>JAEEGK010022396.1_pt1 | contig 13273 bp, 13 predicted proteins | sample 8958771 | NCBI WGS metagenome assembly JAEEGK01 (sample SAMN16246547, study PRJNA631951) | gut metagenome | biome: gut microbiome; feature: rumen; material: SC-attached | host: Bos | place: Iran: Karaj | collected 2018-10 | reverse complement strand
ATACATCTTCCCCGGATACCATAATTCTACTATTCCTTCAGGAATATAGATGTTTATTTTAGAATGTCTGGAACATGCAGAACAGATATTCTTTGAAGATACGGCAAATTCCGTAATAAAAGTTGTTTTATAAAATGAATTGTTTTTTACTGGATTTGATGAAAATCTTCCTGACAATAATACAATTTCTTTTTCATTTAAAAGAGAATGCAACTTATTTTCAGAAAGTTTTAGCTGTGTTATCGGGAGTATCGGGAAGGCAGAATTAAGATAGATAAACAAAGCACAAATTATTGCTGCAATAACTACAGGACTTTTTAATAAACGGAATAAAATGCGCTTTGTTTTTTCCTCTACCATTTAAGTTTTGTCAATGTACTTCTTGCTTCAGCAATTATTTTTTCAGGATAATCAAGATAAGTAACCATAAGAAGCTGGTCTAAGGCATTTATGCTGCCAAGATTTCCCAGAGTTTTGATTACCGTTAAAACAAGAACATCAGATGACTTTTCTCCTTTTTCTGTTTTTTTGTTTATCTCGCCGAGATAATCCGAAAGGGCTTTAGAAGCTTCTGGTGTTGCAATGTTTGAAAATCCGTTTATTATCTGAACGAATTGAGTTTCTGAAAGCTGACCGGCAGAATATTCATCTTTTGCCTGAGCAAAATACTGAATTACAAGAGATGATGCCCTTGCCCACTTATATTCAACAATCAGATTGTAAGCATTGAATTTTAAATCGCTTAATACAGAAGTTTCATTTGCTGCTCTATTATTTATTGTCTGCAAAAGGACATTTTCTGCAACTTCTGCTTTAAAAGATGAAGAAATTTTTTCATGGTCTTTAATTAAGACAAAAATTTCATTGAGCTGTTCTACATTTGAGTTGCTTATTATCTGTAAAATCTCAGAAAGTGATTTATCTGCAATATTGCCAAGAGCTGATGAAATTTCTTTTTTTAACGGGCTAAAGGTTTCTGACTGAAAGCATTCGTATAATACAGTAAAAGAAGAACCATTGCCTATTTTACCCAACGCAATTATAGCCGTTTTTTCAACTTCGCCGGCGTGCTTTGCTGCCAGCGCGCTGGAAAGTGTTTCATTTATTATCTGAACAGATTCTCTGGACGGAAAATTTTCCTGAAATTGTACAAGTTTATTTAAAATCGTTATTTTGATTGTGTTATCATTAAAAACAGAAAAAAGCTTATAAAGTTTTGTAAAAATAGTAGAATCATTTTTTACGGAAGAAACAGGCAGAGAAAGGATTCCTGTTACTGCAAGAGTGTTAAAATCACGGTCATCCGTCCCGATTTCTTCATAATTTTGAAGAATAAAATCAACGGTTTTTAAAGAAAGCTGTTCCGTTTCTTTACCGGAAGAATTTTTTACAGCTTCTGTTTTGTCTGTTATATTGCCTTTTATAAAATTAGATACATTGCTTTGCTTAACCTGAGCATGGACAGCTATAAAACAGGAAAATAACAATACACAAGATAATATTTTTGTTTTCATATTCATATCCTCTTTCATTTAAGCCTGCTGATTATCTCCATCAGATTTTATGTTTTTGATTTCTTCAACAGCTTCTTTTAAAACTCCGCTTACAATATTTTCGGCAGTATGCTGTTCTTCGTTTAATTTAGTATATGCTTCCGATAAATCAGAAGCCCCTGCCTGTTCCACAGGCTTATCATCTGTAAAAGTTTCAGCAGTCGCAGAAGTTACAGTTTCAACAGAAGATTCTTCTGCAGAAGTTTCTGTATCTTCTGAATTATCTGCGATTTCATCAGATTCTTCTGTTGAGTCTACAGATTCATTGTCTTCTTCATTCTGCTGTTTTTCAAGCTGTTCAATAGCATAAATTTCATCTTTTGGCATGATATTATATACAAAACTCAAAATCTTATTTTTTATTACCTGATCCAAATCAGGGCATTCAAGGTGAAGTCTTGACTGATTTAACGTTGCATTAAATTCAACAGACTTTACCCTGCCAAACATAACGATTTCTTCTGTATTTAGCATGAAAACCAGTTTTATTTTTATATTAGCTATTCCTTTTCCGCCAATTCTTATTAATGCGCCGGATTCCGAAACGTCTTCCAGAATACAATGATATGCTCTATCAGAGAATTGCTCAGCGTTTGAATTTTCATTTTTTGTCATAAGATAAAGCGATGCAGGAATATGACAGTCTGCACGGACGGTTTTTCTTTTTTGAACACGCAGCAGATTATTTGAATGCCGTAAATAAAGGACAGATTCTCCTCTGAAAGTTCCGGAACCGATAGAAACAGTATCAAAAGTATAGTTGGCATCATTCTTTCGCCAGAAATATACAATTACAGGAAGTCTTTCCCAATCAAACTTTTTCTGGCTGTTACCGCTTTTTAGAACCGGAAATTTGATAGTAAGTTCATGTGCATTATTTATTACTTTAGAAGCAAAAACGCCGATTCCGCTGACTACAAGAATAAGTTTTTGGCCGGCAACCAGTGCTTTTGAAGAATCAATTCCTTTTTTTTGCGAAGAATGAATGATTTTTTTTGTTCTGAAATCATACAGCTTGGAAAGAAATTTATTCATTTCTGCAACTTTTGGCGAATTTGAATTTTTTGTTTCTTCAATGACTTTAGAAATACACTGGGACATAGCCGTGTCTGACCAGAAAAGCGCACAAGGATCCGATAATACGCATTTTACCGAAAGTTTCCATAAAAGAAGGATTTCAGGCATTTTAAAACCAGAATCCAGCCCTGTAACAATAAATTTAATTTTTGTCTTGAAGCATAAATAGAGAAAAAATATAAATAAAAAAATCAGAAAAAATACAGCAAAAATAATGTACAAATTAACTCCAACTTTATATATTACTTAATATAATGTATATAAAAAAGTATTACCAGTATATTGAATTTACACTTATTTCAGTTTTTTTTATTCTTCCGCCGCTTTTTGCAAAACCTATAAAGAATTTTAACTTTTCATCGCCGTTTTCAATTGCCGGTTTAGTATACTTTTTGGTTGCTTTAATTCTATATTGTCAGGAAACCAGATTCAATACTATAAAGCAAAAAAAATCTTTTATTTTACAAAGTATAATGAATTCTTCATATTTTTTTAAGACATTTGGCTCTTTAGTTGTCTTTGCGGCGATTCTTGAAGTAATTATGATAAAAATAAATTCAAAAGCGGCGGTAGGGCTTAATTTTGAAGATGTAAATAAATTTAATGTAATCTGTTCATTTTTAATTACCTGTTTTTACGAAGAAGTAATGTACAGACTTTATTTTCCTCAGGTATTAAACAGATGTTATGATTCATTGTGTAATCTTTCATTTTACAAAACCGCAGAAAAAATTATACGTCCTTTAATTGAATTTACTGCTATTTTAGTTTTTGCACTGTCTCACAGATATATGGGCATTGCTGCAACAATAAACGCACTGTTTGCCGGATTCATGCTAAGATGGTGCTGCATAAAAACATCTTCTGTTCTTACAGGCTATTGTGCACATTTTCTGTACAATGTTTTTATGTTTCTTCTTCTTTTTTTTATTCCCCGGTAAAATTGTTCATCGTCCACGAACTTACTATAACTGAATAATTAAATTCTTGAATTATTTCGCGTAATGGTTTTTCAATTTGATTTGCCGGAAAAAAAGCATAAGTTAAAACATAACTTTCATCAGTTAAGGGCTTGGCATGTATTTTAATTTCACTTCCGTCGCCAAAGTCTGCAAATATCGTGGTTTGTTCAATAAAACGAAAACGTTCTGGAAACTGCTGTGAAAAATATTGTGAGTTTTGCAAAGAATTTATATTATCCGTGCTTTGAAAATCGTCTTTAAGCTCGTCTGCCGGGAGTGGTATGGAGTATTGGAATTTTCCGTGCGTAAGCGAAAGAAGTTTTTTTATCGTGCTTTTTTCATCATAAACAATCTGTCTGCCGTCTTTTATTATTCTGATACTTTGAATGCTACTGTTTGCAAAAACACTTTGTGGAATAATTGAACTATCTGCCCAGAAATTAACATCAGAATTTAAAAACGAAACTAATTTTGAATTCTGAATTTCAAAAACTTTATCGCTTACGGTGGATCTTATATAGACTTTGTTTTCTGATTTCCCGGAAAGGTTAAAAAGAACAGTATTTTGGCTTAGCTGAATGCAAAAATCAGCAGAATCGCTTTCTTCCAGACTCAGGGCTTTCAAAGCTTTTTTTGAATCAGAAATTTTATAAAATTTTTGAATTTTGCATAGTTCTTCTAAAAATGAATTAACCTGAATCTGGTTGACCGGAATAAAGTTGTCATTAAAACTTAAAAACCAGAAATCATCCTGTTTTTTTATAATCAGCCTGGAATTTTCTGTTTCTATAATTTCAGGGGTGCCGGAAGCAGCTTTTGTGTCTGTTTTTCCGTAAAGAATAATCTGTTCAACTGAATTTTTATTTTTAGGATTTATAATTGCAGAATCAACAGATTTTACTTTATTTGAAGAATTAAAAAACGGAAGAAATGAAATAATCAGTAAGACGAATAAAACAAGCGAAAGATTAAAAAGTTTTTTCTGAATATTTTTCAAATCCATACCGGCCTTCTTTTTCTATATATGACAACAGCTATTTTTAAAACACATATTACGACAGTTAGTAAATCTAAATAAATAAAAATCAGTTTTTGCCGTATTTTTCTAAAATCTTCTTCATTTATTTTTATACCGGAATGATTTTCATAGCTTTTGCTGAGTAAGGCAGCCATTTCTTTTTCTCCGCGTAAATCAAGAACAATTTTGGAAAGAAAATGAAAATTTCTGTAGTCAGCATTTTGTGAGGCTGAATATCCTGTCAAAAGCGAATTTACAAAATACTGGTCGGTTAAAATATAAACAAAAGCATTCTCTGTTTCTTTACCTGTATAAAAACCTTTTGCGTGTCCATTAAGCAGAGCACCTGTAATATAGGATTTTTTTTCAGAATTAAATCCTGGTTTATCGCTTTGCGAGTAAGCAAAAGGATTTGTTTCTACAGGAATTCCTAAAGTCTGCGATGAAATGTTTGTTTTTAATACGGGTTTTACAGAATCACTTAAAATTATCAGAGGACTTGCCCAGAATAAGGTAACGGAATCATCCATAAAAAAAGTATTTTCTGAAATTTTGCCTGAATTATCAGATTTATTTTCAACTTTATTTTGAGTATGAATCCAGAACGGGTATTTTAAGATTTTACTTTTATTGTCTTCAGAAACCATTGTAATTTCTGCGCAATCTGAATCATCATAAATAAGTTTCTCTTCAATTTTAAGGCCAAAGCCTGAAAGCATATTCATAAATGCTTTTTCATTCGTAACAGAAGCATTCCAGTTTCCGTTTACGTCAATTATAAAAGGAGAAACTGCTGCAAATGTTTTTCCGCCTTTTAATATGAATTCTTCAATTTTTGCACATTGAATTTCATTTATTTCAGAACAGCCAAAAATTAAAAGCGGAATCTCCGGTGAAAGTTTTATGTTTTCAAGCTGCTGTGTGTTCAGCTCTAAAATTTCAAAGCCATGTGATGTAAGCCATGGTTTTACATAAGAATAGTCTTTAGAAAAATTTAATTCGTTACCGCAAAGCATGTAAACAAATCTGCGCGTACCAAGAAGTAATTTCTGAATATTAGAATCTAAATCATATTCTAAAGTTTCATCAGAGAGAATAAACGGAATAAACTGAAATTCATCAAGATATTCTATTACGATTGCTGAATAAACTTCCTGCATCTGCTTTTTATCATCTTTTACAATATTGAACTGTTGCGGCGTAACGCCAAGTCTGGTAAGAAATTTTACATTTTCAGTTTTTGAAGCATCTTTTATTTCAACAGAAACAAAAGGAGAAATTCTGGCATATTCATTTAAAAAATCTTCAACAGAAGAAATTTCAGGATTTATATTTTTTAATTCCTTTGACTGATAAAAACTTATTCGAAGCGGTTCTTCTGCATTTAAAAGAAGTTTCTTTGAATAATCGGAAACAGTAAATCTGTGATTCGCTGTACAGTCAATTCTTTTATAAAATCTTGAAGAATCTGCACAAAACAGACTGAAAAAAACGAAAAGCCAGATAAATATTTTTTTTGTTCCCCTCTGCCCCTTTCTTTTTTCCAGCCAGAGCCATGCAGAAGTTAAAAATAAAAAAGTAAGAATTGCAAAAAAACAAAAATCTCTTGTATCAAAAATTCCTTTTTGAAAAGCATAAAAATGCCGGTAAAAACTAAAAAAATGAATGGATTTTGAAATAAATTGAGGAAAGCTTGAATAAATCAGTAAATTATGAATTAAGTTAAAGAAAACAAGAAAAACAACAGAAATTAAAAAGGCTGCTGACGGAATAAGTTCAAAAGCAAATATAACAATTGCAGCTGCCGTAGAAATATAAAAAAAGATTCCACAAAAAATTGTAAAAATCTGTCCGTAATCCGTAAAGCCTGAAATTTTTAAGGCAAACGGAAATGTAAGGGCTGGAAAAAGAATTACTGCAAGAGCTGCAATAAGTGCCAGAAACCTGCTAAAAATAATTTCAAAAGTTGAAAATGGTAAATCAAAATCATTATTTCCTGAAATTACTGTGTACAAAACAGGAATAACAACAATCAGAAAATACGGAAACGGCAGAAAAAAATCTGAAAGATTTACCGAGCCATTTGAATATAGAAAAAACTGCTTGAAAACAAAAAAATTGATAAATGCAAAAAGATTAAAAAAGAGTGCACACAAAAAAAATTGCGGACTAATCTGAAACGAATATAAATGCTTTTTTAATAAACCTGTAATTTTTTTGCAAATCATGCTTCGTTTCCTTTTATAAATGCCTGTTCAAGATTTTCTGCACCTGTTTTAGAAAGAATTTCTTTTATGGTGCCGGAACATTTTAACTTGCCGGTTTGTAAAATACAGATGTTAGAACAAAGCTCTTCTGCTTCGCTCATATTATGCGTAGAAATAAGAATTGTCTTATTTTTAGAAAGTTCTTTTATTTTTTTTCTTATGTCTCGTGCCTGCATAACGTCAAGTCCGCTTGTAACTTCGTCTAAAACAAGAACAGAAGGATTGTTTATCAAAGCAAATGCAAGAGAAAATCTTTGAAGTTCGCCTTTTGAAAGATTTTTTATTTTTTGTGTAAGTAAAGAATCTAATTCAAAATCCAGAATAAGATTGCGCAGATTTTCTTTTTTTATGCCTAAAGCCCAGCATTGCATCTGTAAAGTTTCATAAACAGAAAAATTTCCTGAAAATTCAGGACGTTCAGGAACATAACCGGTAATTTTTTTTACTTCCACAGGATTTTCTATTGTGTTATATGCACAGGATAAATCATTCCCTGATGAAACAAGGATTTCGCCTTCAGAAGGATAATGGCGTGCCATTATAGCTTTTAGGATTGTAGATTTGCCTGCACCATTCAGTCCTAGAAGACCTGTAATCTGTCCGGACAAAGCTTTAAAACTTACGTTTTTAACAGAAAAAGCATTTTCGCGGGTATTATAAAACTTGGAAAAATTATTAACCTGTATCAAATTGTATACCAGTTGCTAATCAATATAGGGAATTTCAAACCGCATGCGGTCTTTTGTCAGCTCTGCCGCCGGGAATTCTTCCCGTGCTTCTTTTAAAAGACCGTCAAGTTCTTTATCAGTATAGCGCGGACTGTAATGAATCAAAGCCATTCGTCTTGAATTTGAATCACGGGCAATAATTCCTGCCTGCCGGGCAGTCATGTGCTTTTTTTCTTTTGCCTGATCAGCAACATCGTCCATGAACATTCCTTCGCATATTAAAAGATCTGAGCCCTGCACTTCTTTTGCAATTGACGGAAGATATAAAGTATCAGTTACATAGCTGAATTTTCTTCCGCTTCGCTTTGCGCCAAGAACCTGCTCTGGGGTTACTGTTTTTCCGTCGGCTGAGGTTACACAAGAGCCTGACTGAAGTTTTGACCACAACGGACCGCATGGAACATTTAGCTCTTTAGCTTTTTCAGGATTAAATTCTCCCGGGCGATCCAGTTCTTCAAGCGTATAGCCGACACATGTTTTTGTATGCTGTAAAGGAAATGCCCTTACATAAAAACCGTCTCCTTCGTAAACAACGCATGGAGCTGTAATTTCTTTAACAACAATCGGATAATTTATATACATATCAAGCACTTTACGGCTTGTTTCTATGTATTCGGCAATTTTTGGCGGACCAAAAATATAGAGAGGCTCTGTTCTGTCTACCTGGGAAGAAAGCATTAAAATGCCCGGTAAACCTGTAACGTGATCTGCATGAGTGTGCGAAACAAATATGGCATTAATTTTTTTCCATTTCAGATTTAAACGCCTTAAAGATACCTGTGTTCCTTCTCCACCGTCAAAAAGAAACAAATCGCCGTCACGGCGCAAAAGCACCGAAGTAAGATGACGGTACGGCAAAGGCATCATTCCGCTGCAACCTAAAACAAAAGCTTCCATATTCATAATGGAATAATTTACAATAAAATCCGCTAATATACAATATTTCTAGCTTTTTATGTTGAAGGCATCAGCAGGTTTATTTTTCTGCATTGCAACAAGATATTGCTTTAGTGAAGGTACAAAAAGCCTGTCTTCATGGGCTATGTGGCTTAAAATCCATTCCTTAAGGAAACTTAAAAAGCTTAATGCTTTTTCAAGGTTCATGTTTTCAAAACAACGGGATTCTTCTATAACGCGCTTTACAAACTGGTCATGCTGAAATTTATGGTCTGTGAATCCTGAATATTTACAGGCTTTCATAAGTTTTTCTTCATGTGAAAAATGAGTCTGTGCGTAAGAAGTACATTCATTTAAAGCTTCTTTTACATGTTCTGTGTAATGACCGGTGGAAGAATTACGTTCTTTCATTACAACGTTATAAAGAGTATTGCATAAAGCCACTAAGTTTTTGTGCTGCTCGTCAACAGAAGGAATACCTGTAAGATATCTTTCGTCCAAAGAAACAAAAACGGCCTGTTGCTTTTCCGGTGCTTCAAATTTCATAGAAAACTTCCTGTAGTTCTTTGTAGATTCTGAACAGAAATAATAATTTCTTCTTTACTCAGTATAATCCTGTTTTGAAAATTTGCTATTTATTTTCGTTATAGATTTTTCCTATAATAGTGAATAAAAAAATAGTATATCAAAATGTATTGTATTATATGAAATTAGATGCTATTTTCCAATTATCAAAAATCAATACGGAACTGTCGGAAAACATAAAAAAGCAGATCCGTAAAACCACAGGAGGGTTTTATGAAAAAATCATTACTTACTTTAACAGCATTGCTTACAGCAGCATGCATTTTTGCAGGTGGAAATAAAGAAAAAAATGCAAAGGTAATTTCAGTTGGTGCAAGTCCTGAACCACATGCAGCAATTCTTAATCTTTTAGTTGAAGATCTTGCAAAGGAAGGCTACACATTAAAAGTTATCGAATTTACAGATTATGTAACTCCAAACGAAGCTGTAGAATCTGGTCAGATTGATGCAAACTACTTCCAGCACATTCCTTACATGGATTCATTCAATTCAGAAAGGAATTTCCACCTTGTAAATGTTGGCGGCGTTCATGTTGAACCGATCGCTGTATATTCAAAAAAATATAAAAAACTTTCTGACGTTCCTGCCGGAGCTACAGTTGCAATTCCAAACGATCCTACAAACGAAGGAAGAGCTCTTCTTCTTTTGCAGTCTGCAGGTCTTATAAAGGTTGATTCAAAAGCAGGTCTTACAGCTGTTGTTTCTGATATTACAGAAAACAAAAAGAACTTAAAATTCCGTGAAATTGAAGCTGCTTCACTTCCAAGAGTTTTAAGCGATGTTGATGTTGCTGCAATTAACGGAAACTATGCAATTGCTGCAGGACTCAGAGCTTCTGTAGACGGTTTGTATGTAGAAGGAAAAGATTCTCCGTATGTAAACATTATCAGCGTAAAAGCTGGCAATGAAAAAAATCCGGCAGTACAAGCTCTTGTAAAAGCTATTCAGAGCAAGAAAGTTAAGGATTATATCCAGTCAACTTATCCGAACGGTGAAGTTGTACCGGCTTTCTAATGATGTTCAGATGCCTTTATGCATCCGATATAAAAAATATTTAAAAATGGTAGCATAATCCAACGGCGGTTTTGAATTCAAAACCGCCGTTTTTGCAGTTAAAAAGATAATTACGGTACATGTCAAGTTTTTCCGTAAAATTCAAAAATCCGCCTGCATTACAGCTTAATGTAAGGCTGTCATATAAATAAAGTTTTTTATTCAGTTTTAATCTGTAATTTCCCTGAACGCCGATACAGTGGGAGAAAATGTGTATTTCCTGATAAACGTTGACATTAATCGGACTAGGAGCCGGGTTTAATATGTAACCAACAGCGCGAAAGGTTGGTGAATTAAGATATACATAGGTTAGCCCATAAATGCCTAGTAAACTCAGTTCTGATTTTTCATTAAAACGGAAGTTATAGCCGGAGCCCAAATCAAAGGCAAAACTTGCCCCTGAAAAATAATTTGGATTTCTAAAAAAGTAATCTGGCTCATTGTTAAAGTCGCTGTAAGTTCTGCAAATGTCGCCGTTAACTTTAAATACAAAATTATTCTGTTTATTTACAAGTTCAAGACCTATTTCAAGACCAATATCTGTTAACTGAATGTTTTTAAGTTCATTTTTTATTGTTCTGGATTTAAAAACAGGCGCAGCATACAACTCTTTTTCCCAGACTGATTTTTTTTGCAAATCGTTTTTAATAATAACATCATTGCAATACATAAAAGAGGCTGTTAAAAATAAAAATAAGGCTGCAAGATGTTTTTTCATTAATCTTCCTTTTGAATCTTAAATTAGAATCTTATAATTGCAGAAACTGTATATTCAACATATTTTGTATCTGCTCCATCCATATCGGTATTGCCTACATGCTGATACAGTTTGTTCACATCATAATCGTCATTTGAATAACGTATACCACGAGCAATTACGGATTTTAAAAGCGAACAGTCAGCTTTTAAAGCAAACCTCTCGGTAAAATTGTATTTATAATATAAATCAAGTTTATAAGTTTTTAGATAGCCAAGCATAAAACTTTTTGTCTTTCTTTTTCTAAAAAAATGATTGTCATAAGCATAAGCAAAACTTACAGGCGCAAAAGAAGCTGAAAAACCAATAGTTGATTTATGCGGAGAATATTCAAGATTAAAGCCTAGCCATGAAAATATATAATTTTGAATATATTGTATACCGTCTCCCCTACATGTTTGTCTGTAAGAATTCTCGGATTGATAAGGATAGTAGTACTTATCTACAGAAAACTCAGCCGAATAGTGATTTCCGTAAATCAGGTATCCGTCAAAAGCAGTCATGGAAATCGATTCTAAATCCAGAGCAATTAAATTATTTATAGAAAACCCGTTATTTCTATATAATTGGAATGAAAACTGAGTTCCTATGCTGTAGCCTTCGTTCAGCCTGTTTGAATGACGGGAAAAATGGGTTTGAACCTCAGAACTTGTAGGACCCGTAAAGTTTTCTTCATTTCCATAAAAATAATCCTGTGCCCAGTCATTATCCTGCATGTTTCCGCAGTCAGATCTAGGAAAGTAATATTTATAAAAAAAACTTAAAGATTTATTTCCCCAGTGTCTGGTTAGTTTTGCACCGGAAAAAATAAGCCCTTTTGTATCCCATTCAAGATAGCTTAAAATATATTCTTTTTGGGTAGCACATGTTTTGAAAAATACATACTCACCTATTGTTCCGTAGCGGATTCCTACTAAAGGTTCTATTGAAAAATTAAATTTTTTTTCAGGCTCAATGAGTATAGTTTTAGGATTAAACGTTATTTTTTCGCAGAAAATAAAACTTGCTGAAAAGCATAAGAGAGCTGCAAGTATTTTTTTTCTGTCTATTAACATGAAATCCCCAACTTTTTTTATTCTTAATAACTAATTATTGCTCAATAAAAGTACAAAAACAAGAACTTTAATTTATTTTGTTTTCTTCTAACCGAATAAGTTCTTCAACTTCTTCTTTTTTTAACGGAATATTGTCATCATACGCTTTTTTATTTTTTTCTATTTCTTCAAATGACCAGAGCCTTCCGCTGTTCATTCCGGGGCAATCCTTTGCACAGTCATCCCATGTCTGTTTGTCTTCCAGCATCCACGACCAGAACGGATATGTTGAACACTGAATCGGACGTGCCTCATATGCTGAACAGCCGTTTTCCCATAATCCGCAGTCGAAATTCTTTTTTTCTGTCAGGGCTAAAACTTTTGCTCCGTAGTAGTAATCAGCCCAGCGGCATTTTGTTTCGACAAATTCTTTTATGGAAAGATGAAAAAAAGTACATAATGCCATTAAATCTCTATGGGAAAGGTATACAAAGCCAGGAGAATGTCCGCAGCAAAAAGAACACCTTTTGCAGGAAAAATTAAGCCCTTTTTTATAAAATAAATTATCTTTCAAAGAAAAATCCTTTTTCCAGTTCTAAGTAAGTTAAATTATTTTAGTTTATTATAAGGAATTATTCAATTCAGAGAATAATTAGTTGAAAAGAAAATATGATTTTTATTCTGTAATTTCTATAAGGTTGTCTTCAAGTGCAATAATACAGCTTTCATAATAACCGTCACCAGTTTTACGCGGTCCGCTTGTAACCGTGAAACCTGCTTCATCAAGTTTTGCAGTAAGTTCATCAACAGCTTCTTTACTTCCAACGCTGAATGCAATGTGTGCATAGCCGGTTCTATAAGGCATTTTTTTCTGATCCACAAGTTCAGGTCTTGTCATAAGTTCAAGGCGTGCTCCGTCATCAAAGGAAATAAAGTAAGATTTAAAATCTGTGGTCGGGTTGTGGTAGCCGGCATTGGCTTTACCGTTCAGAAACTTTACAAAAAAGCCTTTTGCTTTTTCCAGGTCTTTTACATAAAGGGCAACGTGTTCAATCTTCATAAAATCAGTCTAACATAAAAAACAAAAATGGTCTCTAAAGAGCCGTTTATTCCCGATGAATTCTTTTACTCCTTGCGAAACCTTTGGGAAACGGGGGAAAATATAATTGATTGTATCGTTCATCAGGATTTGTAATCTTGATGAATATTTTTATATATTAATATTGACACTTTTTTAATAATTTGCTAATTTAATAAACGTAACAACGATTGTTGCTACACACTTTGCGGATGTCATATAACGGCTTATTATCTCAGCCTTCCAAGCTGATGACGAGGGTTC
>JAEEGK010022395.1_pt1 | contig 13273 bp, 10 predicted proteins | sample 8958771 | NCBI WGS metagenome assembly JAEEGK01 (sample SAMN16246547, study PRJNA631951) | gut metagenome | biome: gut microbiome; feature: rumen; material: SC-attached | host: Bos | place: Iran: Karaj | collected 2018-10 | reverse complement strand
AACACTATCTTGACTATGTTTATTACCAGTAAATGAACTTTCTTTTACATATCTTAAATTAAAATATTTTGTTGTAATATCTAATATACGATCATTTTGATCGATTTTCATTTGAGGTATAGAAAAATTTCTGAACTTAGCAAATTCAGTTGGTCTATCTTCAAAATAACCTTCTTCACTAAACTCTAGTCTAACTAGCAAATCAGATAAAACAGTTATTCTATAAAATTGTCCTTGGAAAATACTTTGTGGTTTACTCTTACAAACAGAATAATCTATCTTAAAATGTTCACCCATTTCAGCCATTGTCTATCCCTCTATTCTCTTAAAATTATATCATAACAAAATAAAAATAGGAATAAATTATGTTATAATAACTTCGGTGAATTATATGTTTAAATATACTTTAGACAATAAAAGATATCATACCTTAAATTATTATTATAAAAATAAATATGGTAAAAAAACATTTAAAGTATCTTTAAATGGTAATTTTTCATGCCCTAATAAAGAAAAAGATGGTCATGGTTGTATCTTCTGTTCTCGTTTAGGATCTGGAGATTTCGCTGGTGACAAAGAAAAAAATCTTGTTACTCAATTTAATGAAGTAAAAGAAATAATGGAAAATAAATGGCCAGATAGTTATTACATTGGTTATTTCCAAGCCAATACTAATACCTATGCTCCATTACAAGAACTAAAAGAAAAATATGAAACTATTATAAATCTTCCTAACGTAGTTGGTTTAAATATCGCTACACGTAGTGATGCTATCTCTGAAGAGTGCTATGATTACTTAGAAGAGCTATCTAAAAGAACTGATTTAATAGTTGAAATTGGTTTACAATCAATGCATGATAAAACTTTAAAATTTATTAATCGTGGACACGATTTAAAGAATTTTGAAAAATGTATAAAAGAATTACAAAAAAGAAATATAAAAGTAGTTGTTCATATTATTAATGGTTTACCAAATGAAACTAAAGAAGACATGGTTGAAACTGTTAAATATCTAAATAAATTACATATAGATGGTATTAAAATCCATATGTTACATATCATAGAAGATACTGATTTGGCTGACTATTACAAAGATCATCCTTTTCATGTTCTTACTAAAGAAGAATATATTGATATTGTAATTGCTCAGTTAGAACAATTATCACCAGAAATAGTAATCCATCGTATAACGGGTGATCCTAAAAAAGAAGATTTAATTAAACCAACATGGCTATTAAAAAAATTCTGTGTCTTAAATGATATAGATAAAGAAATGAAAAAAAGAAATACATGGCAAGGAAAAAGCATAGAATGATCTATGCTTCTTTAAACGGATAAAATTTATAATCAATTACTTTTTCTTCATCAGGATTAAATTCAAGAATTATATATCCTTCTCTTTTAGTTTTATATTCATAAGTTTGAACAGAAAGATACGTCTTACCCTCTAAATCACGAGCTACATTGCTCATAGTAGGAACATAATAAGTATAACCCAAATCTTCTAACATTGCTTTCTCTTTATTAAAATCATAAGGTAATTTAAAGTTATTAACTATATCATCACCTACTATATTACGATCTAATTTAAGATTTTCAAAATTACCTAATGTAAGTAAAAATTCTTTATCTTCATACCATTTGTCGCCTTTTTTTCTCTTATAAATATCTATTAAATATTTCAATGCTTTTTGAGCATCTTCATCATTATAATTACCACTAATAAGAATTAAAGAATCAAATGTTTTTAAGAAATCTGTATATTCATCAGGTTCCATACCATCCTTACTTAACAATTCAAACAAGGCTAATTCAGAATCGGGTGCAAAGAACACATCATTAATAGTTTGATCACCATATATACTAGCTAATGATGCTATACCATTAGTACCATATGAATAAGATCCCATTGCTTTATTATTTAAATATAAGCCACTATAGTATTCTGCTCCACCTTCTGTAATTAAACCAGAATATGAAGTTATAAACTGTTGTTCACAATCATTTCTATCTTCTTTAGTAATAACAGTTTCATCACCACATTTATATATTGATTTCGAAAAATAACGTTCATCCATTGAATAATCAACCATATGCATTAACTCATGATAAACAGTATGATCGTTATCAGCAAAAAATGGTTGTAATACTATTTCACCACCACTATATGTTCCAGCAGCACCAGAAACAGAAGTATCACCAATTTTAAAATGAAGTCTCTTAAGAGATTTTAACATATAAGTTTCATCTAAATATTTTTTATTATCAACAAATACTTTAAACATCATTAAAACATATCCTTTATAATCAATTACATCATAATCTCTTAATGCAGTTAAATCACTATACGTTACAACATAAGCATACTTTTTAAATAATTCATCATTCTCTTTTATCTCTTTTTCAATTTCATATAAATTAAATTCTTCTATTACACTATCAACATCTATCTCATTTGTTTTTGGTTCACTATAAACAATATCATACTTAATATCTTCTGTTCCTAATTTTATAATGAAATTTTCTGTAATACCTTCAACAAATAAAATATTTTTACCAATTACTATCATCGGAAATGTTAAATCCAAGATTTTTTTACCGTTATATAAAGCACCATATTTATCATCTTGTCCAACAACACATAAATAGTCTTCACATTGAATATAACTATATTCTTCATTTTCTATAGGTTTTAATTCTTTATCTAATAATACAAATTCTTCCCTTGCAATTTGACATGAATATTCTTCTGTACCAATTTTTTGTAATTCTAAACACTTTAATTCTAATTCATTACCTTCTAAATCATAGTATTTATTTCTTTGAGAAGTCTCTATTATTACATCGCCGACGATACTAAAATCACCTATTCCAGATATAGTCTTTCCATTTTCTAAATAAACTGTATCAACATATACTCCATCATCATCTTGAGCTTCTAAAACAATTAAATCATTAAGACGAATAAAGTTATAACATTTATCACTTTCTAATTTACCATTTTCATAAAGATTTACTGAACTAATAGAACACGAATCACTAAATTTAGCACTATAATTTTTATTTAAAGGCATTGAACCATCTTTATTAAGTTTAATACCGTCACTTTGATAATATTTTTCATCTCCTAAAGTAACAATATTATTTTCATATGAAGCACTTTTATAAGATTTAAATTCTCCATTTTTATTTATACTATAAGCACCTTTCTCCCCAATGAACAATGTTCCACCAAAGAAATCAGTTCTTTCGTTATAATTATATGTCTTCTTATTAAAAACATCATATATTTTATGCCTATCATAAATGAATCCGCCTAAATCTTCAATGCATTCTTCACATTCATAGTATTTTCCAAATTCATCATCATATATATTTAATCCTTTATCTTCTTTAGCAAAGTAATATACTCTATCTCTATTTTTATGTATTGTAATAGCAAATGCTTCTAATTTAACATTTCCATCTAAATCTATAATTTGTTTTTTAAAAAAACCATTTTTATCTTCTGCTTGAACTAAAAAATAACCTTCATCAGCATATTCTATAGAATAATAATCATTATTTATTACAAGCTGATCTTGAGCATTAGTTATACCAAATTTAATATGGTCTTCTGTAAAAACATAATAGTCTCCTTGTTGAGCAGTTACAAAATATCTAGTTGGTAAAATTCCAACAGCTCCGATAAATTCTGGTTCCTCAATTTTTTCATCTTTATCTTTACCCAAAAAGCATACAAAAGCTATTATTCCAGCTAAAACAAGAATAATAATAGGTACTTCTATCTTTCTCACACTACCACCTACTATATAAATTATAACATAATAAAAAAAGGATAGTAAAAACTATTCTTTTCTTTCTAATTTTAAACTATATATTTCTGAATTTTCTGTTGTATAGCTCTTATTAAATCCTAACTCTGTAGCAACACCTTTTCCTGGTTCATTATCTTTTCTAACTGATAATAGAACTTCTTCTAATTTAGATATTTCTATTATCTTTCTTAAAGCTTCTGTTCCATAACCTTGTGCTAAATATTTTTGATAAATCTTATACTCTAAATAACCATTAAATTTAACAGATACTTCACCAATCTTATCATGTTCATCTTTTAAATAAATGAAATAAACAATTGAAGCGAAGTCAGGATTATCCATCTTTTGTAAATACAATCTATCTGTTTTTAAAGTATCTGGATAACAAGATTCATCAAATACTTCTAATTTTGCTAAAGTAGTATCTTTTAAATCAAAATTTAAAATATTATCAGGATTTAAAACAGCTCTATAATCATCATCTTTACTTAATTCACATAAAGCCAAACAATAAGCTCTTAATTTTCTTAAATGTTCTTTATCAAAATGAAATCTTATTTCTTGTTGAGCATTAATATAATCCATCAAATTAGTTCCAAATTGTTTACTTCTAGCATGACAATCACAAGCCATTTCCATTAGGTCAAGATCTGTCATATCGTTTGGTGAATCATAATATTCTGGATGATGAGAGTTTCTTTTCCAGTGTAAGCTTTTCGCTTCAATTTGTTCTTCACTTTGTGTATGATTAACATCACGTAAATCTTCAAGTGTATCAACAATACTAGCTAAAGCCATAAACTCTTCTGCATTAGTAATTTTTGACATATCATGTATCTGACATCTACCAATTAACCTAATAGCATCAACACTTCTATTTCGATGAATCAAATATTTCGCTAAATAATTACCACTCCGAATAACACATTGTCTATGTATCATTGTGTCATTCATTTCCATGGATAGCTTTTCAGTATCTATTTGCCTCATACATAGCTACCTCCAAATATAAAAAGTATTATACACTAAATTTAAAAAAGGTCAAATCACACTATTTTATCCAATAAAAAAAGCACTAAAGTGCTTCTTTACTATTAATAATACTCTTTAATTTCTCATAATGTTCTAACGAAGCAATATAGTCATTAGCAAGTACTCTTACCTTATCTACTTCATCTAAAACATATTTCTCTTGATCGTTAACATTTTTAACTTTTGTCTTACAATCTTTTAAAGCTTTTATTAATTTATCTGCAAGATTATCTGCAATAGTTTTATCATTAATCTTACTAATTGATTCACAAATACTTGCAGTCTTTAATTCTATTCTACTTAAGAATGATTTAGAATTATCTTTTCCTTGAGCAATATCAATAGCTTTTGTAATTAGTTTTTCAACACCAACACTACTACTATTAATATCATCTCCAGCTCTATCTACTATATTAGATAAATCTGCAATTAGGTTTTGTCCTATTTCATCTGCATATGCTTGAATACCATATAGATTACTATCTGAACTCAAGTATTTACTATTCTTAGGTACAGATTCAACAACTTTATTTAATTTATCTTCATAATCAATTACTAAATTATCTAAAGTATCTTTCTCTTCTGGTGCCAAAGAATTTGTTAATAAAGAAACATTTAATAACAAACTATATATTTCTTCATCATATACAAAATAATAACCAAAAGGTTCTTTTAAGCCTTTATACATTCTTAATGTATTAATTAATTTACCATAAGGTTTTAAACCTTCATAAATAACATAATCTTCATAGAATTTACTAAATATTTCATCTCTATTATTAAAGTCTTTTACTAAATCATATCTTAAACTTAAACAATCAGGATATCTAGTAACTTCTCCTCTAATAACACTTCTAATTTCTAAAGCAATAAATTTTCCATAATAAGCTAATTTATCATATGTCTTAGAAATATCTGAGAAATTATTATCAACAAATTTTCTTCTTTTTCTATTACTTAATTCTCTCTTAGAATAATCTTTTAAATACTTATTAAATATTTCAAAAACAGAATCTTGTTTCTTACTTTCTCCTCTTACTTCTTCAAGTAAATCTACATATTGAGCTATCTCAGTAGAACCATATGTTTTTAAAACTTCTTGGTATAATTTATTAACTTCATAATCAAACTTTTTATCTTCCGTAAAAGCATAATTACTTAAATCTACTTTTAAATATAATAAGCTTTGAACAACATCATTAGATATTAAATTTAATATTCCATCTAACTTTTTAGATGTCTCAATATCATTAAATTTTAAAGCCATATAATGAATATAATCTGCTTTATCAGTTGTACTTTTAATTGATTTAGATATTTCAAATATTTCTTTATCCATAATTGAAGATATCTTTTCTACTTTATTCACAACTGTATTTAAAGCACTAACATCATTAAATTTAAATATAACATTTTGTAATTTACTAATTAAAATTTTAGATGTTTTCTCATATTCTTCATTACTTAATGACATCTTTACTAGTTTTTCTAATTCTTCTTTAAATATAGTTTCTATATAAGAAGGAAAAGAATCTTTAACTTTATTTCTTAAGCTTTCTAGTAATTCATCAATTGCTTTATCATCACTAAATTTCCAATCATCTTCAAATACTATTTTTATATTACTAGATATTTTATCTCTTAACTTCGTAACATAAATATCTGAATTATTAAAACCTAAAACTATTTTCTTTAATTTAGGGAATGATTTCTCTTCGATAAAGAATAATATTTTAGAATTAATTTTCTCAACATATATTGTCTCTACATTTGGAGCTTCTCCAAATATTTGTAATGAATTAAATACTGGTACAATTGTTGATGGAATAGATATCTCTTTTAATCTTAAACAATTCTTAAAAGCGTTTTCATCTATTTTTTTAACACCTTCAGCTATACATAGTTTTTCGATTTTAGAATTTTCAAATGCTTTTTCACATATTTCTTCTACATAACTAGGAATTATAACATTCTCTAAATTAGATCCAGTAAAAACAGAAGTACCTATTTTAGTTATACCTTCAGGAATTACTAATTTTCTAGACTTACCATGATAACCTAATAACTTACCGTTTTCTACGTAATAAATCTCGTTAAGCATATCCATTTCCATCACCTACCTCACTATTAAATAATAACTAATTGCTAATATTGCTCCTATTAATAGTCCAATAACAATTGATAATAAAATCATTGCTATATATCCTTGTACTGGACTCTTTTCTTTTTCTTCTACAGAAGATAAATCTTCTTCAGCTACAATTTTAACAACATTAGTTTTCTTTTCTGGCTCTGCAGCCGCTTTCTTCTTCGCTTCGATATAATCGCTTATTCTCTTCGAATTATATACATATTCATCTTGATTATTTTTATATTGGAATTTATCAGTAATAAATTCTTCTATTTCTTCATACTTAATATTATAAGTACTAGCTTTTAATCTATCTAATATTTCATAAATATCTTCTTTAAAATATTTAACGAATTCTTTTTGATTTGGATAATATTTATCAATAATATCATTCAAATCTTTATCTGATTCTGGTTCCTCATTTAACAATCTTGGAATATAAGAAGTCTTCATAATACTTATGATATTAGGTATTTCTTTTCCAGGACTCCATGGAGAATAAGTTAACACCTTATTATCCATTAAACTATTAAAGAACTCTTTAACATCTATTTCAAATTTATCCATTGCATAAATGTTACGATAATTTCTTGAAGTCCAATCTCTAGTATTGTATCTTCCTTCAGTTGCTTTATAGAACATGTTTCCATCTAGGACATGAATCATTATTTTCTTACCAGCAATTGTTTTTTCAATTGCTCCTTTAACATATTCATCTAAATGGTATTTAACAACATATTCCCCATTCTCATCAAAATACTCTTTAATACTAATTCCTACTTCAACATCATTTTGGAATACTGTTCTAAAGAATGATTGAAGTGGACTATCAGAGCATATTAAATGGAAATCTTCTTCTTTACCACTTTTTTCTTTAATTAATTCAAAATTACTTGTACTACCATAGAATAAAACAGCTGGAACTCTAAATAATTCTTTAGCTCTTTCTCCTAGTTCATTTTCTATTTTTAAAGAACTAGTTAATTTCTTAGCAATTACTTCATTCTTTACTGGTAAATACTTTTTAGCAAAGTTAACATATATTTTGTAATAATACTCAAACTTAGCTTTATTATCTAAATTTGGCATTACATATTCTTTTTTCTTATATTCAAATAAAACATTATCGGCTGTTTCTAGTAAAGCTTTTGATTCGGGGAATCTTAAAGCTCTAGGTTTGCACTTCGTAAAACTATAATCTAATCTATTACGATCAATTGCATCAGCATCTTTTAAAATACAATAAATCTTATTTAATTCAGCTATTTGTTTTTTACTCTTTATATTTAAACCACTTAAATCAAGTTCATTGCTTTCACTAGTATGTAATGCTATTAATCTTCTAATAATAGCTACATCTCTTTTATTCATATTTGGATTACATTTTTCAAATATATTAGCGCCATCAATACCATGAGTTTCCTTAGGTCTATTTCTATCTAAACCACAATCATGATACATAGCAGCAAGCATTACATAGTTATAATATTTCTTATCTATACCTTTTTTAGTGCATAATAAATGAGTGTATAACGTCGTTCTTATGGCATGATTAACATCGTGCTTACGGTCGTATAGTACTACATATAACTTGTTATCAGATAGATGCGAAAAATAAGACCTCATTGTGTCTTGTTCTAATGAATCTAATATGTTTAATCTAGTAACAATATCAAAAAAGTTTTTAAATTCTTTTTCAAATACGGCCATATCACTTCACCCGACTACACTCTTTCTATTCTACCCTATATTATAACACACTACTATCACAAAAAAAAGAAGAAAAGAATATATTTCTTTCCTTCAAAATACCTAAATTGGATTAGCAAACACTACATTTCCAAAGCGTGATTTAAACTCCGAAAGTGTTGTTGTATAAGTCCTCCAGTCGTTTTGAGCAACTGCAAAAGAATCACTTGTTCCATTGTAATTACCATCTTGAACTGTAATAGTATCACCATCTACAGCAATAATCATTCCTGTATGACCGTATGGATGACCTCCACTTGCTAATACTGAGAAAACTGAACCAGAAACTGGTGTATCAGATCTATAGAATTTATCTCCATGCGCAGCCAATAATTGATCAGCACAATCACATCCATTACCGGTAAACCCTGGACTATATCCATAAGTTTCATAGAATTTACCCCAAGAAAACCAAGTACATTGACCTGTATAACCAGCTTGAGCATATGGATTTTGTGAAACCCAAGCAGCTGAATTATTAAAGTCCGGATTACTATAAGAAGTCTTAACCATTTGTGTAGATCCACTAGTACTAACTGGACTACTATTTTCAGTACTTGAACTATCACTAGTTTCTGTAGAAGCTTTCTCTTCTGAAGTATCAAATGTTATAATTGAGAATTTTTTTGATACTTTAGAAAAACTACTAGCTGCTCCTGAAATTCTCTTTCTTAACGAATCTATTTCTGAATTTAAATTTCCAATATCATATTTTAATCTACTTATTGCTACTGAATTTTCATCAGTTACTGGAGTGTTATTTAATTGAGTTTGTAAACTATCTCTTGCTTCTTTTTTATCTTTATAAGCTTGAAGATTATTTAAACATCCTGCTAATTTACGCATATTACCAACTTGAGCAATTGCATTATTAACTGATGTTCCATAATTACTCATTAAGTTATCATGTGATGGACCTGACCAAATCTTATTAAAAGAACCTTTCTTACTATCAATAGTATTAAGGGTTGCTTCAAGACTATCAGCATCAGAATTTAACTTACTTGCTAAAGCAGAATAATCCATATAACCACTCCTACTCTTCATAATTATAACATAAAAAAACATTATTCTAAAAGGAATAATGTTAATTAAAAAAATATTTGACCAATTCTTGATTGTACACTTCTTCATCAGCATTATTTAAATCTACATGACTAGTATTTTTTAAACGAAAATTCATTCCATAAAATAAATTATGTACTGCCCATTCTCTTCTCATAGATTCAATACTTCTTTGCCATTCGCTAGGATACATTCTTTCATATAATTGTAATATTTCTAAAATATCATTTCTTTCATCTCTTGATTGAATCTTATAAGAATTATAAATCATCATATTTGGATCATCACTATCTCGTTCATCTAAAACCAAAATATCATTCTCTGTAACTTGATCTTTAATTGAACGTAAAAATCTAGCATCTCCAATATAAACATTTCCGTTCCGATATGCAGCAAAAGCTTCATCATCTTGAACCAATTCTATTTGTGGTAAATAATAATGACAATTAACAGCTTTAGGAGTTAATAAGAACAAAGACATAAGTATTATAATAGCTTTTTTTCTTTTTAATTTCTTTTTTTCGTCCATATCATCACCACCCAAGTTAGTTCCATATTATATCAATTATTAAAAAAAATAAAAACCTTTAATTAATCTACTTTACATTAAGGTTTTATAGTATAATATGGGCAGGAGGTATATATGACAATAATTTGGTTACTTATTGTAATTGCTTTAGCCCTTATTGAAGTTTTTACAATAAATCTATGTACCATCTGGTTTATTGTTTCAGGAATAGTTGCATTAATTCTTTCAATCTTTGATGTTCAAGTATCAGTTCAAATAGCAACATTTGTTATCCTAGGTACTGTACTATTATTTACAACTAGAAAGCCTCTTGAAAAAATGCTTAATAAAACTAAACAAAAAACTAACATTGATAGAGTCCTAGATATGGAAGGAATTGTTACTGAAGAAATAGACAAAAACTTGCCTGGAGAAGTAAAAGTTGATGGTAAAAGATGGACAGCTATATCTGATCACAAAATACCAAAAGATGCTACTGTCAAAATACTAAAAATAGAGGGCGTAAAATTAATTGTTGAGGAGGTAAAATAATGGAATGGTTATTTCCACTACTTGTTATTGTTTTTGTAGGTATTATTTTATGTATTAAAGTTGTACCTCAAGCAGAAGCTTATGTTATTGAAAGAGTTGGTTCATATTTAGAAACATGGCATAATGGTCTTCACTTCATGATTCCATTTATTGATCGTGTATCTAATAAATTAACTTTAAAAGAAATAGTTAAAGACTTTAAACCACAACCTGTTATTACAAAAGATAACGTTACAATGCAAATTGATACTGTTGTATATTATCAAATAACAGATCCAAAATTATATACATATGGTGTTGAAAGCCCAATTATTGCTATTGAAAACTTAACAGCTACAACATTACGTAATATTATTGGTGAACTTGAATTAGACCAAACACTTACATCAAGAGATGTTATCAATGCTAAAATGCGTTCTATCCTTGATGAAGCTACTGATCCATGGGGAATTAAAATTAACCGTGTTGAAGTTAAAAATATTATTCCACCAAAAGATATTCAAGAAGCTATGGAAAAACAAATGCGTGCTGAACGTGAAAGACGTGAAAAAATCTTACAAGCTGAAGGTTCTAAAAAAGCTGCTATCCTAGAAGCTGAAGGTGAAAAAGAAAGTGCTATCTTAAGAGCAGAAGCTCATGCTGAAGCTGCTATTAAAGAAGCTGAAGGTAAAGCTGAAGCTATTATTAAATTAAATCAAGCTGAAGCTGAAGCTATTAAATTACTTCGTGAAGCTAAAGCTGATCAAGCAGTTATCTCATTAAAATCATTAGAAGCTGTTGCTAAGATGGCCAATGGACAAGCTACAAAGATTATTGTTCCATCTAACTTACAAGACGTAACAGCAATCGCAACAACAGTTAAAGAAATGTTTACAGACGACAAAAAGAAAAAAGAAGATAAGTAATTATCTTCTTTTTATTTTAAACAAATTAGAGCAAGGTTTCTACCATCAGTATTATTCTCTTTTCGATATGAGTGATAATCTTTTGTATTACATGATGTACATATGTTACTCAAAACAATATTTTCTTCTTTAATTCCAAGTTCAATCAATTTATCACGATTAAAAGAAACTAAATCAAACATATATGTTTCGCCAACCTTTTGGCTGTATTTTTCAACATCACATATTTCTTTAAATAGATTTATTACATCATCTCTAACTTCGAAACAACATTTCATAATACTAGGATTAAAACAAGCTATAATATCTTCTTTATTACAACCATAATGTTCAACCATCTTATTAACTGCTTTAACAACAATTTGCTTTTGTGAACCTTTCCATCCGCTATGAACATTACCAATAACTTTCTTAACTGGATCATATAAGAAAATACTTAAACAATCTGCCGTTCTTATTTCTAACCCAATTCCCTTTAAGTTTGTTAATAATCCATCAGCAGCCTTTATCTCTTTAGTTACATTGTCTTCATCAACAATAACTACTTCATCACTATGTGCTTGCCATGTTATAGCCTTAACCCTTTTAAACTTAAAGTTAAAATCTTTTTGAATTTCTTTAAAACCTGCCGTTCTATCAGACTTATAACTAAAATCCATTGGTTTTTTACTATATAACGACATTACATCGTCATTATTAGTTTTTCCAAAAACATAATACTTTCCCATATCACACCTACTTATAATAAACAATCAACGGTATCAACATTTCATCTTCAGTAAATCCTGCATGCATTGATTTTAAATTAACTGATTTTTTAGAATATCTAAAATATTTATTTGATTTAGCTAATGCAAAATAATCTCCTAAAGATTTTTTAAACAGTTCATGTTCATTGCCCATACCAAATATTCTCATATCTATTATATCGTTTTTAGAATATAAGTTAAAGTATTTACCAAAATATTTTTTAAACAACTTTACATAGTTTTTTTCATCTTTTACTTTAAAAGAACACAATCTTCCTTCAATCCAAATATCTCCATCCAGTGTTTCTTTAAAATCTGGATAGTCATCCAATAAAATTGGTTCACAATTCAAATGTCCGTGATCTGCAACAATAATAACTACCGTATCATCATCTAATTGATTACAAAACTTTTCCGTTTTTTCATTAATACTTCTAAATAGTTTAGCTATCTTAGTATGATCAGTACCTAACTCATGCATAGAATAATCAGGTTCTTGATTATAAGCATAGATATACTTCTTTCCTTCTTTTTTACAATCACGCAAGATTTTATTTAACATATCATCTAAATCACGATATTTAATATCACCAAATGGCGAAATATATTTAGCTTCATACTTACCGGCTTCATTTATTTCTTCCATAATTGTTTTCGTATAATAATACTTCCAGGCTACGTTATAATCTGCAGCATTAGTCTCCGTATCCTTTAACTTATTTGTAAACATCGTTACTATCTTATCAATCGGTTCAATATATAAA
>JAEEGK010022392.1_pt1 | contig 13274 bp, 7 predicted proteins | sample 8958771 | NCBI WGS metagenome assembly JAEEGK01 (sample SAMN16246547, study PRJNA631951) | gut metagenome | biome: gut microbiome; feature: rumen; material: SC-attached | host: Bos | place: Iran: Karaj | collected 2018-10 | reverse complement strand
GATTGGGCCCAATCCCCAATCCCCAATCCCCAATCCCCAAATTTTTAATTATAATAAATAAAAAAATTAATATGAAAAAAATAATAAATAAATTAAAATTATATTTAAATAAATTTTAAATTAATGTAAAAAATTAATTATAAATTTCATAAATAAATTTAAATAAAAAATTAATAAATTTAAATAAATAATTAAATGTCTTACATTAATGAAAAAGAAACAATAAATTTTTCAAATTTTCAAATATTAAAATCAAATATTAATTTAGATTTAAATTTTTTAAATTTATCAAACACAATTTTTAATTTTATTAATAATTCATTTATAAAAGAATTAAATTATTCAGTAAATACAAATTTATTAAATATTAATAATTTAAATATTTTAAATACAAAACAAAAAATAAATAATAATAATTATATTAATTCATGTTTAGATAGTATTGATCAAAAATTATTATCAAATATTTATCAAATTCCAGAAGAAAATTTTTTTAAATTGTTTCCAAATTCTAAAAAAATTATAAACGAAGATAAAAAAAAAATTAATGTTATTAAATTAAATAAAAAAGAAATTTATGAAAGTCAAAATAATAATAATAATATTAATAATAATAATAATAAACGATTTTATTCTCCTCAAAATTTACATAAAAACATTAATTTTAATAATAAAAATATTATTAATTCAAGTTTAAATAATAGCACAATTCATAATTATAATTTAAATAATAATTTAAATAATAATTTAAATAAACAATCAAAATCTCCTTCACCAAACAACATTAAAAATAACAAAATAAAAACTAATTTTAATTTAAATAATAATAAAGAAAATCCTTTTTTAAATAATATTAATAATAAAAAATTTTTAATGCTTCAAAATTTATATGAAAAAAATAAAAAATTATTTACAAATTCTCCTTATGTAAAAAAATCATTTTCACCTAAAAATTCTTCCCCAAAAGAAATTAATAAAAATTTTAATAAAGAAATAAAATTTGTAAATAAAAATAATTTAAATTTTAATTCAAAAAATAATAATAATAATAATAAACAAATGAAATTTATTAAATTAAATAATAAAGAAAAAAATTTCAGTGAAAAAGAAATGAATAAAAAATATCAAAATTTAATGAATAATAATAAAAAATTTTTTGATTTTAATAAAATTAATAATAAAATTTTTATAAAAAAAGATTTTAAATTAAATAATAATAATAATAATAATAATAATAAAATTTATAAAAAACCAATTAAAAATAATAATAATAATAATAAAAAATTAAATTTATCTTATGATGAATCAAATAATAACAAAAAAATAAAAAAAATAAAAAACAAAGAAAAAAATTTAATTTTCGAAAAAAAAATTCAAAAAGAAATTAATAAAAAATTAAATAAAACATTTGATAATATAAACAACGTTTTTCAAGATGAAAATATTTTCGAAGTTTTAGATAATACTCAAATAATAAGTGCAAAAGAATCATCAAGAGGCTCATCAAACTACGAAAACAATAATAATAATAATAACAACAAAATAATTTTATTAATAAACGACGAAAATTCCGAAATTTCAAACAAAAATAAAAATTCCGCTTTTGATAAATTTTCATTTCAAAATAGTTTATAAATTATAATAAATTTTAATATAAATTTAATATAAATTTTAATATAAATTTTAATATAAATTTTAATATTAATATTAATAATATAAATTTATTTAAATTTATTAAAAAAAAATTAAAATGTCAAATTATCACAATTTACATGAAATTTCAAATGATTACATAGAAAATATGATTTCAAACATAAAAGAAATGAAAGCGATGATTTACGACAACGAAACTCAAATAATGTTTAGTTTAGAATTTAGTAAAAGCACCGCATTAAAACAGGAAATTTTTCTATTCGAAAACATCGAAAAAATCCAACCAAACCAAAAATTTAATTTATCAGGAATTTTTTTTTTACGTCCAACTGAACAAAATTTAACATATTTAAAAACCATTTTAGAAAATTTAAATTTCAAAGAAATTCATCTTTTTTTTTCCAATCAAATTTCCGACGAATTTTTACAAAAAATCGCCCAATTCGACATTAACATGCAAATAAAAACAATTCAAGAAGTTTATTTTGATTATTACGTAATAAATTCAAACGTTTTTCACTTAAACATTGAATCATGCATTAGTAATTTAGCAATGACAAACGAAAACGAATGGAATAATTACGACATTTCAATTTTTAATAGAATTTGCGAAGGTTTAATTTCAATTTGTTTGAGCAATAGAATGAATCCGATAATAAAAAGTGTTCGAAATTCGAAAATTTTACAGAAAATTTCTCAAAAAATAACAAAATTTTTCAATGAAAATTACGATTTCATAAGAAAAGAATGTGGAACAGTTCAAAATGGAATTTTGTTTCTTTATGATCGAAAAGAAGATCCAGTCACACCATTAATAAATCAATGGACGTATCAAGCGCAATTGCATGAAATAATAGGAATAAAAAATAATATTTTAATATTAAAAGATAATAATAAAGAAGAACAACATGTTTTAAGCGACGTTGAATCTATTGATAAATTCTTTTCAAAAAATATGAATAGCGATTATGGCCAAGTCGCAAATGAAGTTCAAAACGCAGCGAATAAATTAAAAAATGAAAATTCACTTTTAAATAAATCAGAAAATTCTATTGAAGAACTTCGAAAAATGATTGAATCGCTGCCTGAAAGAAAAAAAGAATCAATGTCTATTACAAAACATTATAAATTATTTTTCGCTTTGAGTGAATATGTAACGAAACATAAATTAATGGAACTTTCGCCATTAGAACAAGAAATTTCAGTCAACGATGATAAAAAAAATCAATTAAATCAAATTAATAATATTTTATCTGATGTGAATATTTCAAGTTTAGACAAAGCAAAAATTTATTTATTGTATGTTTTTCGATATGAAGGTGATTCTATTGTAGATTCATTAAAAACGAATATGCGAAAAAATGGTTTGAGCGATTGGGTAAATTACGGTGATTTATTATTAGAATACGCAGGAAAAAATAAACGAACTTTAGATTGTTTGTCTAATAAAGATTTTTTATCGAAAGGTAAAAAAATATTTATGAATGTTTTAAAACGAGGAAGTAGTCAAAATTCTTTTATGTTGCATTGTTCGTTTTTGAATAGTTTAGTTGAAGATTTAATAAAAGGGAAATTGAAAGATAATGAATTTGAAACGAATTTGAATAATTTTGATAATAAAAAACCACAAAAAATTATTGTTTTTACTTTTGGTGGAATTACGTTTGAAGAAACGAAAGATTTGACCAATTTAAGTAAAACTTATGATGTGCCGATTATTGCAGGAGGAACGAATATTATTAATAGTAAAGGATTTTTGGCGGAATTGTTGATGTTAAAGCAAAAAAATATGATAAATAATAATAATAATAATATAAATGAAGATTTTTCATTGAATATTTAATAATAATAATTAATTTTCATTTAATTTTATTTAATTTTAATAATTTAATTTTAATAATTTTAATAATTTTAATTTAATTTTATAATTTAATGGATGATTTATCTGATTTATTAGAAGACAACCCACGAAAAAAAGATGAACAAAAAGAAACTTTTTCTTTAACTGGAGGATTCAATCGTAGAAGAAACACATCAACAACGCCGGATAGAGTTATAAATAGAAATGCAAATATAGATAATAATAGTGACAATAATAATAATGATAATTTTAGTAATACGAATTTTTTAGGTTTTGGTTCTAGAAGAAATCGTGGCTCAGTTTCGCCTGATAAATTACCAAGTAGTAATAATAATAATAATATAATTTCATTTAAAAATAACGAAATTCCTGTTAAAAAAGAAGATGAATTTAATTATTCAGAATCGAATCCTCCTGATTTTTTAGATGATGAGCCGAAAAAAACAGAAGAAAATAAAATAAATTCAAATGAAAATAAATTTTCAAATGAAAATAAATCAAATGAAAATAAAAATAAATCAAAAAATGTAAATCTTTTTGGTTCAATTGCGACTTTAGGTGCATTAGCAACAACAACAGATGAAAAATCTCGTAAAAAAATCGAAGAACTTGAAAATTTATTAAAAAAAGAAAAAGAATCGCATGAAAATGACATTGAAAATTACAAAAAAATAATAAAAGAAAAAGAAAATGAAATTGAATATTTAAAAAAAAACAATGAAAATGAAAATAATTTCAAAATAAAAGAAAATTCTTTAAATAACGAAATTTCTCGTTTGAAAGAAGAAATTTTTTCTTCAGTTGAAAAAGAACGAAATAAAAATGAAATTTTAATGAAGCAAAAAATTGATGAAAAAGAAATTGAAATGAAAAATAAATTAGAAGATCAAAAAAAAATGTTTGAAAGAGAAAATGAAACATTACGAAAACAAATTGAGCAACAAATTGAATTTAATAAATTAATTAATAAAGTAGAAAATTCAAGTAAAAAAATTGAAAATATGTTTAATAAAATTTCAGATGAAAAAAAAAATGTTGATTTAAATGAAGAAAATTTCAAAGAAAATTTAAAAATGATGGAAAATAATTTAAATGAAATGAATGAACAATTAAAAAAAGAAAAAGAAATTTTTTTAAAAGAAAAAGAAAATTTTATTAAAGATCAAAATGAACGAAATAAAAATTTAATTGAAGAAAATCGAAAATTAAAAGAAGAATTTAATAAAATTGAAAAATTAAAACAAGAAATTAAAAATTCTGAATTTGAAAATAAAGAAAAATTCGAAAAAGAAAAAATCGAATTAAATCAAAAATTCGAAGAAGATAAAATCAACATTCAAAATGAAAAATTCGATTTTCAAAATAAATTTAATGAATTTCAATACAACAAAAAATTATTCGAAGAAGAAAAAAAATATTTCGAAAAATACAAAATCGAAAATATTAATTACATAAACAATAAAAAAAATGAATTAGAACAAATTCAAACGAAATTTTTAAATGATGAAATTGAAATCAAACAAAGAATAAAAATTCTTCAAGAAAAAGAAAATTATTTAAATGAAAAATTCGAACAATTCGAAAAAAATAAAATCAAAATCAAAGAAGATTTTGAAAAAATCGAAAAAGATAAAAGAGACATTCAAATTGCAGCAAAAAGATTAGATAATAGCATTAAAGCAATTGATGAAAAAAATAAAATTTTGGAACAAGAAAAAGAAAATTTATTAAAAAAAAATAATGAATTAGAAAGCTTTAAATTTAATGTTAATACGGAAAAAATGAAAGTTGAACAAGAAAAAAATAATTTGAAATTAAGAACACAATCGTTAGATATGTTAAGAATGAAATATGCAACAATGCCATTGAATTTTAATGAAAATAATGATAATTTTAATAATAATTTTAATAATAATTTTAATAATGATTTTAATTCAACTGGAAATCAATTTTATAATACAAATTTTAATAATAATAATAATAATAATAATTTTAATTCAACTGGAAATCAATTTTATAATACAAATTTTAATAGAACTTCTTTTAATAATAATTTTAATAATAATAATTATAATAATAATTATAATACTGTTGCTAATGGAAATGAATTTAATGCAGATAGATATTTTAATAATTTAAAAAATCAAATTAATAGTAATAAAATTAATGTTAATAATAATAATAATTTTAGTAATGATTTTGAAGAAATGATTAATAGAGAAAAAGATTATTTAAGAAAATCTCAACAAAGTATTAATAATAATTTCAATAATGCAAAAGATGATTATGAAAGAAAAAAAAACGAATATTTTTATAATTTAAATAATTCAAGTAAAATTAATAATAAAGAAGAAGAAGTAAAAATGGAAGAATATATTAATACAAATAGTAAAAAAAATCTTTAAATAATAATAATAATTATTTAATTTTTATTTTTATTTTTTATTTATAATAAAATATTAAATTATAAATATTATTATTTATATTATTTTTTCTGTTGTTGTTGATAATTTTTATATTCTTTACTATAATAATTAGTTCCTCCATTATTATTAGCACCAAAATTATTATTATTTAAATTATTATTATTATTATTAAAATTATTATTAAAATTATTATTATTATTATTAAAATTATTATTATTATTATTAAAATTATTATTATTTAAATTATTGTTATTATTATTAAAATTATTATTATTTAAATTATTATTATTATTATCAAAAACTTTTCCATCTTTAACCAAAATTTTTTTATCCCCCGCTTTATTTTCCAAATTTTTAACTTCCATTTCATAAACATCATTAATCATCCCTCCAAAATTTTGCATTCCCCCAGCTCCATTCATCAAACTTTCTCCAAACCATCCAACATCAACCGGTTTTCCCATTTTAATTCTTTCTTCTTTCGTATAAATTTCCGTTCTATGTTTATCATAACCTTCTCCGCAATTGCACGTGAATTTGCTTTGAAAACACTCGCATTTACATTTATTTCTTTTGCATTTTTTTGTTTTTAATTCATGTTCTCTATACGAATGATGACACAAACATTTAACATCATTTGCTCCATAAACAGGAACGTATGAAAATAATTTACATTGACATTTTTTGCATTTGACTTTTTTGTCATAAACACTGTCAAAATCATGATATTTATAACGATGATTACAAAAACACATTGATTCTGGTCCGATTGATTTGCATTCGAAATTTGTTGAATTTAGCCAAAATGTGTATAAACGATTTTTACGTTTTTCTGAAACGTTTTTTTTGTATTGTTCGTATTCGGATTCGGACATTAATTTTCCGTTGTCGTCCGCACCGACGATGTTTGTGTAGTCGATGTATGCTTGAATGTCGAGTTGGGCTTGATTTGTGAAGGAGATTTTTTTTGGTTGTTGTTGCATTTTTTTTATAATAATTTTTAATTTATTTTTTTTGTTTTTTTTTTTTTTTTTTTTTTGAATTAAAAAATTATTTTTTAAATAATGTGAAAATTTTGATTAATAATAAGAAAATGAGGAAAAAATGATGAAAAATAATTAAAAATTAAAATTTAGAAATTTAAAGAAAAAATTGTTTATTTATTTTTTATAATTTTAATTTTTTATATTTATTATTTTATTTCTTTTGGAATTATTTTTCAATATGCACAAAAATTTAATAAATAATTGTTTAATATTTAATTTATTTCAATTTTATTGAGATTTTTTTGAAAAACAAAAAAATTATTATTATTATTATTCTAATTGAATAATTATAAAATAAAAATAAATTAAAATTTATTTTAAACTATTGATGTAATAAATATAAAAAAATTAAAAAAAATATTCAAATAAAAATTTTTTGATATAATTAGGAAAAGAAAAATTTAGTTATTTTTAGTTCAATATATTAAATATTATATGGATTTTTTAAAGGTTTATTCTATTAATAATCAAAAAAATTGTACAAAAATTTAAAAATTAATTAAAGTTATTAAAATAAAAAAAATTTGAAACATATATTTCTTTAGTTTTAATTTGAAAAGAAAAATGATTAAGAAAATTAAAGAATTATTTCTAAAGAAAAATCCGAAAGATAATCTAAAAAGTTTGGAATTATTTTTTGGAAAGAATTTGATTAGTGAAAATTATGCTAAAGATGATTTTATGGCTCAATTACTCAAATTATTGAAATTTATCAAGAGAGTTTTTATCTGAAAATAATGCAAAAAGGGAATTAATAGTAAAAAAGTACTGCTCCTTGAAAGAAAAAAGAAAATAAAATAATGAAAAGATAAAATAATTAATCTTCAAAAATTAAATACAAGAGATTAAGTTTTTTTTATAGAATTTTTTTTTTTATATATATAATTAGTAAATTAATAATATTAAATTAAAAATTTTTACAAATTATTTTAAATTTTTTGTTTTATAACAAATAATATAAAAATAATATATATAAAAGGATAGATAATATATATTTTATTTTAAAGTAATTATTAAAAAATTTAATATCACATTACAAGGAGAATATAGAAAAATTTAAATAAATCATTTTTTCCTTAACAAAAACACTAAAGAAATTTACAAAAATTAATTTAATTCATTTATCTAATTGAAATTACTTTAAATTAAATTTTATATACATTATAATTCATTATAAAATTAATATTTATTATTATTTTAATAAATATATTAGTTTTTATTGTTATTATTATTTATATTATGTATAAATTGTTCAAATTGGTTTTGAAAATTTTGAGATGAATCAAATGGATTGATATTTAATGGATAATTTTGTAATAATTCGTTATTATTTCGATATGAGAAAATATAATTATTATAATTAGTATTCGAAATTGGATAATTTATTCCATATAATGGATTAATTAATGAAGAATCTATATTATTATTAATTATTTTATTAACATCTTCATTTATTAATAAATTATTATTATTTAAATTAAAAATTTGATTTCTAATATTTTGATTATTTTGCATTGAAGATAAAATTGGACTAATATTCGTATTTTGATTTAAATTAATAATATTATTTAATATTGATAAATTATTATTTTGATTAATCTGAATTGACCTATTTAAATTATTATAATTTTTTGAAAATAATGATATTTGGTCAGAAATTTTTGGAGAATTATCTTTATTACCTATTGATGAATTAGTATTTATTTGATCTTTTTTTTTTTCTTTGTTTAAAGATTTATTTTCTAATATTCTTTTCTTTTTTAACATTTTTTTTGTTTTCTTTTTTGTATTTTCATTTGTAGAATAATTATTTTCATTAATCTTTTTTATTATTTTAAATACCTCATTCATTTCTGATAATTCTTCCATTATATTTATGTTGTTTGCAAAATTATAATTATTTTTGATGATTTTTAGAAAAATTTCTTTTTTTGATTCAATATTATTTCTTAAGTTTTTAATTTTGGAAATATTAATTACTTTATCTTTTTCTTTTAAAATGTTTTCAATTTTTTTAAATTTTTGAATTTCAAAAATTTTTTCTTTTTTAAGTTTTTTTTCATCTGTTATATTATTACTTTTTGTGTCGTCTTTTAAATCTTCTTTTTGTGGAATATTTATTTTTTTGGAAGTCATGATATAAATAAATATAGTATTAAAATTAAAATAAAATAAAAAAATATACAAAATCTTTTAAAATACTTACATCAACCAAAATTAAATAATAAAAATTAATTTATTTATATTAATTAATTTAAATAATATTATTCATTTTAAATAAAAAAATTATAAAATTAGGTAAAACATAAGTAACTTCAATAAAAAAGAATTACTAATAAAAACTGGCAAATTGATAGAAAAATAAAAATTGTAATATTTTATATAGTTGAATAAAATATAATTTATATAATATACTAAAACTTCTTATAATATATTAATATATATACATATAATATCTTAAATATTCAATCTAACTATTGAAAAAAATGAAAAAATTCAATATATAAAACCCCAATTTAAACATTAAAAAAATTTTTAAATTAAAGAATTTTTTTTTTCTTATTTAAAACACATTTACCATTATTTTTTGAACAAGAATTACAAGTAATACATTTTGCTTTACTTCTATCTCCATTTTTCCATCTTTTAACAATATCAGGTTCACAAATTAAAGGTCTAACAATCCCAAAATATTGAATATTACTAGAATTTAATATTTCTTCCATAGTTTCAACATCTCTAATTCCTCCAATTAAAACAACAGGAATTTTAACAATTTGACTAAGTTTTTTAGTAAGATCTAAAAACATAGGAATTTTAGGTTTTGGTTTTTTTTTATCATAATCACCACTTACTTTAATTATATCAACTCCTGCATTTTCTGCTAATTTACAAGCAGTTAAAAAACCATTTTCAGTAATTCCATTTTTAATTTTATCACCATCATAACTATTTAATTTTAATGAAATAATAAAATCTTCACCAACGGCTTTTCTTATTTTTTTTATTATTTCTACTAATAATCTTGCTCTATTTTCATCATTTCCTCCATATTCATCATTTCTTTTATTAAATTCAGGGGATAAAAATTGACTTAATAAATTTAAATGAGCACTATGAATTTCTATACCATCAAATTCAGATTTTTTTGCTCTTAATGAAACAGTAACAAATTCATTTTGTATTTGTAATATTTGTTCTTTTGATATTTCTTTTGAAATTGCATTAAAAAATGGATTTTTTACTTCGGATGGACTATAATATGTTTCTTTTCCTGATTCGTTTTTTATTCCAATTTCAGCTAATTGCATTATTATATATGCTTTATTTTTATGAACTATTCTTGTTAATTTTTTAAATTCTTCTATGTATTCATCTTTATCAAATCTAAATACATTGAATGGATTCAATGAATCTGAATTCATTATTGTTGCTCCTGTGTATATTAATGATACACCATCATCTGATAATTGTTCATATAATTTTAATGCTTCATCTGTTATATGACCGTCTTTAAATAAACAATAATCGCCTACTGCTCCTCTTATTAATCTATTTTTTAAATGCATTTTTTTTATTTTTGTCTCTTCAAATATATTTTTTTTATGTTTTTTATTTGAATTTTCGAAGGAATTTTGTATTAAGGTAAATAATAAAAGTATAAATGTTATCTCTTTTTTCATTTTATTATTTAATTTTTTTAAGGATGTTTGATTTTATATTTTTTTTGATTAAATAAACAAGAATATATAATTAATAAATAAAACAGAATTTGAATAAAATTTATATAAAAAAAAAATAAAATTAATTAATTAATAAAACAATTATACTATTTATTGAATAAAAATAAATTTAAAAATTTTATCCATTGTTGAATTTTTTGGTATAACATTTTTGAAATAAATGAATAATAGAATTGAAGAAATAATGAGTTTTAATAAATTAAATAAAATAATAAAAGTAAAAAATCTAATAAATAAATCTTCAATTGTTTGAGGGTAAATTGAACCAAATTGAGTAATAGAAATAAAAAAGAAAGTCATTAAAACAATTTTAACTATTAATGTATAATAAAAAATTGTTTTAATTTTTTCAATAGAATAAAGAACATAATAAATAATATAATAAAAAATAAATGAAATTAAAGTAAATATAAAAATTGATAAAAATTGATTTTTAAATATAAAAGAAATTCTATTATCATTTGTAAAATATTTTTCAGAAATATAATTTTGATGAATTGATAAACTACAAATATAAAGTGATAAACATAGAATAAAAATCAAATGTAATAACCATTTAAATAAGTTTTGATGATATTGTTTATTTGAAAAATTAATTGGATAAGGTATAAATAATTGAATTATATTTTTTTTGTAAAATTTAAAGAATTGTGTTTCATTTATAATAATTTCTTCAATATTTAATGTTTTTCTTTTATTTGTTTTGTTCATTTCATCAATAGATTGTCCAGATGAATAATCTTCATTTTCTTCAATTCTAGGTTTCTCTTTTATTTTTATAGGAGGATTACTTTGATTAGAAACAATTTTTTCTTGTTTAAAAGTTAGAAAATAAAAAATTGATAAAAATATTTGAATAATAAGTAAAAATAATGTGAAATAAAATCCTCCATTTGATTTTAATTTATTTGAATTTATTTTACATCCTAAATATTTAAAATAGTCATTTATTTTTTTTGAAGTTGATATTTTTTTAAATTTTTTATTTAGTATTTCTTCATTTTCATAAAATTCAATTTCTCCTTTTATTTCACAATTACATTTATAAACTAAATCTTCATAAAAAATATTACTTAAATTACAATTATTTCCACATATTTCTTCTTCATTTAATAATAATAATAATTTTCTATCTTTTAGAGGAATATCATAATGATTTATTGATAATGGTTCACATATATCATTAAATATTTTATCATTTTCATTCAAAATATTTATTCCTTTTTTATTTAAATTTTTAATTAATTGAATTGTTTTTGAATCATTAATAAATGAAGATGTTAAATTTTTTTCAAATGCATAATTTGAATATAAATCTTCAATTTTTACTTCCTGAATTTCATTATCAAAGATTTTAAATGTAGTTTTTTTATTTAAATTATTTTTAATAACAACTTTATAAAGTAAATCTAATTCATCTAATCTTCTAATATTATAATTATTTGATTGTCCAACAAAATCTAATGCTATAAAATCATTTTTTAATAATATTTCTCCACAACCATAATCATTATAAATTGAAATATTATATTCATTATTTTTTCCAAAAATAATTATAACAGTATTTTCTTTATTTTCTTTTAATTCTCTAATATATTTATCATATGGAAAATCATCTAAAACAGAATCTTCAATATAAATTGATAATTTACAAGATAAATCAGGAATACATTTTGTAGCATTTCTAATATAATGATATTGTTCATTACATTCAACACATATTTCATCATTTGAACAAATTTTACAATTACTTAAACATTGTTTAAATTGATAATTATTATCTTCATCTTGAGTTAGATAATATTGATTATAAGGTTTATTAATATTATAACATTTATTTCTTCTATTATCCATTATTAAACCATAATTACTATAACATGAATCACATTTAATTATTCCATTATTTTCTTTACATTTATTACAATTTTCAAATTGATGGTCACATGAAATATAATTAATTCCATCATCAATTGTATAATAATGATCAGTTGGAATTAAATTATCAATTTTTACACATTTTGATGAATCTGAATTAAGAATTGTATAATTATTTGAACATTTATTACATTTATTTCTTTTTGCCTCATCACAATGAATTATTCCTCCTTCACAATTATAATAATTTATATTATTATCTTCTGAACAATAATCTGTCAAATCATTTTGAGAATAACATTTTGTATAATCATTATTTAAAAATGAATAATTTTCTTCACATAAAATACATGTATTCTTATTTTTACATTGCTTGCAATTTTTTATATAATAATTACAAGGATAATATTCTGTATCATTTACTTTAATATATTCATTTCCAAATTCTCTAATTTCTTCTTCACTAAAACAATGTGAATAATTATTAAATATTCTTGCAAAAGGTTTATCACAAAGAATACAATGTTCTTTTGATTCACAAATTTTACAATGTGTTACACCTTTTTTACAAGGATAATATATTAATCCTGCTTCATTATTAATAGAATAATATTCTTTTTTATTATTATCTTTTATACAATGTCTACTTTTATCTAATTCTTCTACTAAA
>JAEEGK010022391.1_pt1 | contig 13275 bp, 10 predicted proteins | sample 8958771 | NCBI WGS metagenome assembly JAEEGK01 (sample SAMN16246547, study PRJNA631951) | gut metagenome | biome: gut microbiome; feature: rumen; material: SC-attached | host: Bos | place: Iran: Karaj | collected 2018-10 | reverse complement strand
TTTAGTTCTAAGTTTAATATGTTTAGTAAAGACAGTACACTTAGATGAGTACATCATTAACTCTTTTAAGAAGACAGATATTTATGAGAAATATTATGTTAATCCTAATGAAGTTAAAATAAAAGTACCTGATAAAAAAAGAAATTTAATTATTATTTACTTAGAAAGTATGGAAGCATCTTTATTTTCAAAAGAAAATGGAGGAGCTTTTGATAAATCAATTATTCCTGAACTTGAAGACATTGCTCTAAATAATTTTAGTTTCTCAAATAGTGATAAACTAGGTGGAAGTTATACTTTAACAAAAACTAGTTTTACAGCATCTAGTCTAACAGCATCAACAACAGGAACTCCAATTAATATTAAGTTATTTAATGGTTATAGTGATAAAAAACCATTTATGAGAAATATAAAATCTTTAGGTAATATACTAAAAGATAATGGCTATAATCTAGAATTGATGCAAGGATCTGGTATTGAATTCTCAGCAGTAGATTTATATGCTAAAGATAATGGCGATTATAAAATATTTGATGATAGGGTAGCTAAAGAAAGAGGTCTTATCGATAAAGATTATTTTGTTTGGTGGGGAATGGAAGATAAGAAAGTACTTGAATTCTCTAAAGAAGAGTTAATTAATTTATCAAAAGAAGATAAACCATTTATGTTTATGATGTTTACAATGGATACCCATTTTAAAGATGGATACTTAGATAAATCTTGTAAAACACCATTTAGTGAACAGTTAGCTAACTCTTATAATTGTTCATCAACAATGATTAATGATTATTTAAATTGGTTAAAAGAACAAGACTTTTATAAAGATACAACAATTGTTCTTTTAGGAGATCATCAAGTTATGCAAGATTCATTTTATAAAGATCATAAAGATTACAAAAGAGTTAACTATAATGTTTTTATTAACAGTTTAAATAAAACTGAGAATAATAAGAATAGAGAATTTAGTATGTTTGATATGTATCCAACAATATTATCTAGTATTGGTTATGAAATAGAAGGCAATAAACTAGGTTTTGGAGTTAACTTATTTAGTGATGAAAAAACCTTAATTGAAATAATGGGTAGAGATAAGTTTGATAAAGAATTATTAAAGTCTAGTGATTATTACGATAAAAATATTTTTGTTAAAGAATAGATTACTATTCTTTTTTTATTGTATATAGAAAGTCTTTTTGATATAATATGCAACGTGATTTGTATGGAAAACTATATAAAAATATATGATGAATGTTTAAATAGAAGTTATCATAATGAAAAGTTAGAACCTATTATTAGTTATTTATATGATATTGTTAATTACTATGATAAAGACATTAAAGAAAATAGTATGGATGGTAGAATTGTAGATTTTACAAATTTTTATAATAATACAAAAAGATTCACTATGGAAGATTTATTAAGTGTTTTTAATGTAATTATTGAGAAGAATAATTATCATGATTTAGGTGAAGTAATAGCCTTTGCTTTTGAATTAGATTTTGATTGGACAGAAATAACGGTATTCTTAAATGTTATTTATAATTTAGAATGTCTAGATAAAGAAAATAGTATTGATTGTGACATGCTTATGTTGGATGTATCAACTAAAGTACATACTAAGGAACTAAATGATAATTATAGTTTTTCATTTTATCAAATGATTTCATGTTACAAAAAATATGATCTTATGATTAATAATAGTAGTATTAAAACTGAAATTATAAGATTCTTTAATAGATATTCAATAACAATATTATATTATTTTTATTTAATGAATTATGATGCTCGAGAATTAGAAGAAATGTATGATGATATTATAAATAATTTTGAGTATTATATATCTATTTTTGAAATGAATTATATAGATATGTATTGTCCATTTGTATTCATTCAAGATGAAGAAAAGAGAATAATAAAAACCATTGTTGAGGACCGTTTTAATAATAAAAAAATTAATTAAATAAAAACTAAAAAATATAGTATTAGAACATAAAAAATGATAGAATTATTATGTTAGGAAGGAGGGATATCATGCTAGAAATTAAAAAGATTACTAAAATATATGATACTGGTGGTTATGTACAAAAAGCTTTAGATGGCGTTAGTGTTAATTTTCGTGAATCTGAATTTGCTGCTATATTAGGTCCCTCAGGTAGTGGTAAAACTACATTCCTTAATATCATTGGTGGACTAGATCACTATACAACTGGTGATTTAATTATAAATGAAGTAAGTACCAAAGATTATAAAGACCGTGATTGGGATAGTTATCGTAATCATCGTATTGGTTTTGTATTCCAAAGTTATAATCTAATTGGTCATCAAAGTATACTAACTAATGTTCGTCTTGCTTTAACTTTATCAGGTATCTCAAAAGGGGAAGCTGAAGAAAGAGCTAGAAAAGCTCTTATTGATGTTGGACTTGAAGATCACATTCATAAAAGACCAAATCAATTATCTGGTGGTCAAATGCAAAGAGTTGCGATTGCAAGAGCTCTTGTTAATGACCCTGATATCTTACTTGCTGATGAACCAACTGGGGCTTTAGATTCTGAAACTAGTGTTCAAATAATGAAGTTATTAAAGAAGATTGCTAAGAAGAAACTAGTTATTATGGTTACTCATAATCCTGATTTAGCTAATGAATATGCAACCCGTATTATAACTTTAAAAGATGGTAAGATTACTAGTGACTCTGATCCTTATGATGGAAAAGTAGATACTAAGGAAGCCTTAGAACTAGAGAAAAAGAAAAGTAAAAAGACAAGTATGTCATTCTTTACAGCTCTTGCGTTATCATTTAATAACTTAATGACTAAAAAAGGTAGAACAATATTAGTTGCCTTTGCAGGAAGTATTGGTATTATAGGAATTGCTCTTATTATGGCCGTATCAAATGGTTTTCAAAACTATGTTGATTCCATTCAAGAAGATGCTTTAACTTCATATCCATTAATGGTTATGGAAGAGTCTACAGATATTGCTGGTGTACTATTATCTCTTCAAACTCCTGAAGAAGGAAATAACAGTAATAAAGTTATTGAAAGACAAGTAGTTACATCAATGCTTGCTAATGTCAAAGCTAATGACTTAAAAAGTTTTAAGAAAATAATTGAAGATAATAAAGAAAAATTAAAAGATGATGTAGCAACAATTGATTATACATATAATATTGATCCTATTATTTATGCTGTTGATGCAACTGATACGATTGCTAAATTAAATCCAAGTAATTTATTCTCAGCAACCTTTGGTAGTGATAGTTTTATGTCTAGTTATTCATCTTATACATCCGTTTATTCACAAATGATGGGTAATCGTGATGTTATTAATGAACAATTTGATATCTTAGCTGGTAAGTTACCTGAGAAATATGATGAAATGGTTTTAGTACTAGCTAACCCTAATTCAATACCAGATTTAATAGTTTATTCATTGGGTCTAAGAAACACTAGTGAACTATCTACAATGGTAACTAAGATTATGAATGGTGAATCAGCTAACATTCATCATGACTCAAAAGAATTTACTTATGAAGATTTCTTAAATGTTAAATTAAAACTAATATTACCAACAGATCTTTACAAATATAATAGTAAATATAGTGTTTATGAAGATATGAGTACTGATAAAGAATATGTTAAAGAGGTTTTCAATAACAAAGCAATTGATTTAAAAATAGTAGGTGTTATCTCTCCAAAAGAAGGCGTAACAACCATGGCTCTTACTCCTGGAATTAGTTATACAAATGATTTGATTAAATATATTATTGAACATTCTAGTAACACTGAACTTGTTAAAAAACAACTTAATAATCCATCTATAAATGTTTTCTCTAATAAACCATTTGATCAAGAAGAGAATAAATTTAATTTTGGATTTGAAGACTTTGTAACAGTTGATAATGAAGCTTTATCAAAAGCCTTTAATGTTAAAATAGATCAAAAAGATATAGAAAAAGAAATGTCTAGTTATATGAATGATATTAATAATTCAATAACTACTGATACTAGTGAACCTATTAAAGAGTTATCTGATGGCTTTAATACATTATTACCTGTTATGGTTTCTAATTTATCAGAAACCATAGGTACAAAAGGTATAGATGAAGTAATTAATAAAACATTAGAAACTGATGAAGCTAAAGAAATATTTAATGGTTTTACTAAGAAATATGTTTTACCAGTAGAGGTTTATAAACAAGTATATCAAGGTTTATTTAAAACTATCTTAGAACAATATATAGAAATGTATACAAAGATGGATCCATCTCTTTCTACTGAAGATGAAAAGGTAGCAAGAGTAACGCCTAACATGTATCAACAAATTCAAATGATGCAAGGTAATTTACCATTATCATTTGCTTTCCAAAAAACCGCTAGTTTAATGATTGAAACTAATATGCGAAAAGATATTCTTACTAAAGTAGGGGATATGACGAAGTATTTAACTAATAAGTTTAGTAATGCATTCTCAATAGACCCTAGTAAGTTTGCTAGTGCCTTTAGACTTAATTTTACTGAGGATGAACTAGCTAGAGTTGTAACTGCAATGATGTCTAAAGAAAAGGCAACACTTCGTAATAACTTAATCAAACTAGGTTATCAAGATTTAGATTCACCTGGTTATATATCATTCTACTTTAATAGTTTTGATGGTAAAGATCGATTCTTAAAATTTATTGATGACTATAATAAAGAGATGGAAGAAGCAGGCTATGAAGATAAAGTTATTAGATATTCTGATACTACAGGAATACTAATGAATACTGTAAAAACAATTGTTGATGCCGTAAGTTATGTTTTAATAGCTTTTGTATCAATAAGTTTAGTTGTATCAAGTATTATGATTGGTATAATAACTTATATTTCTGTTTATGAAAGAACAAAAGAAATTGGTATTTTACGTGCTATTGGTGCAAGTAAAAGAAATATTGCATCTATCTTTAATGCTGAAACATTCATTGTTGGATTGTTATCAGGATTATTTGGTATTGGTATATCATATTCTGTTATTCCAATAATAAATGCTGTATTAAAACATTATACAGGTAATATTAAGATAGCTGCATCATTACCAATAGATAGTGCATTAAGATTAATTATTTTAAGTATTATATTAACTTTAATAGGTGGTTTAATCCCTGCGAGAGCAGCATCTAAGAAAGACCCTGTTGAAGCTTTAAGAAGTGAATAAAAAAGATTACTAAGTAATCTTTTTTTGTTGTTATTTATTGAAAAATAGAGACTTTTATGATATAATATGCATCGATTTAGGGAGTCAGTTATGATGAGAAATAACATATTATATTATACAAAGCTTGATACTTTTAAATGTAATGAATTTGAAATACCTAGAAAAATTCTTTTTGATGAATTAGAAGACTTAATTATTAAAGATCGAAATAATACATTTGTTAAGTGTGAAGGCGTATATGGTAAATATAGTATTAGATATAAAGGTAAATTATATAAAGTATACTATGGTAATAACGAACTAAGAAAAGATAATTGTAATGATCAAGAATTCTTAGATGGAATTAATAAACTATGTCGAATAACAGATCTTTTTGATAGAAATAAAGTTAACAATAAAGAAAGAAAAGAAATAATTGAAAAAGCAGAACATGCCATATTTCATGATGATTTAGACAAGAAAGTATACTTAGATTACCTAGAAGATAAATTTAAAAAAGAAAATAGTCATATATTAAAAAAGACTATAAAAGAATTAGGTGAAGACTTCTTTGAAAAAGATGATGACTCACTTAAATTATTATATAGAGCTGGTCTTGTTTTGCTTGTAGGTATTGTTGCGTTATATCTAGGACTAGTAAATCAAGTTTCTTTTATAACAACTATGGGATTAATTGGCCTTGGTGTTGGCGGTGCTGATATGCTATTATGTACACTTAATGTAGGCGGATTTAAGGGTATATTTATGTCTTTCTTAAATATTTTATCCTTTCCTCGTAGATTATTTAAAAATCTTGGTAAAAAGAAAGAAGCTAAGAAGCATTATAACTGGGAAATTGATTATACAAAAAAACATTTCTATAATCCAAGTGAATATAAAGATCCGAATGATTATGGCGGTCAATATGAATATACAAGAAGACAGAAGGCAACTAAAATTTCAGAATACTTACTAAGTTATATCGAAAGTACAAAAGATAAAATATTAGAGATTAAAGATAATGACAAAAGAAAAGAATTATCAAAAGAAATGTTAGCATTATCTAGTATGTTTACAAAAGATACTATAAAAGTATTTCAAATCTTTAATACCGATGATTATAATGATAAATATACTATTTGGTTAGATGGTATTAATGCAAGAATTGATTCTGTATTAGAAAGAACTAATGAAACTATAGATACTAGTAATCGAATTGAAGAAATGATTGAAACGATCGAATCAGAAAGAGTAATGGTAAAAAGTAAATAATGAAAATTATTTACTTTTTTTATGTAAATTATTAGTAATTTTACATTTAAACAATTGGGAACTAAGTAATATCATGGTATTATTATAATAGAGATATTCTAAGAGAATTAGTAGATAATTAGGTGATTAAAATGGCTAAAAATAATAGTGAACTATGGTTTACAGAAAAAGGAACGGTTATTTATTCAACACCAAAGGGCGTAGTTGAAAAACCGGGTTCTAGATTTTTTAAAGAATTAGAAAGAAAATATAAAAAAGATTCTCATAATGTTATTTTCGATGAAGAAAATAATAAGTTTACAATAACAATTGATGGTATTGATTATGATGTAGTGTTACCAGAAGAATCACAAAGAAGTTTAATACCTAGTAATAGTGGACCTACATATTCTCCATTAGTTTTAAAACTATTATATTTATCAATGATTGAAGAACAATATAATGATTATACTAGAGCTATTGAAGTAAGAAATGCAAAAATAAAAGAAATGGATGATTCTTTCTATGAAAATATGCAAACTCTAGAAGATCATGAAATATATGCAGAATACTTAGAAGCAAAATATAAGAAAGCTAAAACAAAAGAAGAAAGAGATTTAATAAATACAAAGTTAGCTAATCTTTATGAATATATCAAAGAATTAAGAAGAAAAGAAAAACAAGAAACTGAGAATCCCTTAAATTTAAAATTACATATTAATAGATTTATTATTAATTTATTAGAGAAAGCAAAACAATTGGATGATGCAAGAAGATTAAAAATTGCAAACTTATTGAAAAAAATAGTATCTGAATATCAAAGAATAGTAAATGAATATAATCAAAGTGGTAATAGTTTAAAACTAGGGAATCCTCTAGTATCACTTGAAATATTAGGTAAAATAGTAGATGTTGAATTCTTACTAGCAAGTTATTTAAAAGAAAAACAAGCTAGTGATTATGTTGAATCTAGAATGGGTAATATAGTTGAACAATTAGATCAAGAGATTACACCAAAAGGTAAAGGTGGTGTGTAGTATGATGGATAACGATGTAATTAGTTTTACTAAATTAGGAACAGTTAAATCTAAAGATTTTGGTGAATTCACATATGAAACATTCTTTGATAGAATGATAGAGTTAATAAATAGAGATGTTGTTAACAATCAAATTATTCATGAAAAGAATGAAAAAAGATATAAGATAATTTATAAAGGAAATACATATAAGGTAACATATGGTGAAGAACCATTAAAAGAAGATTGTAAAAGAAAAGATATTGTTAATTCTTTAAATAGATTATCTGATCTTTCTAGTGATTTAAAAAGAATACATGATGATGAAACTGAAAGAGAAAAAATCGAAAGAGATAATTTAAGAAGAGTTATTTTTAATGCTAAACAAGGTATATTTGTTAACAATGATGATAAAAGAGTGTATATTGATTACTTAAAAAAAGAAGATAAGAAAAATTCTTTTTTCGGAAGATTATTTGTAAAAATAATAGACAATTTGACTTATAATAATAATTATAATCCAGATTTTGGCGAAAAGAGGATTGCTATAAGTGCTGGAGTAACAATATTTTCATTAATGTTTTTAGGTATTCTTGACAGTAGTATTCCTACTATAGCATTTTCAAATTCACAAATTATATGGATAAGTTCCATTCTTTGTTCAGACTTAATTTATGGCGCTATATCTTTAGCAATAGAGAATCATTCTTGGAAAATAACAATGAGAGGTAAATTTGCAGGTCCTTATGCAATTATTTGGGCGTTATTAAATTTACCACTTAATATTATAAAAACTTCTGTTGAAAAGATAAGAGAAAAGAATACTATTAAGTCATTAGAAAGTTCTTTATCACATAGTAAGAAAGACAAATCTAAAGCTCTACAAGTAAGTAAACAAAAAGTTCAAGAATTACAAAAAGAATTATTTAATGGTGGTAAAAAAGAAGAAAAACCAAAAGATCAAGCTGCTATAGTAGTTGATAAAACATCAAGAGAGTTTGAAAGATTAAGTCAAAAAGTAAAAGGAATAGAAAATAGTAGTAAACGAAGTGATTATTCTAAAGAATTAGTTGATATCATAAGAGACTATATGAAGAAGTCAGAACAATTCTTTATAAATGGTGTTGATTTAGTTTACCAACGTAGTGTTGAAAATGATCTTAAAACTTTTGAATCAAAAATAAATATGATTTTAGAAGATGAAGAGAAGAAAAGACAAACACAAAGAGAATTTGATCAAGTTAATGATGCGATAGAACAAACAATTAATTATAGAGCTAGTGGTAAATAATAAACCACTTTTTCTATAGGAGGTTTTATGAATAATATATTAATATGTGGTAGTCCAAGAGTAGGTAAAACAACATTAGCTAAGATGATAAGTAAAAGCTTAGGTTATATTTATATATCCCTAGATAATATTTTTGAATCAATAGAAGAATTACCAAGTTGGCCATATGAAAAATATGATGATGCAAGTAAGATATCTAGTGAACTGTCTAGTTTTGTTATAAACTTTATTAACCATTTAGATAGAGAAAATCATTATGTTATTGAAGGAGCATATATTGATATTGAAACTGTTTATAATAAATTAGTTAAGACAGATATTATTGGTTTAACTTATAATAATTTAACTAAAGAAGATTTATTTAATAGAATAAAGAAATATGATATTAATACTTGGATAACTAATTTTGATGATGATACTATTATGTATAAATGTGATTGTTTTATAAAAAGAAATAGTTATTATAATGATTGTTTTAATAAGTTAAATATTAATACATATGATTTATCTATGGACTTTTCATTAACCATTGATAAGATAGTTGATGAATTAAAAAAGAATTTTATTGGTGAAGAAATAGAAATAATTATTGATAGACCTATGGGTAGTAAACATCCTAAGTATGATATGATATATCCTGTTAACTATGGTTATATACCAAATACTAAATCATTGGATAATGAAGAATTAGATTGTTACTTACTTTCTGTCAATGAAAAAGTAGATCGTTATAAAGGTACTTGTATTGCAATTATTAAAAGACTTGATGACAATGATGATAAGTTTGTTATTGTACCTAAGGGTATTAACTTAACAGATGAAGAGATTGAAAAAGAAATAGATTTTCAAGAGAAGTATTTTAAACATATAATAATAAGGAGATAATATGAAAGTTGCAGTATTCTCAGATATTCATGGTAATTATGAAGCTTTAACTAGTATTTATGATGATATTAAAAAAAATAACATAGATGAGATTATCTTCTTAGGAGATGCTATTGGCTTAGGCCCTCAACCTATTAAGTGTTTAGAGTTTATAATGAATCACCCTGATATAAAAATGGTTATAGGTAATCATGAAGCAAGACAAATGAAAGAAAGTAATGTGGACTATTATGCAGATGGTAATAGACATCACTTATGGGTTCATAAACAAATGAATGAAAAACATGTAAATTTTATAAGTAAATTACCTTTATATATTGAAAGAGATTATAATGGTATAAAAGTATATTTTAGTCATTTCTTTCTAAAAAGTAATAATTATAGTAATTTATTTTATCCTTTTGAAACAATTGAAGATAAGGATAAAATTAAAGAAATAAAAAACAGTTTAAACTGTGATTATATGTTTGTTGGTCATCATCATTTTGATTATGATTATAAAGATTTAGGGATAATAGATGTTAGTACTAGTGGTTGTGTATATGATGATAATACTCATTACTATATATTAACTATTGATAAAGAATTAACTTATGAAAAGAAAACTATTAAGTTTGATCGAGATAGTTTTGTTAATAGTTTTAAAGATTTTGATAATGAACATAATATTGCCAAAAGATTTTTTGGAGTAGAACTATAATATATGTTATAATAAAAAAGAGGTATGTATGGAAAAAGAAAACTTTAAATTTATATTTGAAAATGAAAAAGGTAAAAAAATAGAATGTGAAATGATACTTAGTTTTTATGTAAAAGATAAAGATAAGAACTATATGTTATTTACTGATAACACTTATGATGAAAATCATAACTTACAAGTTTATCCATATTATAATACTAGTGAAAATGAAGAGATGATACCTGTTATTGATCAAACAGAATTTGATATGATTTATAAAGTATATCAAAGTGTTGTTAAGAAGGTGAATGAATAATGGAAAATGAAAGTAAAAAAATGGTTGAAGTAGAAGCTCCTGTTGAAGAAAAGAATGTAATAGTTAACAGAATTAATGAAGATAAAATTAAAGAAGGTCCTTCTGAAGTAAAAGTTTCAAAGCATGGTAAAGGTAAAATATTATTAACAATAGATAAAGTATTAATAGGTGTTGCTACTGTCTTTGAAGTATTAAGAGAAGTACCTGGTTTTGAATATTTAAAAGCTATGACAACAGGTAATCTTGTTACAAAGTTTAATAACTGGATAGCATCTATATCAGCTGTTAGACCCAATTTGCAAGGATTAACTCCTGAAGAAATATTTGAACTAGGTAAAGATACAGCACTAGCTGCTTCTAATGCCTCAGCTAATGGTTTAGGACTAGTGTTCTCAGCAGTTTTAGAGTTTATCTTAACTCATCCAACAGCAACTGTTTTAGGTATTTCAGGTATAATTTATGGACTAGCTAAAGCCTTTAAATTTATGGTTAGAAAATTAGGTGAACACGAAGTTAAAAAACACGAAAAAAATATGAGTAAAGTAAGATAGATATTATGCAAATAATATCTTTTTTTTGGTATAATAAAAGAAAAGGAGGACGTTATGAATACACTATTTGATGGGGAAGAAAAATATAGTTTCAAACCCTTAGCTTATAAAATGAGACCAACTACTTTAGATGAATTTTTTGGACAAGATGATGTTGTTGGTAAAAACTCTGCAATTAGAAGAATGATTGAAAGTGATACAATTACATCAATGATTTTTTGGGGTCCTCCAGGAGTAGGTAAAACAACGTTAGCTAAGATTATAGCTAATGAAACTAGTTCAGCTTTTTATGAATTAAGTGCGGTAACAAGTGGAGTTAATGATATCAAAAGACTTGTTGAACAAGCAAGAATGAATCGTTTTGATAATCGTAAAACAATTGTCTTTGTAGACGAAATACACAGATTTAATAAAGCTCAACAAGATGCTTTTTTACCTCATGTTGAAAGTGGGGATATTATACTTATTGGAGCAACTACTGAGAACCCTTCTTTTGAAGTTAATTCAGCGTTATTATCACGTTGTAAAGTTTATGCACTTCATAGTTTAGATAAAGAGGACTTAGTTGGAATACTTAAAAGAGCTCTTGATAAGAATGAAGAATATAAAGATGTTAAAGTAACTAAGAGTGTCTTAGAATTAATTGCTAATAATTCAGCAGGAGACGCTAGAGGTGCATTAAATACACTAGAGAATGTTATTAACTTAACACCTGTTGAAAATGGTAAAAGAACTATTAATGATAAAAACATAAATAAGATTTTAGATAATAAAGTATTTATGTATGATAAAAATGGTGAAGAACATTATAATCTAATATCAGCTCTTCATAAATCTATGAGAAATAGTGATCCTGATGCAGCTCTATACTATATGGCAAGGATGTTTGAAAGTGGAGAAGATCCACTTTATATTGCAAGAAGATTAATTAGATTTTCATCTGAGGATGTTGGACTAGCTAACCCTAATGCCTTAGTACAAGCTGTTAGTTGTTATAATGCATGTCATTATATCGGTTATCCTGAATGTAATGTTATTTTATCTCAATGTGTTGTTTATTTATCTCTTTGTCCAAAAAGTAATTCTTTAGAAGTAGGTTATATGGAAGCAAGTGAAGATGCTAAGAAAACAATGGATGTTAAAGTACCACTTCATCTGCGTAATGCAGAAACAAAACTAGATAAAGATATGGGATATGGTAAAGGTTATAAATATGCTCATAACTTTGATAATCATATTGCAAAAATGGATTGTCTTCCTGAGAAATTAAAAGGTAAAAAATATTACCATCCAACAGATATTGGACAAGAAAAAAACTTTAAAGAAGTACTACGTAAAGTAGAAGAGTTTAAAAATAAACCATGAAAAGAATATATTTATGTATTGATTTAAAAACTTTTTATGCTTCAGTAGAATGTGTTGAAAGAGGATTCGATCCTTTTAAGACTGATTTAGTAGTTGCTGATGCATCACGTGGTAAAGGAACAATATGCCTTGCAATATCTCCAAAGATGAAAGAAAGAGGTATTAAAAATAGATGTCGTTTCTATGAAATACCAGAAGGAATAAACCCTGTTGTTGCTAAACCACGAATGAAAAAGTATATTGAATATTCAGCTTGGATATATAGCATTTATTTAAAGTATGTATCAAAAGATGATATTCATGTTTATTCTATTGATGAATGTTTTCTTGATATTACAACATATTTAAAGTTATATAAAAAAGAACCAATTGATATTGCTAAAATGATTATTGATGATGTTTATAAAACAACTGGTATTACAGCAACAGCAGGCATTGGAACTAATATGTATTTAACTAAAATAGCTTTAGATATAACAGCAAAACATGTCGATAGTCATATAGGTTATCTTGATGAAGAAAAATATAAAGAAGAATTATGGCATCATAAACCTTTAACTGATTTTTGGCAAATAGGAAGAGGTATATCAAAAAGACTTAATAAATTGGGACTATCTGATATGTATGATGTAGCTCATTGTGATAAAAATATCTTATTAAAAGAATTTGGTATTAATGGTAACTTAATATATGATCATGCATGGGGTATTGAACCTTGTACAATTAAAGATATAAAAAATTATAAA
>JAEEGK010022390.1_pt1 | contig 13275 bp, 7 predicted proteins | sample 8958771 | NCBI WGS metagenome assembly JAEEGK01 (sample SAMN16246547, study PRJNA631951) | gut metagenome | biome: gut microbiome; feature: rumen; material: SC-attached | host: Bos | place: Iran: Karaj | collected 2018-10 | reverse complement strand
TCCCCAATCCCCAATCCCCATATTATATCTAATAATTAATAATAAAATAATTATATATTTAAGTATTGCTTTATTGATTTAAAGTTAATTAAAATATTTCTTTTTATTTGATAAATATTTAATTGAAATAATTCTTTTGATAAATAAATTTAAAAAATTAATTTTATTTCAACAAAAATGGAAAATAAAAATCAAAATAATGGATATGAAACTTTTTATAAATTTATTACATTATTCAACCTGGATTTCAAACAAAAACTATGATTAATTTGCAACATATGAAGGAAAAAAATATGGAAAATACGAAAGATTTTTGACTATTGTAAATCATATTGATGTAAATAAAAAGGAATTTTTTGTCAAATTAAATGAAAAAATTAAACAATAAATGATAAAAAACTTGATAATATTACATAAACAATTAATGATCAATTAATGCATTAAAAATAAAAAATTATGAAATGAATAATAAATATTTAATAACAATTTCCAGAAAATATCAAATTAAAAAAGAAACAAGAAGAAAAATAAATTAAAAGTATATCAAAAAGGAATTAAAAATGAAAAAACATTAAAAATGATATATTACAAATTAACTAATAAAATTAATTAATTAAAATTAAACATTTATTCATTAATTGGATTAACAAATCAAATTAAAAAATAGGATAAGAAATATATGATAATTTTATAAATGAATTTATAAGTTATTGTAAAATTTTTAATAATTGATAAATAAAGAATGTTCTCAATAAAATATAATGTAAATAAAAATGTTTCAGAACATATAAATTTTATAAAAATAGGAAAACCATAAGTAGGAATAAATACATTTATAAATAGTAGTTTATTATTAAGTGGATCTAAAAAAGCAAAAGATGGAAATGGATAATTAATAACTCAAAATTCAACTTTATATAATTCTAATTGTAAGAATATGAAATATTTTTCAAAAGACATTATATTAAAAGAAGTAGAAAGATTAGTTAATATTGGAATTTAAAAAAGTTCTGATCATTATATATAATATGATATTGTACACAATATAGATTTCAAGAAGAAGATGGTAATTTAATTTCTAAAATAGGGCAATTATATCCTGCTGATAATTTACCAGTTATTATTATACAATTACTAATGTATGATGATAATGAAATTGAATCAATTAAAGGTATTATTCCCAATATTCTTAGAGAAATAAACAGTGAAAAAATAATTATTAAAAGTTATTTCAAAAGATAAAAAAAAAATAATGATTTTAATACTAAAGGAATTCCTAATTTTTTAAAATACATTTTGATTTAATTGGAAGAACAATTATTTCAGCGACTTTTAAGAAGTTTTCATTGAGAATTTATGTAAAAATAATTTTGATGTAAGAATTAAATAATTTTACATGAAGAATTTAAATATGAAATGGAAATATATTAATAAACTTTTCATAACAAATCTTTGATGATAATTTTGATAAACTTATAAATAATAGATATAAAAAATATAGATTTGTAAAAAAAAAGTTATTTAAGAGATTATTAATAAATAATAATAATTATTTTCCAACTAATTTTTTCAAATTATTTTATCAAAATATAAAATTAATTTATAAAAATTTAAATAATAAATGATGAAGATGATATACCTACTATTATTTTAATTATGGAAAATAAGTTGAATAATATTAAAAATACTTTGATTAATTTTTCAAAAAGTGGATTTTAAATGATTCAAAAATAATTTTTAATGAATTGCAAAAAAAACCAAAAAAAAAATAGAGAATTTGAAAATAATAGAAAAATAATTGATAAAAATTAAAAGAAAAAGAATTAGTGGATAAAATTTATCTATATTTTAATAATGAATTACTTAAAAATTTTATATTTTTGACTTTAAAATTATTTAAAGAAAATAAAGAAAATAAAAGTATGACAGAAATAATGAATAAAAATATTAAAGACTATTTAAAAATTGAAAGATAAATTATCAATTGAATTAATAATATTTTCCTCTTTCTCAAAATAATTCTAATAATAAAGCTACTCAAAAAATAATAGAAATATAAATCAAAAAAAAATAATGAAAACAACATTCAATATGATGAAGATTTTAATTTTATTGAATATTAAAATTAAAATATATTATAATTAACAAAATATATTAATCATTTTACAAACCATATATTTTAACCATTTTTGATTAAATAAATATTTATTTTTTTATTTTTAAATTTTTTATTTGTTATAATTAAATAATAAAAAAAAGGAATATAATTTTAACAAATAAATCAAGAATTTAAAATTATAATATTTTTTGAAACTTATTTACTACTATAATTCAGTAATTGTACTTCTTTTTTTATTTAATTTAAGTAAATTCATTCATTCATCATTTTCAAAATCTGATTCTTCTTCTAATTCATGTTCTGATTTAGAAATGGAAAATTTTAAAGAAGATTAATTGAAATATTTATTTATTTTATAAAATAATTATAAATAAAATTTAAAATAAATTACATGCTCCACGACTTCTTTGCTCGTTCTCAAGGTGTTTTACAATATTTTCATTTGTGTTTTTTGAATTATTTATATTATTAATAATTTCATGAAAAAGCTTTTCAATATTATAATTTGTTTTTAAATTTACTATTATATAATTAATTGGATTTATTAAATGGTCTTTATAATTTTTATGAATTTTTAACAAATTTTCAATATCCTCCTTTGTTTTCACTTCACAATTTTCAATACTTTCATTTCCAACAATATAAATTATAATATCTTTTTTATAATTTTTTTCTCCTATTAAACCAAACCAAAATTTAATATTATTAAAAGATTCTTCATTATTCATATCAAATACAACAATAAATGCATCTGCTTTTTTATACACCGAATCTGTTATTCCTTTATTTCTTTCCTGTCCTGATGTATCTATGATTTTTAATACTTTATTATCATCCATTTCTTTTTCAATTATTTTAATTCCAATTGATGAATCTTCTATTTCATTATCAGTTGAATTAATATATTTTTTAATTAATCCTGTTTTTCCAACATTACAATCTCCTAATAATACTATATATATACTCTCCTTATCATTTTTTGATTCTTTTAGCTGAGCCATTAAAAATAATATTTATAATAAAAAAAATAGTTATTTTTATTTATAATTTTTAAAAATTAATTAATTAATAATATATTGGAAAAAAATTATTATTAAAATTTAAGTTTCAGATAATTCCAAATAAGAAACTATTTTTTTTTTTGTATATAATTGTTTCATATTATTTATTTTCTTTTTTTTCATTTTTTTTAAACTTATTGAAGCAGAAATAGTATTTTTATTTATTTGATTATTTGAAGAATTACATATTTGATAAATATTATCAGATATATCTTTATACATTTTAAAGTTATTGTTTATATTTTTTCTATAACTATTACAACAACTTTCACTATTTCTTTTAATATTATTATTATCTTTTGTATTTAAAATTTTTAAATTTAAACATAAATTTGAATTTGAATTTAAATTATTTTTTTTCCCTTTAAAATTTTTTTGACTTTTTTCAATATTCATTAATTTTATTTGTTTAATTTTATTTTTATGATTATTCAATTTTTCTTTATTCATTCCACTAATAATAAAAGGATGTAATAATCCTTCTTCAGGAGTTAATCTATTTTTAGGATCCCATTTTAAACATTTTTTAATAAAATCAATAAAAATATCATTACTTCCAGAAAGAAATTCTTTAAAACTTTTTGTATTAGGTTTTCTAATTTTTCCTTTTGAATTAGGAATTTGAAAAGGAAAATAATTTTTATCAAAAAATAGATTTTTTTTCCTACTAATATTAATAATATCCATAGGTGGAATATCTAAATATTCCATAATATAATTTAATTGATCTCTTTCATCTTCTCCTGGAAAAATAGGAAATCCAGTAAATAATTCACATAAAATACAACCTAAACTCCATATATCAATTTCATAATTATATCCTTGTTCTAAAATAACTTCTGGTGCTCTATAAAATCTACTTTGAATATATGAATACATTTTTTCTTTTTCATAACATGATGAACCAAAATCAATTACTTTTACATTTTTATTATTTTTATATAATAAAATATTTTCTGGTTTTAAATCACAATGAAGTATTTTTTGACTTTTTAAAAAAGATAAACTAAATAAAATTTCTGTTGCAAATTGTTTTATTTGTTTTATATCAAAACCTTGAAAATTATTTTTTTTTATATATTCATATAAATTTAAATTAAGTAATTCAAAAACAATACATATATGTTTTCTAAATTTAAAATATGAATGATATTTTACAATATTATATTCATTATTTATATCATTATTTTTTATATGTTCTAATATTTTTATTTCAATCATTGCTTGACTTTGAAATTTATCATTTGATTTAATAATTTTAATACATACATTTTCATTTGTTTTATGATCAAAACATTTAACTGCTTCTCCATATGAACCATTACCTAAAATATTTTTTATTTCATATCTATAATCTAAATGATCTCCTTTTATTATTTTATAATCACCATCTGAATCATCATTATTTTGATTTGAATAAAAAGAATATTTATTTATCATTTTTTTCATTGAAATATCTCTATATAAATATATTGAATTATCAGAATTATTTATTAAAATTCTATGACTTTGATTATATGAAAATGATTTATTTAAATTTATATATGAATATTCCTTATTTGATAATCTTTCTGGTATTAATCCTAAATAATATATTTTTTTTGAATTATTTTGTAATTCTTTTATTTCTTCTTTTGTTAAAACTTTATGATATTTATAAAGAATATATTTAGGATTCATTATATTAATATTATTATTATTATTATTTTGATATAATGTTTTTTTACTCATTTGATTTGCAAAAACCTTTTTTTTTATTTGATTATTATTTAAACGTTGATTTTTATATTCTTTTGTATGTAAAATTGTTTTTATTACTTTTTGGGGTTTTCTATTTACTTTAATTGCTAATTTTTGTTTTATATTTTGATTTTGAGTTGTTAATATTTTTGTTTGACTAGTATAATTATGAAAACTTTTCAAATTAAAATTATCATTTGAATTATTTAAAAATAAATTTTTATTATGTGATATTTTTGAAGTATTAATTGTTGATAATGTACTTATATTAATATAACTTTTCCTATTTAAAGTAGAATTAAAAGGATCTCTTGTATTTGAAAAATTATTACCTGTTAACATTGTATTTAAATTATTTTTTTTTAAATTTGAAAATTCTTGAATATTATTAGAACTATGATTATTAAAATTACTATTTTTTGTAATAAATAAAAAATAATTATTATATATATAAGGTTCTTTATAATTTTTATTTCTATTTTTATTTTTACTTGTTTTTCTTTGACTTGATGAATGATTATTTCTTATATTATTAAAAGAATGACTTTTTGAAGAATATGAAAATTTTGAAAATGAATTTCTTTTATTCTCTTTTTCAGAAGTAACTGTTACTAATCTTTTATATCCATCATTAATAGATTTATTTCTTTCAGGAGATTGATTTTTTTTTTTTGTAGATTTAATTGAGTTTAAATTTAAATTAATTGTTTTATTGCTTTGAACATTTTTTGAATTTTGGATTTTATTATGAGAATAATTATAAGAATTTCTAATTGAATGATTATTTATATTTTCTTTTCCTTGAATTAAAGTATTATTTTTTTTTGTTTTTGAAATTGAATTTTTTTTGTCAATTAAACTTATATTTGAATTATGAATATTTTTATTTAATAAATTCTCATTTTGAAATAATCTATTTGATGATGATTGACTTATCCTTTTTGTTATACAATTTTTATTATTTTCATATGTATTTAAATTATTTTCGTTTATTTTATTAGATTGAAGATTAGAAATATTTTTATCATTTATTATCTTATTTGAATTATATTTTCTAATTATTTTATTTTGTTTATTTGGTGTATGTTTTTTGCTTTCATTTTTATTTATTTCTCTTATTCGGATAGATGTTATTGATTGTTGAAAATTTTCTTTTTTATTCATTTTATTTTCAAAATTTATTTTAAATATATTATTATAAAAGGAAAATAAAAATAATATTTTAAATTAATTATTTAATTTTTATTTAATTATATATAGTAATAGAAAATTAAATTTAAATTTTACAAATCAAAATCTCCTATTTTTATTAAATATATATCTGCCATATTTTTTTATATCATAATTCAAATTTTATAAATATATATTATTTCAATATATTTTAATTTTTATTTGAAAATAAAAATGAAAAAAAAATTTTTTTAATAATTCATTAAATTATTACTAGAAAAATATTTTCTTTTATGTCTATATCTTGGTTTATTTCCAATAATATCTTCCATTGCATATTTCATAGAATTAATATTAATATCATGAAGATTAATAATATCATCTCTCATATTATTTTTAACATAATTAGTTTTAATAACTTTATTACTAACATTAAGTGGATTTCCTTCAATTTCAAAAGCAGGAGATAAATCAGCAAATTTAGGAACTAAACCTTTATTTACAATATCAAACAATCCTTTTTTCATTTCTTTATTTCTTACAACTGGAAATCCTTTTGGGTCAAATAATTTTTCAGAATATAATTTTCTATTATTTGATTCATTTGAATATTTTAAATATTTATTTTTCATTTCAATTGGATAATCTAATGAAGATGATTTAACTATATATTTATTTGCTGGGTTTAATGGATAATTAAAATTTTTATTTTTTTTATAATCTGATTTTAATTGATATATTATTGTTGGATGATAATATAAATTTGGATTTATATTTTGTTTTAATATTGGTAAAATTGTATTTGGTGTTAATTCTTTTTGATTTTCGATATATCTTAAATTTTTTTTTTCTAGACTTTTTTTAAAATCATCTAATTGTTCTCTAAGATATATTGAATAAGGATTTGAATAATTTGTTTTAAAAATAAATTTTGTTAATTCTCCTTGAATTCTATCTACTGTATCATATAAAAATTGTTGATGATTTACTGGATTAGACATTTTTTTATTAGGAAAATTTATTGAAGTTATAAAAATTATTTATTTATTTTATTTTTAAATTATTTCTTTATTTTTTATATTATTTATATTATTTACTAGAAATTATATTGTTAATTTATCATTAATTTCTGGTCCAATTAAAATTTCTGAGTTTTTCATTTTATTTTTTCTATGTAAATAATATAAAAATGCTAAAAAAATAATTATTAAAACAATTATAATAAATATAATCCAAAAATGAGAATTTTTTTTTTCTGTTGAAGAAAATTCAAAATTTTTTGATTTATATATTAATCTAATTGATAACTCATTTATATTTGCAACAACATTTATTTTAAATTTTCCATTTTTTTCAAATTTAAATTCTGGTTTATCTGTTTTATATATACCACTTTGATATTCTTCTTTTAAATTTTTATTATTACTTTTATTTTCTTTCATTGTTTTTAAAAAACAATCATTTTCTATATATTGAGAATCTTTATTATTATTATCAAAATAGTATAATTCATATGAAACTGTATATCCTTCAATTGCTTTCCATGTAATAGTATTTGAGGAATTATTAATTTCTAAATTTAAATTATTTAAATCTTCAATTTTTGAAATGTCTAAATCACCATAAAAATAACTAATTTCTACTCCAGAATATGAATTATTGGATATAAATTGTGTGTCAATTTGAAATGAAATCATTGGATTATTTATTGATAAATATTCAATTTTTTTTTTATTTAAATTAAATTCTGTAAATTCTATATCATAATATGTTAAAGATATTTTTTTAATAGAATCATAATTACAAACTGTTGAAAAAATATTTAAATTCTTTAATTCATCATTATTTACATTTATATTAATTTTATTATTTGAAGATGATAAAATTATATTTTCTTTTTCTTTTAAATCACTATATTTTTCTTTTTCTAAATACTCAATATTAATTTCAATAGGATTATTTTCATTAGTAACTAAAGCAATATAAAAAATTTCATCTTCCTTTATATTTAATGGTTGAATTTTATCATATGGATTTGTCAATTCAATTTTAAAATTTGTTTCTTTAATTATATCAAAAGAAGTAGAAGTTTTAGGGTCTGATACAAAATCAGAATTCCCTTTTAAAAGATAATATGAATAACCATTTAATATATTTTTTAATAAAATATTTATTGTTTTATAATCATTTTTTTTTTCTAATTCAATTAATATATATTTTTCATTTATTGTTTTATCTTCCTTCGATATTTTCTTAAAAAGGTTTTTATTTCCTATTTTTATCTCAATTAAACTATCCTCTTTACTAATAATAATTAAATCATTATTATCTTGGGGAATTTGTTCAAACCTTTTTATTTTATTGTTTTGATTCAATAATATATTTTTATCATTTAATTGAATGTTAATTTCATTTCCTAATAAAGATGATAATTCTAAATTCATATTACCATTATTTATTATTCTCAAATGATATTGTTTTTTTTTATAGAGGTATGATATTAATCTTCCATTATTTGAATATGTAACTGGAAGAGAATCAGATAACAAATATAAATTAAAATATCCTGGAGATCTACAATTAACTTCAATAATATCAATATGATTACTTAATAAAGGAATTTTAGTATTTATTAAATATTTTTTATTAGATTTTGTTAGTATTGATTCATCTTCCTTTAAAATATCATTCTTATAAAATATATTAAATTTTCCAAAAATTTCTTCTATATATAAATAATTTATATTTGTAGAGATATCATAATTTCCAATATAATAAAATGATTCTTTATAATTCATTAATGAATTAGAAAAAGATTTTATTGGTCTATATAAATCTCTTAAATAAAAAATTTTTGATTCAATAGTTTCAATTCTAATTTCAATATCTTGTTCATAGCCAAATAATTGTATAGTATATAAATCTAAATCATTAGTTTCTTTTGAAATTGCATATAATTGTTTTTTTATATTTTTTGAATTAATTATTTTATTTATAATTAAAGTTCCATTATAAAATTTAGCAACATTATTATTTACATATATTATATATGAATATTTATTTAGTTTTGGAAATTTAAAACTATATAACTGAGGAACAAAATTTTTAAGATGAATTTCTTCTTTTTTATTAACTGTTTCATTATTTAAAAATTGAAATTCTTTTATTCTTTCACTTAAAGAAATTGTGAAATTTTCTGATTGGAAATATAATCCTTTATCATCTATTTTTATTTGAATTAATAAATATAATTTTTTAACTTCATCATTATTTTTATATTTATCAAAATACATTTGATATATAGTATCTAAGTTTTCATAATTTTCATTTTGAAATTCATTATCATTCGATGAAGGCATATTTTGTATTAATAATTCATCTGAATCATTTTCTAAATTTACTATTTTACCATAAATATATGAAAACATATTATTTTGTGCTCCATATGTACTATATTTAAATGTTATTAAACCTTCTTCATTTAAATTATATTCATTTATATTAACATAAAAATTATAAATATTTCCAAAAATATAATTAAAAACTAAATTAGAATTTGGTTCAATTAATGAAACTTTTCTTTCCATTTTAAATATTATAATTGTTTCCATATGTTCAGAATATTTTTCTTCTTGACTTATAATTTGAATTTTATACTTGGATGCTTTTATCAAATCATTATTATATGTTTTATTAATTTTAGTATTACTTATACTTTCTACTTCTTCTTCATCGATGAATATTTTTATAACTTGATTAAAATTTTCATCTTTAGAATTTAATTGAATATTTATAATTTCGTTTTTTTTTCCTTCAAATAAAAAAATATATGAATTTGTAGAATAAAATTTATAAATGTTATAAGGTTTATTATGTTCTAATTTTATTTCATCTGCTTCATTAAATATTGTAATATAATCATCATAAAAAAATTGAATATAATTGACACAAACAAAATAATAAGTTTTTATTTCTAAATTTGAAAAATATAATTCTTTTTTATCTAATGTAAAGTTAAATATAAAATTATCATATTGATTTTCTTTTATTTTTATATCTTCATTCGATAAATAAGCATAACAAAAAACTTCATATCCTCTTCCTAATTCCAAATTTATTATTAAATCTTTTGAATTATCTGAATTTTTAAATTTAAAATATGTTTCATATTTTTTATCATTTAAAGAAAAAAAATGAGGAATATGACTTTCTAATTGTTGAAATGAAGATTCTGGAATTAACGGTTCTGCAATAATTAAAGAAAATAAAAATATAATAAAAAAAAGTATATCATTATTCTTATTTTTCATATATATTTTGATATATTTTTGTCATTTAATAGTAATTAAATAATTTAAATTTATTTTTTATATATAAATTATATATGAGTAATGTAAAAAATAATATAAAAAAATTTAGATTTCATTTCTTGATGAAGAAGCATTTGAAAAAATTAAAAATTTGAAAGAAAAATATTTAAATCTAAAAAAAGATTTAAATTCTTTAAATGAAATGGTCAATTGTTCAGATGAAGAATTACCTCATATTCAAGGAAAATATGAAAAAATGAAAAAATCAATATCTTCAAATTTTGATTTAATATTTAATTTATTAAATGATTTAAATATTGGTTCAAGACGTTCTACACTTATAGAGGTATAATCAATTTAATGATTTATTAGATGGAAATGAATAAATTATCTAAAATTATAGATAAAAAAAAGTTATCTGAGAAAAAAAAAGAATATAATCAAATAATAAATCAATTAGATTCAAGATTATCTATTTCTGTTCCATTATTTAGTAATGATAATGAACATTTAAATAATAATAATTTAGATTCTCAATTTAAAGTAAAAGAATATTATTCTAATGGAGAAATATTAAAAAAAAGAACTGAAGAATTAATAAATGTTAAAATTATTTCTTCTCAAGTTGCTTCTATTACTAATGATATAAAAATGGAAATTAATGAACAAGGAATTATGTTAAATGATATTGAGGAAAATATTAGAAATGTTGATGAGAATACAAATAAAGGTTTAAATGAAATTAAACAAATAGAAGAAGTTAATAGGAAAAGTAAAAAATATTTATATTTTATGTGCATTATAATAATTGTTTTATTATTTTTAATAATTTATTTAGGTTATAAAATTTTAAAATAATTTTTACAATTTAAAATTATTTTTATAAAATAAAATGCCACCATATATTACAATATAATCTTAATTGAAAATATTAATATTTATTTTAATCATAAATCAATTAATATTGATGAAATTAAAAAAGTAAAAGCTATTTATATTTTCAAAATATATTATTCTAATACAATATATTCAAAATTCTGAACTAAATCAATTAATGAAATTTTATCTTTTCCTTTACTAACAAATTGAATAAAAGTTTCAGCTAATGATTTAGAAGAAATCTCAGCTTCAATATTCATTTCTTTAATTAAATAATTAAATAAATTTGATAAATAATCAATTAAATCATCAGTTTCAAACAATGCATTTTCATCAACTTCATATATATTAAAAATACTCCTTATTTTTTCAATTGTAGTTCCAGTAAACATTAAAAGAAATAATGAATGTAAATTTGTAATATCAATTAATTCATTTTGAGAAAAATCAAAATATTTTTCAATAAATGAAAAAATATCATTTTTAACTTTAATTCTTTCTTTTGATTTAATTTCCCCATATTTCCAATTTAAAAGAACTTCTAATAAACTAGATAATTGAAAATTATTAATTTGACCTAATAATGAATGATTTAATAATTCATGAGTAACATCAATAATTGAAATTCCTTCTAATTCATTTGAAAAAATTTTTTTTGCGATTAAAAATCTTTCATTAAGTGCTTTTAATGCTTCTGTTTTTGTTTCTGAAAAATTTTGATTATATGCATCATTATTATCATCTTCAAAACCACTATCTTGAAAATTACTATTATCATCATTTTTATCATCACTAAAAATCCAAGATATTAATTCATTTGTATTTTTTAATCCTTTATCAGCACATAAATCAACAAAAATATTACTTAATATATTATAATCTTTTATAATATCAGAGTTTAAATATAAAGATAATGCTCCACATATTATAAGAGATAATTCATTTTTTGAATAATTAAAAAATTCTGATATTCTTTCTTCATTTGTTGCTTTTGTTAAGAAAATAAATGCACCCATTGTTTCATAATATGTTATTTTATTATTATGATTTATGTCTATTATTTGAAATAACATACTTAATGCTAATTTTTGAACTGAATTTTTAAATATGTTTGATGTCTTTTTTTTTATTATATCTAGTATTACATTTATAAATTTTACTTTATCAAATATTTCATTTTTATATTTTGAAAATTCTAATATAAATTCTTTTAATGTTAAATCATATAAAAATGAAGTTAATTTTATTTGATTTACTAAATTTTCTTTTCTTTTATCAAATATTATGTCTTCTATTGTCATATTCATATTTTCTGGATCATCAATATTAATATATTGATAATTTATATGATTATCATTATTAAAATTATAAAGTGTAATTTGATTAGTTTTCTTTTTTTCTGAATTTTGTTGAATAACTTGACTATTATTATTTGTTTCACTATTCTTATCAATTGAATTATTTTTTTTAAAACTACTTTTCTCAGAATTATCATTATTATTATCTTCTTCATTTTTAAAAAAATTATAAGATTTTTCAATTTTTTTATTTATAATTTCTTCAGCAGAGTTAAATAAATTTATAATAGAAACATCAAATTCTCCTTGACCTAAATTTCTTTTTGTAATTTTTTTTCCTTCAAAACTTTCTTGAAAATCACTCCAATCATATCTATCATTTGAAAAATCTTCAAAACTTGAAATTAAAACTTCAACATCAGAATAATCAATATAACCTTTATCATCTTTATCTAATATTTTAAATAAAATATCATCATTTAATGCATTACATATTGAAATTCCTTTTAAAAATGCATATAATTCATATAAATAAAGAAAATTTGAGTTTGATAATTTATCATAAATTTGATTACTTATAATATCAAATTTTTCTTCTTCATCATCATCCGCTTGAGCAAGAGATGAATTTGCAGAAATAAAACTTTCTTTTGATATTACATTTTCTTCTTCAATAAAATTATTAAAATAAATAAATA
>JAEEGK010022383.1_pt1 | contig 13280 bp, 9 predicted proteins | sample 8958771 | NCBI WGS metagenome assembly JAEEGK01 (sample SAMN16246547, study PRJNA631951) | gut metagenome | biome: gut microbiome; feature: rumen; material: SC-attached | host: Bos | place: Iran: Karaj | collected 2018-10 | reverse complement strand
TTTGAATTGAAGGTTTTAAAAAATTATTATTTAATTGTTCTTGAATATGATTTGCTAATAAATCTAATCTTTCATCTATTTTTTTATTTAATCTCATTTCAAAAGAATATAAATTTGAATCTGTTGATACATATAAATTATTATTTGATGTAAATTCATTTGACATTCTATTGTTTGTAATTTGATTATTTTGATATTGAAATTGAATTTCATTAAATTTATTTTCTATTAATTTTATACATTCCTTTAAAACAATTTGTATTATTTGTTCAGTATTAATGTTATTATTATTTGATTTCATATTTACTAAAAGTTGTATATTCTTTGATAAAGTTGTAAATTGATCTTTTATTCCTTTTATTTCATTTTCTAAATTTGACATTCTTTGTTCAATTGAATTTACCCTTTCAGAAGGTAAAATTCTATTTGTATTTAAATTATTTAAGTTTTCAATAAATTGTCTATTTGAATTTGTATTTATATTAAAATTCCTATTTGTAGATTGAACAGGTAAATTTAATGTATCATTATTTACATAATTATTATTATTATCATTAATTTCTTTTTGAATATTAATATAATTATTATTTTTATTACTTCTTAATGAATTATTCTGTTCTTTTGGTAAAAAACTAAAACTTTTTGAATGAGTTATATTTTTACTATTACTATTATTAATATTATTAATATTGCTATTATTATTATTTTCTGTATTCAGAGATTTTAACCTATCTTCCATTTCTTTTAATTGAGCTTCTAATCTTTTATATTCTTTATCTGAATTTAAAGATATTTTATAATTTGTATTTGGATTTGTATTAATATAACTTATCGTATTATCTGGACTTTTAAAAATTAATTTAGATCCTTTTGGAATTGGTGTCATTATCCTTTTTGGAATATTAAAATTACTTGAATTTGTTATTTCAGGTGAAAATGTATTTTCTGTTCTATTATTATAATTTATATAATTATTGTTATATTCAATATTTTTATTTTTTGCAGAATTAAAATTTGAATTAGCATGTGATAAATATTGATTTAAATTTGAATATATTTTATCATCTTCATTTTCATCATCTGGGTTAATTAATAAATTTTTATTTATTTTCCTATTTGTTATATCATTTTCTAATGATTCATTTTCTAAATTAATATTATTACTTAATATTTTTGTTTTTAATATTTTTTCTATTTTTTTTAATTTTCTTTCTTTTTCTTCTTCATCTAATTCATCAGTTTTTCTATTACTTTTTTTATTCATATTCTTATTAAAATAATTTCTTCCATCTTCAATTTCAAAAGTATTTTGTTTAAAATATTTTTCATCAATATTATTATTATTTTCATCAATTTCATTATTTGTTATAGTAGGAAAATTTTCTTCAGTTTCATTATTTATTTTAGATTGTTCATCATAGAAAAAAATTTGATTAATATAAGTTCTACTTCCACCAAAAGTTTCTTTAATTATTAGTTTTATATATTTTATACCTTTATTTTTTATTCTATCTAAATTTTCAATTTGAAAATATTGAATTTTTGGTGACATTGCTAATTCATAATCTCCTAAATCAAAATATTTTTTATTATTTTCTGAAACAAGAATTTGAATTATTTTTGGATTTGTTGAATATGCATGCCAACAATAAATTGCAAAATATTTAAAAAAAAAATTTTCTGGTTTTTTTTCCATTTTACTTAAATCAATTATTATTATTTGAGGAACACTTTTTTCAGACAACCAAATACTTTTTCTATTATTAGACAAAATATTTTTGCAATCACAACCTTTAGTTTGACTCGAACAATAATTAATCTTTACATTATTTTCCTCAGAAACAAAATTAAATTCTTGTTCAAACATTAAAAAAGAAAAAAAAATTAAATAATAGAATAAAAAATAAAAAAATAAGAAAGATTAAAATAAAAATAAAATTTCCAATTATTAATAAATCGAAATTATTAACCTTAAATTTAGTTCTAAAAAACATAATAATTTTTCTTTTCTTCCAGTCGAATAAGCATATGACTCTTTAATTTTCATTCAAAATAATATCTTAATCATTTATGTAATTTCATTTTTTCTAAAACTATTTTATATTTTGTATCCCAATAATTTGTACTTAATATGATTAACTTCTTTCTATAGTTTCTTTTTTTATTAAGAATAAATTTAGATAAATGATTATTTAATGGATTTAATATCAATTATTTTTTTCAATTGCTTTATCTTTTAATTTATATTAAAGAAGATTTTGTTCTTATACTTTTTTATTGTTATTATCTGGACAAAATGAAGACATATTCCTTTTATTTTACTCAGAATGTATTTGTTTTTCCCTTAATTTGAATTTTAAGTTGAAGAAAAGGAAAAAGAATTTAAAGTCTTTTCTGTTTTAAATTGGATTATATCAATTTTTTTATTTTTTTGTTATATTGATTTTTTTTTTAATTAATTATTTAGATAATATTTTATTTTATTTTAATATAAGGGAATTTGAATTTGGAGAAATTGGCTTAACATTTTATTTTTTTTTATTTTTAATATATTTAAATATTTAAATGTATTTAATTTAATAAAATAAAAAACAATTTTCATTAAAAAGATAAAATAAAAAAAATAATTTTAATAAAACTCCAATTAATTATTCAATCCATTTAATCCTCTTTCCATTTTCCCAAATACCTTTCTTAGTTTCTCTAGTTTCGGGATTATAAAATTCCCCTTCACCATTTTGTTTCCCATTTTTCCAATAACCTTTAAATTTCCTTCCATCAGCCCATTCAAAAGTCCCAAAACCTTCTTTTTTATCATTCACATACTCCCCTTGATATTTCCTATTATCAGGCCAAGTAAAGATACCTTTACCTTCCATTTTATTATTAACCCAATCACCAATATATTGTCTTTTATCACCCCAAGTATAAATACCTTTTCCATTAATATTATTATCTAGAAAATCACCTTCATAAGAAGAACCATCAGCCCATTTAAATTTCCCTTTACCACATTTTTTCCCATTTTTATAAGTACCTTGATAACTAGATCCATCAGGCCAAGTTTCAGTACCTTGTCCTCCTTGTTTATCTTCAATCCATTGTCCTTCATATTTAGCACCATCAGTATGTTTATAAACTCCATATCCATGTGCTTTATCATCTAACCATTCACCTTCATATATATCACCATCTGAATGTATTAATTTACCTTTAACATTTGCTTTATCATTTTTCCAATATCCTATGTATTTTGAACCATCACTCCATATTTGTATTCCTCTACCGTGTTTTTCATTTGTTTCTGTATTCCATTCTCCATAATATATTGCTTTGTTGTCATATTCTACACTCTGACGTAATCTGACTCTGGCATTATCTTCTAGAGGTGGATAATCTTTCATTAGTTCTTCTATTTCCATTTCTGTCTATAAAGTTGTTATATAAAATTTTTTATTAAAATATATTTTTTTTACTATTTTTGATGTTTCAACAGATTTAAATCTATTGTTTGGTGTTTGTTGTTCAATAAATAAATTTGGTTTTGCTTTAAATTTATTTATTTTTCTACGAGTGATTAAACCTCTAAAACGAGATTGAACTCTTATTAATGTTGATAATAATTTTGGTGAGTTATTAAATGTATTTACTATTTTTTATTTTTAGTTAAATATTAATAATTTATTTACTTAATTCTAATATTCTTTGTTTCATTTCTGGTTCCATTTGCTGTGATGGAGTACAACACACTCCCATTTCTTTATTAATTAAAAATTTATTTTATTAATTGATGAATAAATTTTTATAAATTAAATATTTTTTATTTATTATTTTTTTTAAATTTAAATCTAAGTTTTAATAAATTTTTATTCATCATCATCTTCATCTTCTTCATCACTTGAACTACTTTCTTTTTCATGTTCTTTTAATTGGTTATATCTTAACTTTATTTGTTCCATTAAATTATCCATCATTGATACTTTTTTAGGTGCTTTTTCTTCAACTTTAGTACTTCCTTTAGGCTTTAATTTAATTAATGCCATTTCTTCCTGCATACTCAATTGTTTTTTAACAGGTTTTTCTTCTTTATTCTCTTCATTATTATTTTCATTTTTATTATCATTATCATCACTTTTTTTTTCTTCATCTTTTGGTTTTGATTTAGGAGGTTCAACTTTAGGTTTTACATTAATAACAAGAGGAGGTATTGGAGGAGCAATAGGAATATTACCACCTTTTGGAGCGGAAACAACAGTAGGAATAGGAATATTTGAAATTGAGGTAACTGTAGGAACAGTTGTTACTGATGGAACAGTTGGAACTGATGGAACAGTTGGAACTGATGGAACAGTTTGTACTGATGGAACAGTTGGAACTGATGGAACAGTTTGTACTGATTGAACAGTTGGGACTGTTGTTGTTGTTTGAATAGTATTATTTGAATTTTGTGTTGTTTGTTGTATTGTTTGATAATTTGATGTAGATGTTTGAATATTAGTATTTATTTCATTTATTGTTTTTGATTGATTTCTTTCTATAATTTTATCAATTGGTAATTCATCTACTTCAATATCTTGGATATTTTCTTGATAAATTTCTTCCTCTTCTTGTTGTTGTGGAATTTGTACTGGTTCTTTTGGAGTGAATAATTCTTCAACATGTGTATTATTACTTGGATTAATGTTTGTTATATCAGTAACACCTTTTAAATTAAGTAAATTTAGAGGTATATTAAGTTGACTTTCAGTATTAGTTGTATTTGATCTTTGGAAAAAGGATTTTTTAGAAACAACATAAGTTGTTAATTTTTCTCCAGTTTGAATACTAATTGGTGCTTCTTGAATTTCTTTTTTTTTATTATTTCTTAATTCTTTTTTATTTAATTCCTCTTTTTCTTTTGCATTTATATTAATTTGAGTATCATAATCTTTTCTAATTTCCCATGGAATAGTTTCTTTTTGAAGTAATTCTTTATCAAAAAATGAAAATTCTGAATTTGTATACTTTGTATGTTCATAAATTAAATTATTTCCTTCTTCTTTTTCATTTATTATTCCAATATTTTTAAAACGAGTTTCAAATAATTCTCTTGAAAGATCATTGTATTTTTCCATTGTTAAAATTAATGATTCTTCAAGTAAAGCATTATCCATACTAAATTTATGAGTACTTGTTAACAAATTTTCTTTTGGATTTGATAATGGTTTTGAATTTAATTTTTTATTATTTGGAATTGAATCATTTCTTTTACTAATTATTATATTATTTATTCCATTTATATCTTCTTCTAAATATATATTTTTATGGAAATTTATTTGTATATTTGGATAATATTTTTTTGATTTAATCATCATAGCTTGTGTTACATTATTTAAAGAAGATATTATTTGTTTAATTCTATTTATTCTACTTTTAAAATTCTGAAGTCTTTCTATTCTTGTTTGTAATCCTTTATTAATATCATAAAAAATATTTTCTTTTATATTATCTAATTTTGATAAAGAAAATAATATATTAGGAAGACATTCATCTTTATTAATTTCATTTAGATTTAATGAGATTTCATAATTCTTATTCATTAATTAAAAAAATAATTATATTTTTTATCTTAACAAAATCCATTAATCTTTTTATTTAATGTTTTTATTTAATTTTATATTTAAATTTTTCAAATTTTATGGAAACTCAAAATCAAAATATGTATATGATAAATGAAAAAAATTTAGAAAGCCCATATAAAACACAAAATAAATATTTATTTTCTTTTGAAGCTATATATGATAAATATAAAACAGAATTTATAGATAATTGTGAAGAAATAATAATTCAAAAAGAACAAGATTTCCTTAATTTTTTTTTTTCCAGAATGAAAATAATATTAAAAGAATTTTATGGAGAAAATAATATTGAATCAAATTCTGATTTCAAAAAGAATATTTTAAAATGTGAAAAAAAATTTACAAAAGAAATATATAAAAATATGTATAATTTATGTTCAAATGCTTGGAAAAAATTTAATCAAAATTCTGCAAAAAAAAATATTTCAAAAAATAAAGATATATATTTAACAAATTATAGGAGTCATTGCTATTATGATCAAGTACCTTTTCATATATGTAAAGGAAGATTTATTAATGTTACAGATCCAAGTTCAAATAATTCAAAACCATTATATGTTATTTGTTCAAATTGTAAAATGTGTTATTATGAATCATCTATTTTAATGTATTGTATTAATTGTAAAAAAGAATTTTATTCTTCTATTATACCAGTTGGTGATAAAATTTTACCTCCTGCTACTTGGGAAAAATACCATTGTAATGCTTTAATTAATGAACAAATGAGTTGTATTAAATGTGGTGATAAATTTTGGATAAAAAATTCAAATTTATTTTGTAAAAAATGTAAACTTTTAATAAGTCCTTTAGATGTTATTTGGACTTGTATTATATGTCATAAAGAATTTAAATCTTATGCTAAAATTTATAATCCTTTAGAATATAAATTAGTTAAATTAGGTATTAGAAATGCAAAATTAAATAGAAAAATTACTAAACCAAAAGAAGTACCTTGTGGATGTTTAAATAAAAAAGAAATTGAAAATACTACATTTTATCATAAATTAAATGGGAAATGTAATGGTGTTTTATATTATGGAACTATTTCAGGTAAAGGGATTGTAGTTTGTTCTTTATGTAAATCTATAAGTACTTTAAATAAATTTAATTGGTATTGTCCTCAATGTCAAAAAACTTTTATAACTAAAAATGTTAATATTTATAGTATTGAAGATAATAATTCTAATTGTAATAATAATAATTATGAATTAAATAATAATACTAATTCTTTATCAAACACTACAACACCATCAATTTCAAAGAAAACAACAAATAATGAAGATTATAATAAAAATACAAATGGTTCAAGAAATTCAAAAGAAATTCATAATTTAAAATCAATAAATAACAAAAATGATGAAGAACGAATGAGAGATTTACATGACAAATTAATTAATAATGCAATTCCTAATTATGAATATCAAGATAATAACAAAAGGAGAAATTTATCAATTTCTTTAATGAATAAACAAATATCAAAATCAAAAGTTAATTTAAGATCATCAAACAATACAGGAAATTATGATAATTCATTAGATGATGAAGATGAATATAATGAAAGAAAACATATAATAAGACATCCAACAAAAAGAATAGGTCATTTAAGTATTACAAAAAATAATAATAATAATATATTTAATAATAGTCTTCGTTCTCAAAGAATAAATTCAAATGAACAAAAAGATGATGGAAAAGGAAGTAGAGATAGTATTAATAATTATAATGGTACAAATAGATATTCAAATAATTATAAAAATTTCCAAGTTTATATTCCAAAAAGAACAATAAATTTATTTAATTCAAAAAATGATAATGATTCAAATAATTCATCAAAAAGAAAAGGAAGTTCAATTGATAAAAATTCAGATTATTCAGATAATGATAGCAGAATAAGTGGAGTTATTCCAATATCAAAAGGAATCAATAGATTTAGATTAAATTATCAATCTCCTTCTTCAGAAAGAAAAAATCTTCAAGTTAAATTTAATGGAGAAGAAACTGATCATAGAGAAAAAGTAAGGGAATTATCAAAGAAAAAAAATGAAAGAAAGGAAAGTCCAAATGAAAAAATTGAATTTGAAAATGAATTTTATAAAAGTGATATTAATAATAATGGAAAAACTATTATTAATATGAGAGGGAATTTACAAAATAATTGTTTTTTAGATAATGAAAAATTAAAAATCTCAGTTTTATCAAAAAGTCCAGGTCAAGAAAATAATAAATTAAAAAATAATTATTTTATAATAGATAAAAATAAAGATTTTGAAAAAAATGATTTAATAAAATCAGATGTTTTTATAAATAAAAATAAAGATTTAAAAGATTATGAATTAGATAATGAATTAAAACCATTTAATTTCAATGATTTTACCATAATAACTCAACTTGGTCAAGGAACTTTTGGTAAAATATATTTAGTTCAAAATAGTAAAGGTGAAGTATATTCAATGAAAAAAATATTTTTATCAGAAGAATTAGATCTTGAAGATATTATAAGAGAATATCGTTTGTGTTATAAATTAAAAAATGATAATATTGTTGAAATTATTGGATTACATAATACAAAATTAGATTCTACAACATTTATTGTTTATATTTTAATGGAAGTTGGTTTAACAGATTGGGAAAAAGAAATAAGAACTTATTCAGAAAAATCAAAAAGTTATAGTGAAGAAGAATTAATTAGTATAACAAAACAATTAGTTTCAGCTTTATCATTTTTACAAAAAAAAAATGTAAGTCATCGAGATATTAAACCACATAATGTTTTAGTATTTAAAGATAAAATATATAAAATTGCTGATTTTGGAGAAGCAAAACAAATTACAAAAGTTACTCAAAATCTTCAAATAAATACATTAAGAGGAACAGAAATGTATATGAGTCCTTTATTATTTAATGGATTGAGGACTAATCAAATTGATATTAAACATAATTTATTTAAAAGTGATGTTTATTCTTTAGGTTTATGCATATTATATGCATGTACATTAACTAATGAATATATTTATGATATTAGAAAATATGTTGATATGAATGATGTAAGAAAATTTATTAATAAATGTATTGGGAGAAAATATAGTAAAAAATTTGTTGAATTAATTGAAAATATGTTAGAAATTAATGAAAGAAATAGACCTGATTTTATTGAATTAGAAAAAAAAATGGAGAATTGGTGAAATATATAATGAATTTATTTTAGTATAAAATATAAAAATACACTTTTATATAAATATAAATTCTTAATAATGAATCAATATTAAATAAAATTAAAACTAAACAATTTGAAAATTTTGAGATTTAATTAATAATAAAAAAATAAAATTTTTTTATCTATTAATAAAAATTTTTATATATGGAAGACACAAATATCCAATCAGAAGATTTTGGAAATCAGGTAATAAATTTACAAAATCAAAACCAACAAGATACAATAAATATAGAATCTGAAATAGAAAAAAATACAGCAACAGAAACAACAAAATTACCAAGTTTATCATCAATGGTTTTATCAACAGATGCAAATAAAATAACAGAAAATGTAGTAAATAATTTAACATCAAATGTTAAACAATCATATTTAGATAAATTATTATGTTTTACAAATTATTTTAAACAATATTTTAAAATAACAACAAAAGATGTAGAACAAAGAATAATTGCTTCATTTAAACCATATAAATCAAATTTCTATGAACAAATTTCAAGTAATCCTGATTTATATGGTCCATTTTGGATTTATACAACTTTAATATTTCTTATTGCTTGTGGAAGTTCTTTATCTAAATATTTTAATGGGGATTATTCTAAAAATTATTTTCAAAATTTTGTTAGAACTGCTGGTACTTTAATTTATTTTTTTGGATTTGGTTTTCCATTATTATTTTGCGGGGCCTTGAAATTTATTGGGGATAGTATTTCTTATTTTTATGTTATTTGTATTTATGGTTATTCATTTAGTGCTTTTATTCCTGTTATGATTTTATGTTCTTGTGGAGTTAATTTTATTCAATGGGTTCTTATTTCTTATGCTATTATTAACTCAACTTATTTTGTTATTGGTAATTTATGGAAAGAAATTCAAAGACAAGAAAAAAAGAAAAAATATACTTTAATAGGAATAATTGTTGGAATTCAATTCATTTTATTACTTATATTGAAATTATATTTTTTTGAAAATATAATCAATGAAAATATTCTTAATAATAATATCAATAATACAAATAAAAATACAAATAATAATAATAATACTAAAATTAAAAATAATAATATTACTGATTAAAAAAATAATTAAATATATTAAAAATTAAAAAATTAATTTTTTATTTATAATTAAATAAATAACTCAATAAAAATAAATGCACAAACCATTCATAATCAATAGACATTTGAATGAACAATGGACAACACTAAGTAATGAATATATGGCAAAAAAACTTCAAAATGCAAAAACAAAAATAAACATGAAATGCCCTGAAAGTTTTGATTTTTACAAAAATCGTTTTCATAAAACATTTGTTAGAAACAGTAGACGTAAAATATAAAATTATATAAAATAATATTTTAACAAAATAGTAAGAGAATTTGAAATTAGGAAAGATAATCGAATATTATATAAACACTTTGAAGAAATTGCACGTAATAGTTTAAAAAGACAAATGGAAATTACAAAACCAAATTTAAATATAAGAAATAATTTTATTTCATCAACTAAAAAATATGAAATAATAAGAATGGCACAAGAAAATCAACATATGTTAAAAAGAATAAATGAAAGAGGTTCATTTTATAATGTATCAAAATGGGAAAAAGATTATGAAAGGTCACAATATTATAAAAGAAATCATTGTATTTATCCTTCTATTGATTTTTATAAAACACAAAGACTTTTTACACAAGCAAATAAACCACAAAAAACTAGTTATTCTGTTGGAAAAAAATATAGGACTTTTGGTGATTTTAATGCAGAAGATTTTGATGGAGTTAAAAATCTTCAAAGTGAACAAAAGAAAAAAGAAGATGAAGAAATGAAAAAAAATAAAGGTGAAGATGATAAAAAAACACCAAAAAAATTATATGAAACTCAAAGTTATATTGATGAACTAGGTAATTGTAATATTGAGTTTTATGTTCAAACTCAGAATTTTAATATTAAAATTGAAAGTAATGATTATCCTGAAAAAGCATATGAATGTATTTTTGATTCTAGAGAATCAATTGAGGGAATTCAAAAATATTATAGAAAATATGATGAAATAATTACTGATATTAATTATGATTCTGAAAATGATATTATAATATTTAATAATGATAATAAACCTGAATTAAAATGTGTAAGAATTCTTTTTAATTTATTTTTTAGAAATGTTATAAAATTGGAGGGAAGAAATATGAGGAAGAAGAAAAAATTGAAGGAGATGAAGAAGAGAATGCTAAAAATAATGAAGGTGAAGAAGAAAAGAAAGAAAAAGATGGTGGTGAAAATTTGGAAGAATATAAAGAAGAGGAAGAAAAAGAAAAAGATTATTGGAAGAAAGATAATGATTTTGGTGATGAAAATGATATGAAAAAACAACAAGAAAAAGATTTTAAGGAATTGGAAGAAGAAGAGAAAAGAAGACAAGAAGAAGAAGAAGAGAAAAGAAGACAAGAAGAAGAAGAAGAAAAAAGAAGAAAAGAAGAAGAGGAAGAGAAGAGAAGAAAAGAAGAAGAAGAAGAAGAGAAAAGAAGACAAGAAGAAGAAGAAGAGAAAAAGAGAAAAGAAGAAGAGGAAGAAAAAAGGAGACAAGAAGAAGAAGAAGAAAAAAGAAGAAAAGAAGAAGAAGAAGAAGAAGAGAAAAGGAGACAAGAAGAAGAAGAAGAAAAAAGAAGACTAGAAGAAGAGGAAGAAAAAAGAAGACTAGAAGAAGAGGAAGAAAAAAGAAGACAAGAAGAAGAAGAAGAGAAAAAGAAACAAGAAGAAGAGGAAGAAAAAAGAAGAAAAGAAGAAGAAGAAGAGAAAAAGAAACAAGAAGAATTTTATCTTGAAAATGAAGAAAGAGAAGGTGATAAAGAAATTGAAGGATATATAGACAAAGAAGAAGAAGATCAACCAAAACCTGATTCGATAGAAATAAATGATGAAAATAATGAAGAAGTAAATGAAAATAATAAAGAGGATAATAAAGAAGAAGAAAATAGTAGTGAAAACCATCATGTAGTTGCTAATTCTCCATATAATGAAAATTAAAAAATATTATTTTTTTATTTTAAGAAAATTAAACTTTTTTTTATATTAAAAAAATATAAAGAAAAAAAAAACAAAAAAAAAATAATTTAATTAAAAAATAAAATAAAAAAAATAAACAAAACCTAAAACTTTATATATAAAACCAAAAAATCCAAAAAAAATAAACTAAAAAAAACCAAAAAAAAAAAAATGTCAACAAGTCGTAGTCACGATCGTTCAAAAAACCCTCAAATCTTTGTAGCAAAACTATCCCCAAGCATCCATAAAAGAGAATTGGAATATGAATTTCGTAAATTTGGTAGAATACGTACACTTCAATTAAAAAGAGGATTTGCCTTTATAGAATTTGAAGACTACCGCGATGCAGATGATGCAATTCATGAAATGAATGGACGTAGAATAAATGGCCAAAAAATAGTAGTTCAAGCAGCACATGGTAGACAAAGGGAAATTTCACCACATTCACGTCCAAGACGTCCTGGTCCTCAAGAAAGTGATATTTGTTATAATTGTGGTAAGACTGGTCATTGGGCTAATGAATGTAGAGAAGCAAGGAAACCTAAGTAAGAATTTTTTTTTAATTTTGTATTAAATTTATGTTTAGAGGAAAATTTTATGAGGATAAAAAAATTAATAGAAGTGAATCGAAAGAGAGATTGGATAGGAGAAGCAGGAGTAGATCTCAATCTAAAGGAAGTTTATATAATAAGTCAAAAAGTCAGTCTAAAAGCCCAAATAAAGAAGAGAAGAAAGATGAAGATATTAATGGTGTTAAAATTGGGGAGGAAGAAAGGAAAATTGAGGATTTTCATGATAAAGAAAATAATCAATAAAATATTTTTTTATGAAAAAGGAGATAAATAGGATTTTTATTTTTTTTTTGAACATAATAGCATTTTATGAATTAAGGATACATTAAAAAATAAATTTTATTAAAAGTTTTACATTAAGATCTTTGTATATAAATAAAAAAGATTTTTTGGAAAAATTTTTCATGGATTTATTTACATGAAGAAAATTTATTTCAATTCTATATATAAGATATTTTACATTTTATAAATAGAATAATTGGATGAATAAATTTAATATTCATATAATAATTAAAGAAAAAAAAAAAGTTTTATTTTATATAACTTTTAACTACATATAATTTGATTATTTTTTAAAATCAAAATTTAAATTTAATTTAAATGTTTATTAATTGATTCATTGAATAATATTATTCTTTTTATTTTTCTTAAATTTCATAAATTTTACATTTTTGTTTATTTTAAATTATTAATTTAAAATATGGTCAGAAGATAAAATTAGTTATTTATCCTATAATTAAAAATTAAATTATATTTTAATTTATTTTTTTAAAATGATTTTTAAAAATTATAAAAAATTTTAAAAAATTATCTTCTTTTTTGTTTCAATTATATTCACAA
>JAEEGK010022382.1_pt1 | contig 13281 bp, 13 predicted proteins | sample 8958771 | NCBI WGS metagenome assembly JAEEGK01 (sample SAMN16246547, study PRJNA631951) | gut metagenome | biome: gut microbiome; feature: rumen; material: SC-attached | host: Bos | place: Iran: Karaj | collected 2018-10 | reverse complement strand
CTTCACGGTGTTCACCGGATAGGTCAGGAGGGTGCCGATGGTGGCAAAGCCGGAGCCGTAATCATCCAGGCTGAAGGCGACGCCTTCCGCCCGCATGCGCTCCATGAAGGAAACCACCTGTTCCTTTTCCGGGCGGGTGATCTCGGCGGTTTCCGTGATTTCCAGGTTGATGGCGTCCGTGGAAAGGCCGTACTTGCGCAGCAGACCCAGCAGGTCGTCCGCGAGGGACGGCTCCCGCAGCTGGCGGGGCGACAGGTTGACCTGGACGCAGCTGATGCCCAGGTGCTTCGTATCCCGGTCCCGGATCATGCGGCAGACTTCCTCAAACACAAACAGGCCCACGGCGTTGATGCGCCCGTTTTTCTCCGCCACGCGGATCAGCTCCTCCGGGTTGACGAAGGATCCGTTGCCGTCCCGCAGGCGGATCAGGGCTTCCGCGCTGCAGTAGGTGCCGGAGGCCACGTCCAGGATGGGCTGGTAAAAGACTTTGAAGGACCTGTTTTCCAGGGCCTTGTCGATCACATGCAGGATCTGCTGCTCATGGCGCATGGACTCCAGGGCGGTATCCACCGCCTCGTCCGTGAGGGCGGCGGAAGAGGTGTTCTCCGTGCCGGTGAGGTAATCCAGGAGGGCGTAGCCGTCCGGGAAGCGCTCCGTGACGTGGATCGTGCGGATGAGGGGCGAGATCCGGGTGGTTTCCGTTTTATCCTGCTGCGTAAAGACAAAGGGAACGGAGAAATACTCCTGCACCTTCTCCCGGGCGGACTGGTCCCACTCCGGGGAATCGTCCTCCGCGACGATGGCGAAGCACTCATTGGACAGGACGTAGACCTTGCCGGGGAAGGCGCTGTCCACCCGCTCCGCGAGGATGATGGTCAGCTGGTCGATGGTGGAGGGCCGGGAGGCCACGGCGGATGTGCGGATATAATCCATGTTCAGGGCCATAATCCGGTACGGCGTCCGGCGCTTCTGCAGGCGGCGGATGGTGGTGATAAAGGCGTAGCGGTTATAGCACATGGTGGTCTGGAAAAGGTAATAGGCCTGGTTTTCAAAGGCGATGAAGAGGAAAAACAGGCTCAGGGTGGCAATGAAATTGCCGATGACATAGCGGGGGAAAATCATCTGGAAGGCATGCGCGCCGAAATTGACCACGGCATACCAGAAAACGGAGATCTTCTGGTAATGGTTGAAGCGCTTGCGGCAGACGAAGTAGAAAATGAGGCCGGCCAGGATCTCCGAATAGGCAATGGCGTAAAGGACGGGGTGAAGGATGCCCCGGTGATAGACCAGGCTCTCGTCAAAGTAGGCGATCCACCTTGTGACGGGCGAAGTGAAGATGAGGAATGTTTCCAGCAGATGAATGGAAAAGAAGAAGATCCGCACCGGGATTTTGAGCTGCGGGATTTTCGTCAGGTTGTCGGCATAGAGCAGGAAAACGCCGGCCAGCAGGTTGTAGAACCACAGATAGGTCAGGTTCACCGCGTCGCGCATAAAGGCGGAGAACTGCTCCGGGTGCGCGATGGAGTGGATGGAAACGATATTCAGCGAGGAGCAGACCAGGTTGATCACGACCATGCAGAAAAAGAGCCGGTTATGCGGCGTGTCGTAATTCCGCTTCAGGAAATACAGCGCGAAAAGCACCACGGTGCCCACCACCGCGGCAATACAGAATTCGCTCATGTATTGCATGAAACTCCCTTGCCCCCTGACAAACAAAAAAATAAAAACCCATGTTTATTATTCATTCGAAGGGTTGGGTTGTCAAGAGAAAGTGGCTGTGGAGGTTTATTCCTTAAAGCTGTGCTCCCCGGCGAAGAGGAGGGTGCCGTCTTCCTTCACGCCGACAACATAGTCCCCTCCGCTGCCAATATCCGTGAGGCCGGACCATCCTGAAACATCCGGCGCTTGCGTGCCGTCCGGTGCGAGAATCACTGCCGTGCCGTCGTTTTTCAGGCCGAGGATCCAGTGGGAATCGAGGCTGACCTTCCGGATATCCCGCCAGGAGCTGAGCAGCAGCGACAGTTCCTCCGGAGCCGCCATCACGGTGCCGTCCTGCCGGACAGCCGCAAAGGTATACTGATACGCCCCGCCCGGGGCAAGGACGGTGGATCCTGCGCCAATGCTGATTACATCCGTCCAGTTTTCCCATGCCGGTTCGGGATAAGCGTCCTCATCCGCCGCGGAACGGGCGGCGTATACCCGGCCGTCCCCTGACAGGCACAGGATCCTGTACTCAGAATTCGTCATGGCGGTTATACCAGACAGCCGGCTGCCGCATTCCTCCGGGGCATAAACCCATGCCAGGTTTCCGAATCCGCCGGTGAGCAGCCGGTTATCCTTTGTGAGCAGGACAGGATAGCCGAAATCATTCATCAGGCGGATATCCTTCCCGACAGTGCCGTTTGAGTCTCGGAAGGTACCGCTGGCGTCGAGAGTATAAAAGCCCCAGCCGAGCCAGGCCAGGCTGACCTGCCGGATATCCCGAAGGCCGGCAGCCCAGGAACGGAGTTCCCGGTTGTCCGCGTTGCACACGCATTCCACCGTACCGTCTTTCCGCAAGGCCAGCATACCATAGGTGCCTGCCTTGACGGAGCTGATATCATGCCAGAGGGTCTCCCCCGCGTCGATGAATTCCGCCTTCATCCAGCCGGAGCGGCTCCGGCAGGTCCCGTCATCAGAATAGCCCAGGTTAACCTCATACCAGAGACTGCCCCGGTCATCCGTCTTCGCGTCCCGAACCCAGACGCAGGTATCCTGCGGCAGGCGGATCATCTTCTGCCCACCCGAAGCTTTGCGGAGCGCCACATCCGTATTGTTCACGACGCCGAAGCCCAGCGGATCCGCGAAGGCAGATGACAAAGCGGAGAAAAGCACCAGGAAAACCAGCAGCCATGGAATCATCTTTTTCATGTTGATCATCTGTACTCCTTTGAAGGTTCCACAGAATAAACGAACGGATCAACGGTTTTGATGCATGGCGGCAAAAAAAGAAAAAGGGAACGGTAAGAACCGTCCCCCCTTCGTTTACACTTAATTGGTTTCTTGTCCCATAGCAGACAAGGTTATTTTTTTATAACCGCTGGACTTATCCTCCGGATGCGGTTCAAGGCCGACAATGGTAATATCTCCTTTACCCGGTCCATAGCACCAGAAGATCCTGCCGGCTTTCGGCGTATCGTTCTCCAAATAAGATTCCCATACTTTCTGACCATAACGTGCTGTCAAAGAAGAAATATCATGGGAATGCAGCCCTGGATGCCTGGGATTCTGTGAGAGAAGTGCCATCGCTTTTCCCATTTGTTTGCGAAGCTTCTCCTCTGATTTGGTTGCCGATCCGTCTTTATGCTTTTTCTGCAGCCTGCTCCACAAATCTTCCATTTCGGGAACACCAAGATGTATTTCAAACATTGTTTACTCCTCGAATTCAGACAGATCCAATGTTGGTGAAACAACTCCTTTTTTCATGTTCTCCACAGCGCTGTCCATCATCTTCAGGGTATTTGCTGACACTTCAAAGGGAGCGGTCAATACTCTTGGTTCAAGCACGATTCTCTGATCCGGAAAAACGGAAACATGATAATACTCATACTCAGCCTCACGCAGGGTAAGCCTGTTCTTTGAATCCAGTTTGGCATCATATTCCCTGACAGTTGCTTTCATATTGATCTCTCCTTTCCCACAAAAGCAATGGTGGGATATCCCACTTCCATGATACAATGTCTTGCAATCATTGTCAAGCGCTGGACAGACACAGAAAAAGGACTGCCCCAAAGCAGTCCTTTTCAAATTTCGGACAAGGAACCGTCCACTGTCCGGAGCTTATTCTCCCTTGCTCATCCTGGCCAGGATTTTGTTGATTATGACCGTGTAGGCGGCCGAGTTTTTGTAGCCGGTTTCAGCCTCCCCCACCGTTTGTCCGTTGGAATCGATGAAAAAAGTGGTGGGGAGCCCGTAAACCGGGAGCATATCGACGAAGCCGTCCCAGGGAACCAGGTTCAGGTAATGGGCGTCCTTCCAGGCGAGGACTTCTTTCGCGTCGGCGATCGTCCGGCTGTCCTCCGGGTCCTGGATATTCAGCACAACGCCGACCACGGCGACGTTCTTTTCCTCCATCTTCCGGGAAAGGTAATCCAGCTCCCACAGTTCCTCGAGGCAGGGGCCGCACCCGGTGCCCCAGACGTTCAGCATCGTCAGGGTATGGCTGCCGAACAGATCCTCAGACCGAACCGGTTGTCCATCCAGGTCTACGGTTTCGAAAGTCAGCAGCACGCTGTCCGCATCCTTCGGCTGGAAGAGGCGGAGCCGGTCCGGCTGTTTGCAAAATTCAACCAGGGCTTCCGCCTCCGCCCGGGCCTCCGCGGAAAGCCTGGACGCAAATTCAAATCCCTCGGGCAGGTACCGGACGTAGAAGGTGCAGTCCCCGGCGGTGCCCAGCACCTGGAAGTGTTCTGTTTCATAGGCTTCCTGCAGTTCGGGATGGATATCGTCAATCGTCTTTCCGTTTTCAACGCAAAACAGCTGCAGCAGGGAAACGGATTTCCCGTCGATCAGGGCATTATCCTCTTTCTTGAAGGAGGCCAGCGGTTTGGAAAAGATGCCGCGTTCCTCCTGCGGGACGGAAAAATACCACAGCTCCGCTCCGCGGGCGAAGGTGTCCATCTTCAGGTCACGAGTAATGTAAAGGAGGCCGTCGATATCCGCAGGGAGATCAATTTCAACGCCTGTGGCCGGGAAGCTGACGGTCTGCAGGGCGACATCGGAAGACGCGCAGGCGGGAGAAACGCACAGTGCCGACACCAGGGAAAGGATCAGCAGAAGGGAAAAGAGTCTGCTTCGCTTCATGGGGTATTCCTCGCTTTCTGTTCCGGAATGTATATTGTCTCTTTGCGCAAAGAAGTTCCTGTTACCAGAAGATTCAGGTCCCCGGAGGAGATTTCTCCGCAACCTCAATCGTCGCTGTTTTTCCGCAATCTCAAAGGTCGTGACTCCACACTGTGGAGCTCACTTCCTTTCGATTGACCTCTCGGGGCTGCCGCCCGTTTTACGCTGATAAAGAATCCGCAACCTCAATCGTCGCGACTGTCCACCGGACAGCTCGCTCGTTTCGGTTGACCTCAGCTCTGACGAGATTTCTGCCACTGGCAGTCCTCAGAGCTTCGCCCAAATCAAAGATTTGGACAGTTGCTCAACAATTCAGAATGCAGAATTAACGCCTGCGGGCGGGGAAAAGACAAAAGGTTCACAAATAGAACCAGCAGATTGGGGAAGTCAGCCTGCAGTACGAGCGGGAGCGATCCTTTCTGAGACTCTTCGCGCCGGGGAGGCGGGAGCGGGGAGTGTCAGTCATTACAGCCAGAATGTATCCGCGCCGGTGAATATCCATGTGACGGCGGCAGGGAGCGATCCGGAGCAGATCGGCCGCAGCCTTTATGATACGGCGGAACGATACCTGCTGCGGACCCTGCGGTCAGCCAGGGGATAAAAATCTATTTTGCGGTTTCCGGAGAAATAGACGGCTCTATTTCCGCAAAGCGAGGGTCGCGCATATGAAATGATATGGTATAATTTCCCCTGTCGGAAGGGGGAGAACAGAATGCTCGTACCGGTTTTGCTGTTTCTGCTGGGGTTCATACTGCTGATCAAGGGCGGGGACTGGTTTGTGGATGGTTCCACGGATCTGGCCCGCCGTTTTCATGTTCCGGAGATCGTGATCGGGGCGACGGTGGTTGCCATTGGAACGACCCTGCCGGAGGTGCTGGTCTCTGCGACCGGCGCGCTGAAAGGTCACAGTGAGATCGCATACGGAAACGCCATCGGAAGCGTGATCTGCAACACGGCGCTGATCTCCGCCGTTACCTTCGCGATACGGCCCTGCAAGGTGGACACAAAGAGCTTCCGGGTGCCGGTGGTCTTTTTCTTCATCGCGGCAGTGTATTATGCCCTGAACGCTTATATCGGCCGGACCTTCAGCCGCCTGTCCGGCATTGTGCTCCTGCTGATTTTTGCTGCCTATATTGCCTACACCATCTGGGACGGAAAAAAGAATGGCTACGGAAGTATGGATGATGCTGAGGAAGCGGAAGACGGGGAATCCCCCCTCTGGAAGACCATGCTGATGCTGGCCGCCGGCGCGGTAAGCATTGCCGTAGGCGCCAACCTGCTGGTGGATAACGGAACCCTGATCGCCGAGGCTATCGGCGTTCCGGAAAGCGTGATCGCCCTGACCTTTGTGGCGCTGGGTACCAGCCTGCCGGAACTGGTAACGGCCATCACGGCGCTGGTGAAAGGCCACGGCGCCCTGAGCCTGGGCAACATCGTCGGCGCGAACCTGTTCAACCTGGTGCTGGTCTCCGGCCTGAGCACGGCGCTCAGTCCCTTTAAGGTCCCGACCACCAACACCGTTTTCGGGCTTCCGGTCTCCCTGGCCGTGGATATCCCTGTCATGTTCTTTGTCATGGCTTTCATGACCCTGCCGGCACTGAAGCGGGGAAAGCTTACCCGCCCCCAGGGCATTATCCTGCTGTGCATCTATGCGGCCTTCTGCGTGTTCCAGTTTGTCAGCTGAAGGCCCGGATCAACTGAATCTTCCGGCTTGCGGATTCGCAGGTCGTTTTTTTATGCCCGGAAGGAGGGATCGGGATGGCAGTTTCATCCGCCTGTGTGACCGGCACGGTCGGCGGGAAGAAGCAGACCTGGCATTTTACCGGCGTGACCGCCATAGAGCATGCCCTGTCCCTGAGCCTGAACAGCACGGCCTCCCAGGGTGCGGATGTGATCAACGGCGCCCGGAACCAGCCGGACCGGCTCACCCTTTCGGTGATCGAGACGGACGCGGCCCGCGGAACCGGCTGGTCCGCCCGGATGCTGGCGGAGATGGACAGTTTGAAGCGGAACCGGGTCCTGTGCAGGGTGACGACCTCCATGGGCACCTACCGGAAGATGCTGCTCACGGAGATCACTGCCGCGCAGGACGAGGAAAACCAGGACGGCTGGAAAGGGACGCTTCAATTTGTGGAGTATGTACCGGTTACAGATCAGAAGGAATCCGGGAAGAAAACCAGCAACAATTCATCCACCCGGAAGAATACGGGCTCTTCCGGGAATGTCCGAAAGGTGGCCGGAACACCGTTTCAGCAGTTGCTGCAGAGAGCGGGGATTGAAGGATGAATGGATATTTGCTTCCGGTAACATCGGACCCGTGGCAGGTGTTTACGCTGGATGTGGAGATTGACGGAGAAGAATTCCATGCCCAGATGGAATTGCGGTACATGCCCGATGCGAATCAGTGGTTTGTGAGCATCTGGGACCATGCAGCCGGGGAACTGCTGGTGAACATGATCCCCCTGGTGTGCTCTTACGGGGAACCGAACGACCTGCTGCGTCCGTTCCGGCATCTGCGGAACGGGAAGGGCGTGGGTTCCCTGCTGTGCGTGCGGGGAACGGATGAACCGTCCACCCGGGATCCCGAGGAAAACAACCTGGCTGAATTTCAATTGCTGTGGAGTGATACATTTGCCTGATCTGTCCCGTGAACTGTCCGTCTTTGCTGACGGCGAACCAATCACCGGGTTCAGCCACGCCCGGCTCACCGGTAGGGATTATATCGGCTTATACCCCATGCCGTTTACGCTGCGTCTCTGGAATCTGCCTGAGCAGGAACGGAGTATGCTTTCTTCTGCCCGGGAGATCTCTGTGATGCATGACGGATCCGTTCTGGCAGCCGGGATTATGACGGATTTCTTCTGCGGAACCGTGCCGGAAGGAACGGAGACGGAAGTGGTTTTTTCTGCCGGTATCCGTTTGTGGGAAGCACCGGTCTCCCTTTCCGTGGAGGCCGGTGTTTCCATGTCGGAAACAGTCAGGCGGATACTGGAGGCTTCCGGCACCGGCATCCCGCTGCTGGCGTTTCCCGGGGAGGATCCGGCCAGGACCCGCGGCCAGGCGTTTTACGGCCGGGCGGCGGAATGCATCAGTTCTGTGCTGTCTGCCGCAGGAGCCAGAGCCTGCCTGGTGCCATCCGGGCTTTGTGTGATTCCTGCTTCCGGCCTGCCGGAGTCCATGATCCTGACAGAAGCCGATTTGTTTGACGCGCCGGTTCGGACCGTGGAGAAACTGATGGCCCTGCGTACACGGGTGACCGGCTGGCCCCTGGGGAAAACGGTATCTGTCCGGTGGAACGGAGCGTCGGCGGAAGGGGTGGTGATCGGAAGATCCGTGGATGCGGACAATGTGGAAGGCAACTGGATGAGTGAATTGCTGATTGAGGTGCGAACATGAACGGATCGGTTACGCCTGCTGAACTGATGGCGTTGAAAGAAGAAATCATGTCATCCCTGCATTGTGCCATGCCGGGGACTGTGGAGTCCTTTGACGTACAGACACAGACCGCGTCGGTCCGGCCAGCAGCCAGGCGAAAGGGAATACCGCTCCCGCTGCTCCGGGACGTGCCGGTATTCTTTCCCGGAACCCGGGACAGTGCCCTGACCTTTCCGGTTTCACCGGGGGAAGAGTGCCTGCTGGTTTTCGCGGATTTCGATATTGACCGCTGGGCGGAAACAGGTTCCGGGGACGAGCCTGACTCCGGCCGCCGGCATGATCTCTCGGACGCGTTCGCCTTTGTGGGCTTCCGCAGCCGGCCAGGCGCACTGGCGGACCTGCCGCCGCAGCCTTCCTTTTTCGGAATCAGCCCGGTGGATGTTTCCCATACCCATGACAGCCGGTACTATACCGAGACCGAGACGAACACGCTGCTGGCAGGCAAGGCGGACACCGGCCATAAGCACAAAACCGGGGATATTACCTCCGGTACGCTGGCCCTGGACAGGGGCGGAACCGGGCAGGCGGCCACCGGATCGACAGAAAACATTGCGGACATCGCCGCAGCGGAATCCGGGGTGACCATTACCGCCGCGCAATATGCCTGGTGGGGGAAAGTGGCCATGGTCCGGCTGGTGCTTACAAAGAAAACGGCCGTGAACTCCGGCACCACAACGCTCTGCACCATGGCGACCGGAAAACGGCCGAAGTTTAACGCCATGGCGGAGTGGGCCTGGAACTCCGGCGGACAGATTCTCAGCAACGGCAGGGTACAGGTGAACGGCGCTATCTCTGCCAACGCGTCCCTGACGATCCTGTCCACCTATGTTCTGGCATAAAGTGGAACGAAAGGAACCGTCCCCCCGTTCCACCCGACGATCGCAGAAAAGGAGAGAAGAAATGATTCATCGTCCCGTTGACGCTTCCGGCGATATCCTGCCGGTGCTGTCCTCTTCGGACCTGCTCCGGGGATCCCGGGCAGCGGCGCAGTTGGTCCGGGACCGGCTGACCCTGTATACCGGCGACTGGTGGGAGAATCCCGCCTGGGGGAATGAGATCCTGGAGATGCTGGAAGAATCCCGGCTGACGGATGCGGACGGGCAGGTCCTGGCATCGTATCTCACCGCCTTCATCCGGGAAACACCCGGCGCGGGGGAAGTCAGGGAAGTGTCTTTCTCTATGGAAAATAAAAAGTTCCGCTTTCAGTGCGCAGTGGACACTGAAAGCGGAACGGAAAGCATTTCCTTTGAATTCTGAAGGGTTACGGCCTGTTTTTGATTTCAACATTAACGGAATCATAACCTTCTGAAGCATTGCTTTGATACAGCTCCATCGTCAGGGTATCCGGCAGTTTGTCAGGGATGGCCCAGGAGGTGGTAATCATCGTCATAGTGCCGTCTTCATTTTGTAGTGTTTTGTAAATGTATGGAACGTCCATGCGACGAGAGGAATTGAAGTCAGAATCATAACTGAACAGGTAAAGCGAATCATAATTCAGGAAGCGCTCATCTGTGGTCTGCATCTGAATGTAATCGCATCGGGAGGTGCGGTACAGGACAACGGACGTTAGCGCACCGGTCCATATGGTGCCGGGGTCATCAACCGGATGATATACGCCGGTAACAGGTTCCGGGGTTTCCGGTTCATTGGCAACGGCAATGACAGAAACACCGTCTTCTTCCTCTTCATAAATCAGCGGGACTGTAGACTCGTTATTGACGAAGATCCTGGTTGTCTGTGTCATATCATAGGGGGTTATTTCCCAGTGCACTTCATACAGGTCAGCCTGCGGAAGGGTGCAGCCGCCGATGGTTCCCGTCAGGGTATTATCCTCCTGCAGGGTGAATGCGTTGGCATAGGAATTCAGGGTGGCATTGCTGGTCGGAGAATCGTAGGGGGACATGAAACAGATCCACAGGATTTCTTCATATCCGTGCGCAACAGCCCACTGATATATGGTTTGTCCGGGAGTATCCGGGGTTTTCCCGATGTCTTCTGGGATTTGCCAGTAAGGATCGACGCCGGGTGGCAGCAGGAGGGTTTTCTCGTTTTTCGCCCGGACTTCCGTGGGAATAAACACGCCGATTCCGTCCGATACCGCATCATGGAAAGTGATGGTAACCCGATCGGTTTCCACTGCCTTTTCCGCTGCTTTTTCCGCGGAAACCCGGACCGGGGCGCTTCCGCTTTCTGCCTGCGAATCCAGCAGGCGGGATCTTGTTTCCATGGACATATCCCAGGGACAGATGGTCCAGTTCAGGTTATACAGGTCTGTGTCGGGTAAGGCTTTGCCGGAAATGTTAATCACAGTTGAACCGTCTTCTCCGACTTTGAACACGTATTCGCAGCCGCTTTCTTTGACGGACGAAAGAGATAACCGGACAGACAGCAGCTCATAGCCATGGTCTTTTGCCCATCCCTGAATGGATTGACTGTCGTGCTCCCTCTTTCTTCCGATCATGGTCGGGACGTTTTCTTCCGGAATGATACACGCGTTCAGGGCCAGGCAGTTCTCCCGTTTGGGCCTGACCTCAACGGTCATATAGACACCGTTGTCATCCGCAGCTGCCTCCCGGATGGTCAGGGTGGTGTACTCTGTTTCCACAACCCGGGGATCTTCCGCGGGTGTGATAATTTCCGGGGTCGGTTTGATGCTGTCAACAGAACTGGCGGTCAGCGTTTCCCACGCGTTTGTCCGGACGCCCAGCACAACGCCGAAGGCAATGACCAGCATCGCGGCAAAAGCGCATACGGTCCGGAAGGTGAAGTGCCGGGCAGGGCGCTTTTCCTTTTCCGCTTTTCGGTTCAGTTCATCAAGGGTATCAATTACAGTCTGCTGGAAATACTCATCTGGCTGTCCCAGGGCATTTCTGAAATCCGCATTCCGTTTCATTCTCTTCCAAAGCCTCCTCATTCAGGATGTCCCGCAGCTGGGACCGGCCCCGCATCAGCCTGGTTTTGACTGTGCTGACAGGGATTTTCAGGATCTCCGATACGCGCTTCACGTCATATCCTTCGATATAGTGCAGGATTACAGGCACCCGCAGTTTCTCCTTCAGCTGAAACAGGGCACTGCGCAGGTCGGTGTAATCCGCAGGTTCCAGCGGCCGGTCGGGAATCTCGCTGACGGGGCATTCCCGTTTCCCATGGCGCTGGATGTCGTGGCACACGTTCAGCAGGATCCGGATGACCCAGGTCTGAAGATAGGCCTCGTTCTTCAGGCCTGCGCGCTTTTCCCAGCTGCGCCGGATTGCTTCCTGCACGGCGTCCTGCTGGTCTGCCTCGATCATCAGCTGACCCCGGGCGATCCGATAGAGCGTCGGCGTCATCCGGATGACGGCTTCGGTGAAAGCTTCGTTGGTCACGTCTGTTCCTCCTGAAAATCTCCTGTCGGGCTTCTTACATCCGTTAGACGGAGAACCCGGCAATCAGGTTTCATTTTATCATATTTTATTTTGATTTATCTGAAATACACATAAAGCAATGATTTGCTCATGGCGTAAATCTGTCATTTCGGCTGACCGAAGGGAATGGAGAAATCTCGTCCTTCTGGTCAAAGTAACTATCACGTTCGTTGTACGGCAGTACAACGAACATATCACATTTTGTCGAAGACAAAATATATCATGTCTGGTGAAACCAGACATATCACATTCGACGAAGTCGAATATATCATTGTCATCGCGAAGCGATGACCAGGAGGGACTGCCATGTCATATTTTCCCCCTTATCTGGATTCCACAGGCCTCCATCTCCCGACCTACGAGGACCGGCTTGAAGACCTGTGTGATGCCTACCGCTCCATCTTCGGCCTGGACGCGGAGCTTTCCGCCTCCGTGCCGGACTACCAGCTGCTTTCTGTTTTCGCCAAAGCCCTGGACGATATGTCCGCCCTGGCGCTGCAGGCGTATAACGCCCGGAATCCCCTGTATGCGGGCGGCGCGGCACTGGACCTGCTGCTGCCCCAGTACGGCGTTGTCCGGGCACCGGGGGAAACGGACGCGCAGGTGCGGACGAAGATCCGGCATTCCCTTGCCGGAAGGGCCTTCGGCTCATATGATGCCCTGCGCGCGGCAGTGCTGTCCGTGGACCGCGTCAGGGATGCCCGGGTGCTGGTCAATGAATCGGATGCACCGGACGCGCTGGGGATTCCGGCCCATAGCATTGCCGTGGTCGCCCGGGGCGGCTCTGACCGGGAGATCGGGCAGGCAATCTGGGAGAAAAAGGCGCCGGGGATCGGGACATACGGTTCCGTTACCGTGGATGCCGCGGACCGGGAGGGAATCCTTCATCCGGTTTCCTTTACCCGGTACACGGACAAGTTTGTTTTCATCTTCTTCCAGATCCGGCTGCTGGCGGGCGGCGATCGGGAAGCCATCCGGAATGCTGTTGTTCCGGCGGTTGTGGAGTATATCGACCGCCTGGGCCTGGCGGCGCCGCTGAACATCCCCCAGCTTTACGGCGCTGCCTACGCGGCGGCGCCTTCCATTGCCGACACATTTATCATCACGGACATCCAGGCAGGGGAGATGGTTGCGGCTGTCATGGAACGGGAAACAGTTGCCTGTGCATGGAATGAAAAAATTTCTGTGCTGGAAAATGGCGGAATCACTGTCACCTTCACCTGATGCTGCGTATAAACAGGTGAAAAGCTTCCTGTTTTGCTTATCATCGTTGGAATAATACTTGATGGAGCGCTGCAATTTATGTATGATTTCCACATATCTGCCGAAAATACGTAATGCGCTCTGCAAAACAGAAAATGGAGGAGATCCCCGATGTGTACCTCACTTAAAAGAGCTGTCTGTATGCTGCTGGCAGCCCTGTTTGTTATGGCCGGTTTGACCTTCGCCCCGATGCAAACCGCGGAAGCGAAGATTATCGTGCATGAGCCTGAGGCAGGTAAGAAGATTCCTCTGTACGGAAATCGGAACACGATGGCTACAGTACGGATCGAGGCCGGGC
>JAEEGK010022378.1_pt1 | contig 13282 bp, 15 predicted proteins | sample 8958771 | NCBI WGS metagenome assembly JAEEGK01 (sample SAMN16246547, study PRJNA631951) | gut metagenome | biome: gut microbiome; feature: rumen; material: SC-attached | host: Bos | place: Iran: Karaj | collected 2018-10 | reverse complement strand
TTGTTGATGCCGCAGGAACCGAGGGCAGAAATCCCCTTGATGATGTAAAGCAGATAAATCTTGAACTTGAGAAATACGATCCCGAGCTTTTAAAGAAGCCTCAGATCATTGCTGCCAATAAGTCCGATCTCTTTACATCATATGAAGAAGCCGAAAGCAATGTACAGGCTCTGAAGGATGAGTTTGAACCTCAGGGAATCAAAGTATTTACCATTTCGGCAGCAACGGGAGACGGTATCAAAGAGCTTTTGAGAGCGGCTCGCGACCTTCTTAAGACTTTGCCCGATGAAGTAAAGACTTTCGAGCAGGAATACGATCCCGAGATCAGTCTTAAGAACAACGAAGATCCTTATACTGTATACTTTGATGATGAGGAAGATGAATATGTCATCGAAGGACCCAGGATTGAAAAAATGCTCGGCTATACCAACCTCGATTCTGAAAAGGGATTTGCTTTCTTCCAGAGATTTCTTAAAGATAACGGTATGCTGGATCAGCTTGAGGCACTCGGAATAAAAGACGGTGACACTGTAAGACTGTACGGTCATTCATTTGAATATTATAAATAGGTGAGATATGGAATTAACCAGTAAACAAAGAGCATATTTGAAGGGCCTTGCAATGGATATTGATGCTGCGTTTAATCTTGGCAAATCATCCGTTACTCCGGAGACCATTGCAGCGCTTGATGAGTTTTTTGCGAAGAACGAGCTTCTCAAGATCTCTGTTCTTAAGAATTGTGAAGATGATGCTAAGTCTCTTGCGGAGATCATCGCAGGAAGAACAAGATCTACTGTTGTTCAGGTAATCGGACGTAAGATTGTTCTTTATAAGCCCAATAAGGACAAGCCTAAGATCGAGCTTCCCAAGGCTAATAAGAAATAATGAATAAGGATATCATCGAATACAGGAAAACACTTGAGAAGGATCTTGAACAGAGCAGATTTGAGCATTCGCTCGGTGTAGAGTATACCTCTGCCTGTCTTGCTTTTGTACATGGATGTGATGTTACAAATGCAAGGATAGCAGGATTGTTACACGACTGTGCAAAGTGCATTCCCCACAGTGAGCAGATCAGGATCATGGAGAAAGCAGGGCAGCCTCCTCTTAAGGAAGAGCTGGATAATCACTCGCTTCTTCACGCAAAATGCGGTGCCATAATTGCTCATGATAAGTATGATATCGATGATCCCGACATATTGAATGCCATCAGGTTTCACACTGTGGGAAGACCCAATATGAGTCTTCTTGAAAAGATAGTCTATGTCGCGGATTTTATAGAACCTACGAGAAAAGAACTGAAGATAATGGAGCGTGTCCGTAAAGCTGCCTTTACAGACATAGATCAGGCTCTTTTATGGATTATGGAAAGTGTTCGCGATTATGTTACTTCCAAGGGATATGAACCCGCACCATCATCCATAGCCGCTCATGAATATTATAAGAACCAGATCAAGGTTAACGATGATCTGCGAAACGGGAGGATTTAGTTTTTGACCGAGAATATCACTAAAGAGATTAAAACCGTAGTTGATGCACTTGAAGATAAGAAGGGTACCGATATTTCCGTTCTTGATCTCAGCAAGGTTTCTGATGTGACAGATTGTTTTGTCATCTGCTCGGGAAGCAACCGTTCTCAGATTCAGGCTCTTGCAGACGGTGTGGAAGATGCACTTGGACGTAACGGTCTGCTGCACAAAGGTATCGAAGGATATGATACCGCAAATTGGATACTCATTGATTACAATGATTTTGTCGTTCATATCTTTGATAAGGATTCCAGAGACATGTATGATCTCGAAAGAATCTGGAGCGATGCGGATAAAGTAGAGGTTTAATGATTACAGGAACCAAGCAGCCCCTTCCTGATATTTTTGTGTTATGAAAAAAGGGATTATTTTTGATATGGACGGAACCGTCTGGGATTCGTCCGAAAACGTTGCAAGATCTTGGACAGTCAAGGTTCATGAAGCCGGATATACCGACAGGATAATAACCCGTGATGATATTAAGAATGTCATGGGTAAGACCATGGATGTCATAGCCGATATTCTGTTTCCTTTTACGGAAAAGGGACCTGAACGTGATACGCTCAGATACTCCTGTCAGAATTATGAGATAGAATATTTACGCGAGCATGGCGGCCTTCTGTATGATGATATATTTGAGACCTGGAGAAAGCTTAAAGATTTGGGGTATCATAACTATATCGTAAGCAATTGTCAGGCGGGGTATATTGAGTGCTTTCTCAATCATTACAAGATTCCATACGGTAGTGAGAATGATCTGATAGAAGACATAGAATGCTATGGTAATAATCTCTTGCAAAAGGCAGAGAACATCAAGCTTCTTGCAACCCGTAACGAACTTACCAATGCGTGTTATGTCGGTGATATACAGGGCGATTATGATGCCACGGTTAAAGCAGGATATGAGTTTATCCATGCAAAATACGGCTTCGGCAAGATTGATACAAAAGTGCCTTTTATTAATTCTTTTCCCGAACTGATCAATGTTGTTCCCACAGTAATTTGAATTTGAAATATATATGATTTTATATCCGTCAAGGACCGGCACGTTATGTGCCGGTCTTTTTTTGATTAATACATATTTCGTTGTATCGGGCATAGACAATTTATATTTTTTTAATTGACATATACTGATATAGTTTTTAAAATGACACTGTGTCACAATGACACGGTGTCATTTTAAAATGGAGGTGCACACCAAATGGCAAAAGTAACAGAAGCGTATTACGCACAGAAGAGAAAAGAAATACTGGATGCGGCATACAGGGTATGTGTAAGGAAGCCGATTACATCAGTAACAATGAAGGATGTAATAGCTGAAACAGGATACTCACACGGGGCAATATATAAGTATTACAAGGATCTTGATGAGATAATCAGAGATCTCCTTATCACTATTAACCGTACATATACTTTTGATGACCTTGAAAAGATAATCGAAAAGCATGGAACAAAAGACTGGGAAAATGCCCTCAGAGAGATTTTTTCCATGCTTGCTGATCATATGATCGGCGTAGGAAAAGATGTGGTTAAGATCTCTCTTTATTGTGCGGTATTTGCCATGAGTGAACCAGAAAGGGCAAAACAGATATCCGAGAAGATCGGTGAGGAGAGTGTAACACCCCTTTTGAGTGCCATTAATTCCCTGAGTGTTTATCTCAGCGAGGTTATAGGGGCCAATAAACTCCATCCGGTCAGATCCGTAGAAGAGATCATACTGTTCATTGTTACTTATTATGGCGGCATTGAAGATTCGTTCGCTCTTTCCGATGACGAGGAATCTTCAAGCGGTTTCACAAACGGAAATCCCAAACTGCATTTTTCAATATTGGCTGATTCAATAATACTTATGCTTAAAGGAGTAAAGAAGTGAAGACATTTTTGAAGATATTTACGAAAGCTCTTAAATGGACATTGATTATTGCTGCAAGCCTTATAATTCTGGCACTGATAATCAGATTTATAGGTCAGCGTGTGCTTGCAAGAACTCCGGAAGGCGGTATCAACGAATCAATGTATGTTGATATAAATGGTTCAAAACAGTGGATCAATATTTACGGTCAGGATAAAAATAATCCTGTTTTATTGTTTCTTCACGGCGGTCCCGGAGGCGCACTTAGTTACGAAGGTTATCCTGTTCTCAGAAAAATAAGCGATATATATACCGTTGTTTACTGGGATCAAAGGGCCTGCGGACTCAGCTGGAGCGAAGATCAAGCCGGAACTCATGTCAGCTTTGAGCAGCTTTTTGATGACGGAGAAGCGATGACGGAATTTCTGCTGGATTATTTCGATGTTGAGAAGATAAGCGTTATGGGAGTATCCTGGGGAGCTGTATTCGGTGCAAATCTTGTACTCGATCATCCCGAGCATTACGACAGGCTCTATGCACTGAGCCTTATCGTTGACGGCATGGAAACACAAAAAGCATATAAGGAAATGGTTCTTGAGATTACCAAGGACGATCCCCAGATGCATGCAATTGCCGAGAATATATTAACCGAACAGTCCCAGTATGATGCATTGACTTACGATGAGCAGATTGCCGCTACATTAGAGCAGGTGAAAATCGATGAAAAATATGAGCTTTATGATTCGTATGATGCCGATTTCAATACCGGACTTGCTATGTTCTTCAATCCTTACTATTCATTGAAAGATTACTATAATCTGTTCAGATCGACTCCGATGGATATTGACAGTCTGGACGAATCTTATTGTTATTACTATTTATTAAGCAGCGGATCCTATGAAATATTTTCCATACTTGACCGAATCGATTATGAAGTTCCGGTTTATATTGTCATGGGTGATAAAGATTATAATGTTATGACTTCTGTTACCAGAAATTATTTCGATCGCATAAATGCTCCATATAAAGAATATTTCGAAGTTGAGGGCGGACACGGAGCACCTATGCTGAATTCAGAACAATTCAAGGAAATCATCCACGGTATAGTTTCGGAAAACGGATATTGATATTTTTGAGGGATATTTATGGGTAAGAAATATATAAATGGAAGTGTCAAAATCGGAGATACGGAAATGTATTATGCTTCCTTTGGCTCCGGCAAAAGAAAACTTGTAGTACTTCCCGGATTATCAGACGGTCTTGCTACCGTTAAAGGTAAAGCGTTTATGCTTTCCGGTCCCTATAAAAATTATCTTCGTGACTACACTGTATATATGTTCAGCAGGAAAAATAAAATGCCTAAAGGTTATTCCATTAAAGATATGGCTGATGATCAGGTATTTGCCATGAAGGAACTTGGAATAGACAAGGCTGATCTGTGCGGCGTTTCTCAAGGCGGAATGATCGCACAGTGCATTGCCATATTTCACCCTGAGATCATAAATAAGCTTGTTCTTGCGGTTACAGCGCCTTATGCAAATGAAACAGCGGGAAGTGTTGTATCCGGATGGCTGGATATGGTGAGAAGCGACGAATATGTAAAGCTGATGACAGATACCGCAGAAAAGACATATACCCGAAAGTATCTTGATAAATACGGAAAGATGTACAAGTTCTTTATAAGATTTACCAAGCCTAAGAGCTATGACAGATTTATCAGAAATGCGGAAGCTATACTCCGTTTTGATGTGAAAGAAGAGTTAAATAAAATATCGTCTCCGACACTTATAATAGCCGGAGACGATGATAATACCGTTGGAAATAAAGCCGCATATGAACTTAAAGAAGGTATTGCAAACAGCGAATTGTATGTATACCGCGGCCTGGGTCACGGACTTTTTGATGAGGCATCCGATTTCTACGATCGAGTATTTAAGTTTATTATCTGAATATCCTGATAACTCCGTATACTTTGCCAAGGATCTGGCAGTTGTCTACGATTATGGGATCCATGGTGTCATTCTCGGGCTGGAGACGGATGTGGTCCTTTTCCTTGTAATAAGTCTTAACGGTTGCGGAATCATCAATAAGGGCAACAACCATTTCGCCGTTCTCTGCTGTGCTTTGCTGTCTGACGATGATCCTGTCGCCGCTGAAGATACCGGCATTTATCATTGAATCTCCCTTGACGTTGAGCATAAAGGTGTTTCCCTTTGTGAGCTCGGATGCGGGAAGAGGGAAGTATTCAATGATATTGTCATTTGCAAGAAGAGGCTGACCGGCTGCCACATTTCCGTATACCGGAACGCTGGTCATCTCGGTTCTCACCATCTGGAAGGAATCGTCGCAGATTTCGATGGCTCTTGGTTTGGAAGGGTCTCTTTTGATATAACCCTTGCGCTCGAGTGCCTCGAGGTGTGAAAAGACGGAAGAGGTGGACTTGAGTGAAACCTTCTCACCGATCTCTCTGACAGTTGGAGGATAGCCCTTTGCAAGTATATTTTCCTTAAGATACTCCAGTATCTGTTCCTGTTTTGGGGTTAGCTGGCTGAAATCGCGCATGTGCACTCCTTTCAAACATCTGTTTGTATTAAATATAGCACATTTGTTCTGAAAAGCAAACATATTTTCGAATAAAAAAGACCCGGAATCAAATCCGGGTCTTTAATATATTGGATTTTAAATCAGCAGAATGTTACGAGCTGCCATGAATCCGCGGGAATAAGTCCGATGTAGGTTTTTCCGGGATTAACGGTAAGAACGGATCCGTCAGTGTTGAAATATACGGTATGTCCGACTGCATCCTTAGCCCAGGTAATGGCAACAGCCTTGCCTCCGGTGAGATAGTAGCCCACACCTGTTCCAATGACACCGTAGATCATGTATCCGTTTCCGTCATACTCCTGAATGGGAGCACACTGGATAATAACGTTCTTGAAAGTAACCTGTGCAAAATCATCGCCATCCTTAACGGGAGCACCGATCTCATACCAGTCATAAGTTGCGGTTACGGCGTTGTACTTAAGGAAGGTTGAGTTGTGAGGGAAAGGAAGGCTGCAGGTTCCTGCGGGAACTCCTGCAGGAAGAGTGTTTACACCAAAGTTGAATCTGTTCTGGGCACAGGCAACATTCTGATAGTAAGGTGAAATGCCAGCGCCGACCATTCTTCTGGAAGCTTCGCCCGCAAGACAGTACTCGGTATACCAGCTGGGTTTTCCGTTGGGAATTCTGCTGAATCCGCCGGAAAGTCTGGGAAGTCCGTAAAGAGCGATAAAAGGATTGATATATACGGGACCTCCGTCATGAACCAGAACCGCATCATACTCATTAGCCAAAATGATGTTGGTGGGACGAGCGGAACGAATATTTCCGATACGGGGAATGTTCGCATAGTCCTTGTAAATAGCCATGAGCCTGGTAACTCTGTTATTTCTTGTGGAGTTGATCATCTCATAGACGATGTCCGCCTCGGAAAGACCGTAATGAGGGGATGCAATCTTGTCGTTATCGATCATTACTGCAATAGGACGCTGAAGCTCCGGAGCCGTAGTAGGAAGTCCGGTAAGTTCATTGATACCGGCAACGGCCTGAGCGGGAATAACAGGTGTAAGTAAAAGTGCGCCTGCGGTCATTGCGGCAAGTACAGCGGATGTGACCTTCTTAATAAGATTTTTTCCGAATAACATAATATCCTCCTGAATATATTATTCCGAACATTAAAGTGTGGAATATAACTTGATTATATAGCAAGAATCGGCAAGATTCTATATAAAAAAAAGGAATTATAAAAAAGTGTTGACACTCGAAAATTTGTTCGATATAATACGAGCAGAACAGATGTTCTGAACATATATTCGGAGGGAATCATGAGAGCATTGATCAGCTTAAACAGAAGACGGGCACTCACTTTTGCTATAATTCTTGTAATGGTTATGATATTCTTTATAGGCGCATTTGCTATCAGAACAAAAGCCGGATCACCTGCCGAGTATGATGACACTGTATATTATAAATATACGACAATGTACAGAGTATGTGCCGGTGATACACTTACTTCAATAGCTGAACGGTATATGGATGAAATCCACTATTCATCGGTATCGGATTATGTTTCTGAAGTGCGCAAGATGAACCAGATGTACTTTTCGGATGAGATAAAAGCAGGTGAACTTATCAGTATTTGCTATTATTCAACAGAGTATAAATGATAGCTATGCACTACAAAATGATATATAAATATAACATTTTGGAATAAATACATATCTTTTGGGAATGAATATCTCACATAAATAAACGGATCTCCTTTTCGGAAGATCCGTTTTATTATGTCAATCATCTTTTGGTTTCTTTTTACTCTTTTCGGGAGCCTTTTCCCTTAGAGTTACTGCATTTGCGGCGTGTTTCCTGCTTTCTTCAAACTGGGCGGCATAATGTTTTCTGGTGGTATTAACGTCTTTGTGCCCAAGAACATCGGCGACCAGATAGATATCCCCGGTTTCTCTGTAAAGAGCGGTACCGTATGTGCTTCTCAATTTATGAGGGGTTATCTTCTTGAGAGTAGTAAGTCTTGATGAATACTTCTTAACCAGTTTCTCAACCGCTCTTACGCTTATTCTTTTATTCTGAAGAGAGAGGAAGAGTGCGTTTTCCGATCCGCTTTCCGTGTTTATACGTTCTCTTTCTTCCAGATAATCGTGGAGAGCTGCTTCCACTTCGTCGCCAAAGTATACAATGGCTTCGTTTCCGCCTTTTCTGGTAACCTTTATTCCGCCGTTCTTGAAATCCAAATCATTTAAATTGATACCTACGCATTCGGACACACGGATTCCGGTTCCGAGAAGAAGAGTAAGTATTGCAACATCTCTTGTCTTGGTCCGTGAATGATAGATCAGCTCTTTATCTGTGAGATTCTCACCGGTTTCAACCATATCCAGAAGTCTTGCAACCTCATCGGTATCAAGTCTTATTATCTCTTTTTCATGAATCTTGGGAGGGATGACAAGATCTGCGGTGTTTTTGGAAACACGTTCCGTTTCGAAAAAGTATTTATACATACTCCTTAATGCAGAGAGTTTTCTTGCCTTGCCTCTTTCTCCGTTTATTACGGTCCTTCCGTCTTTTTCATACAGAGAGATGTTTTCGAGATATTCTTCGATATCGCTTCGCGTAATGCTTTCAAGAATAGAAATATTAAAATCAGGTATTTCCTTGTTTTTAAGAGAAGGATTGTTTTCTTTGAGAAATTCAAAAAACATCCTTATGTCGTAGGCATAAGCAAGCCTGGTTCTGGCTGATGTGTTTGATTCAACCGATCTGAAATATTCTTTGAGCCATGCAGGCAGAGTTTCAAGGACAAGACGCATTTTGCGGATATTGTCCCTTACCTGAGCCTCATGATAGTTTTCGTTATTAAGTACTGCCATAGTTAGATTTTATCACAATTCTTTAAGTCAAAGTGATGAAATTTGATGCCCTAAATGTTATAATTACTTAGTTCTAAAGGGGTGACAACATGACCAATTTCAAAGACGACAGAGAAGAAAAAGATATAATCACAGTCAATTCCGAAGGCAGGATCCGTAACAAAAATAAGAATCCTAAATTCGACAACCATTATTTCAAATGGGGACTGACATTCTTTGTTACTTTCTTATGTTGCATTCTGTCTATCTACATTGTTTTTTATCATGACGAATTCAAGGCAAGTATAAAACATATCAATAAGATCCTGTCACCCGTTTATGTAGGATTTATTATTGCATATCTGTACAGCCCTTTGTTGAACTTACTCGAAACAAAGGTAATGTATCAGATATATAAGAAAATAAAGTTTATAAAAGATGATAACAAGATGCCCCTGGCAAGAGGCACTTCCATTATCATAATCATTATCTTATCTATGTTATTGGTATATGCGATCATTCAGATAGCCATCAAACAGGTTATTCCTTCAATGAAGAACATAGTCTCCAATATCGATATATATCTGAATAATATAACTGTCTGGTTTGGTGAATTTCTTGAAGATAATCCTTCTGTTAAAGCCTTTGTGGTGGATGATCTTAATAACTTTTCGGATGATATCTCCAGCTGGGTAAATGAGCTTTTTAAATCACTTACCGGTAATGTTTTCAAGTTCCTGTCTCAAAGTTTTCTGACGTTTATAAAAAAGCTTTGGAACTTCATAATAGGATTTATCATATCCATTTATGTGCTCTGGAGTAAGGAACATCATGTGGGAAGAAGCAAGAAAGTTATCTATTCGATTTTCCCCAGAGAGACTGCAAATGCTCTTGTTGAGGCCTTCAGATACACTCACAGAACCTTCATCGGTTTTTTCTTCGGAAAGATAATTGATTCGATACTCGTGGGATTGATCTGTTTTATGGGCTGTACTTTGATGCAGATTCCGTATGCGATCCTTATCAGCATTATCGTAGGTGTGACCAATATCATTCCTTTCTTCGGACCGTATTTCGGAGCAATACCTTCCACTATACTTATATTTGCTTTTGATCCTCTGCACCCAGGAAAAGCTCTTGCATTTGTTTTATTTATCCTTGCGTTGCAGCAGTTTGACGGAAATGTTCTTGGGCCCAGGATCCTGTCTACATCAACAGGACTTACGGGATTTTGGATCATTTTTTCTATCACGTTGTTCGGCGGACTTTTCGGTGTTTTCGGAATGGTCGTCGGTGTTCCTGTTTTTGCCGTTATCTATGCAGGGCTTAAGCAGCTTGGCAGAAACAGACTTAAGCAAAAAGGATATCCTTACAGAACCAGAGATTATATAGATCTCGGTTCCATTAATGAAGACGGCTCCGTAAATCCCATTCCCCCTATGGAAAAAAGACCGGAGAAGAAAGCATTCATATCAACGGTAATAGATAATTTCAAGAATAATAAATCAAATAAAAAAGATAAAAAGAAGTAATGAAGTTTGTAATTCAAAGAGTTTTAAATGCATCGGTATCGATAATTGAAACTTCTCAGGACAATAAAATAAGTGAAAGAATATCAGGATTCATCGGTAAAGGATTCCTGGTCCTTTGTGGTATCACAAAGGAAGATACCATTGAAACGGCTGATAAGATGGTCAAGAAACTTCTCGGCCTCAGGATATTCGAAGATGAAAACGGAAAGACCAATCTTGATCTGAAAACTGTCGGTGGAGAACTTCTGATAGTTTCCCAGTTTACTCTTTGCGCCGATTGCAGTCACGGAAACAGACCTGCATTTATAAATGCCGCGAGACCCGAACAGGCAATTCCTATTTATGAATATATAGTAGAAGAGTGCCGCAAAGCAGGGTTCATGACCGAGACAGGAGAGTTCGGCGCCGATATGAGAGTGGACCTTACCAATGACGGTCCCTTTACCATCGTTCTAGATTCCGATGATCTTAAGACAAATTCTGTTGATTCAGGTTCCAAGATTCTTGATAATCTGTCCAAAGAAACCGCTGCCGATGTTTTAAAAACATGTTTTAAACTTCGTGGTGCCGAGGATTTCGGAGAAGCCATTAACGAAGTTATTATAGACATCAGAAGAATATGCGAAGCCAAACATGTATGTCTGCTTCTGGTAGATAAGGCAAATCGCAAATGCTCAATGCTCGCCCATTCCAAATCAGATGATTCAAATGAAGAGTGGATAGATTGGCGCGGTGAAGAACAGTTCAGACTTGTTGAAACCTGGGGTAAGGTCGTTCACGATGATTCAAGCCTGATAATAAAAGATGTAGCTGATCTTCAAAAGATCAATTTGACGAATCCCGCATGGTATAAGTCACTTACAAAATCTCATGTCTACAATATTGTGCTTTGTCCCCTGAGTTTTGAAGGTGAACTTATAGGCTATATATGGGCTTCAAATTTTGAAACGGCTAATACAGAACGTATTAAGGAAACCCTTGAGCTGACAACCTTTTTCCTTTCGTCCGAAATATCAAGATTCAGATTGCTCAACAGATTGCATATGCTTAGTACGGTTGATCTTCTTACCGGAGTTTTCAATCGTAACGCAATGAACGACAGAGTTGACTCCCTTGCCAAAGACAAGTCCGGACATTCATTAGGTGTTGTTTTCGCTGATCTGAACGGGCTTAAGAGGGTAAATGATACCAAAGGCCATGAAGCAGGAGACCTGCTTCTAAAGAATGCAGCTCTTATTCTTCAGCGTGTATTTGTCGGATATGAGATATTCAGAGCAGGCGGAGATGAATTTTTTGTTCTTCTCAAGGATGTAACCGAAGATGAAGTTCTTAATAAAGTTTCAGAACTCAGAGAAGCTATATCTTCAGACGAAAGCGTAAGCTTTGCTATCGGTCACAGTTTTGTCGAAAGCACCAGAGATGTACTCAGGGCTTTTCATGAAGCTGATGAATCGATGTATGCGGATAAGAGAAAATTTTACATGGAGCATAAAGAGTTAGACCAAAGACGCAGGTAACTCTGTTAATTAATTAACAAGATGAGAGAGTACGAGAATATTGTATTGATAGGAATGCCGGGAGTCGGCAAAAGCACAGCCGGAGTTATTGCTGCCAAGACTCTCGGCCTTAAATTTGAAGATACGGATCTGATAATTCAATCCAGAGAAAAAAGACTTCTTAAGCAGATAATTGCCGATGACGGGGTTGAGGGATTTCTTAAGATTGAAGAAAATGTACTAAATAGCCTGGATCAGAAAGGCTATCTGATTGCCACAGGAGGCAGCGCCGTATACGGATCCGAAGGTATGGATCACTTACGTAAGAATTCACTGATAATATATCTGCATTTAAGTCTTGAGGAACTTACGCACAGATTAGGCAATCTGCAAAACCGAGGCGTCGTTTTAAAGCCCGGACAAACCCTTGCAGATATTTATGATGAACGGTTACCTCTATACAGACGCTTTGCGGATATAGAAATTGATGAAACCGGACTTGATATTGAAGCTACAGTTGCACGTATATGCAGTGGGGCATCCATATATAACTATTCGCAAAATGCGGATTTAACGAACAGTTAATACCGCAGGATCATTAAGAAAGGAATCAGGGTATTTGCATACATGTCCGATTATTTTAAACAACTATTGATTCATCATATTATTTTATCTGGAATTATTATTGTTATCTTGATAATTATATTTGTATATAGACAGAGAATAAAGGCAAAACATCCGCCATATTATAATATTAATAATGTGGAGGGCAAAAAAATTGCTAGTGTATATATTTGGCAAAACGGAACAAGAAATACAAAAGGTCATTATTCATGCTATAAGTTTGAACAGATAAATGATGAATGGGCTTTGATAGATATCAAAAATCATACACTTACCGTAATTTTTTTCCTTGTGTTTATATTTATTCCTTCATCAATCGTTATCATTATTAAAGGCGAAAAAATTGTTCCATCAATCATTGCGATGGCTATTTTTACTTTAATCGTTATTTTATGTACCATATTGGAGGAATATTTAGATAAGAAAAGAGCTCGCAAAAAATTTCTAAAAATGTTAGATGATCCTAATAATTATATGCACTATTGATTTATTGGTAAGAAATACAGAGGTTTAATAAAATGAAATTTGCAGACAGACTTAATAATTTCGGTGCTGAGATATTCGCGGCACTGAATGAAAAGAAAATCGAATGTGAAGCTAAAGGTCAAAAGATCTATAACTTTTCGGTAGGCACACCTGATTTCCCGGTACCTGAGCATATTAAAAATGCGCTTATAGAAGCTGCACAGGATCCGAATAATTGGAAATATTCCCTCAGGGATATGCCTGAAATGCTTGAGGCTGTCTGCACATATTTTAAAAAGCGTTATGATGTAGACGGAATAACTCCGGATATGGTCATGAGCTGTTACGGAACCCAGGAAGGATGCGGTCATCTTGCACTTGC
>JAEEGK010022376.1_pt1 | contig 13283 bp, 9 predicted proteins | sample 8958771 | NCBI WGS metagenome assembly JAEEGK01 (sample SAMN16246547, study PRJNA631951) | gut metagenome | biome: gut microbiome; feature: rumen; material: SC-attached | host: Bos | place: Iran: Karaj | collected 2018-10 | reverse complement strand
CCCAATCCCCAATCCCCAATCCCCAATCCCCAATCCCCAATCCCCAAAAAAATTTTATATTAAAATTTATTTATTTTTTATAATTAATAATTAAAAATAATTTTATTAAATAGAAAAAAATAATTTAATTTATATTATAATTATTAAATATTAATTATATAATATAATTTTGAAAAATTTCAATCTATAAATCAACCATATATATAAATAATTAAATAAATACTTTAATAATTATTCCACCATTCATCATATTCTTCTTTATTTTTTGGATCAACTTCAATTTCTTTATTTTCTGGATTATCATTAACACCTTTAACATAATCAACAAATAAAATATTTTCTTTATTAACTGGATCTTTTTTTTGTATCGGTTTATAAGGAGCAGGCATATTCAAAGAAATTAAATCTTCCCAATTAAAATTCGAAAACCAAATATGTGATTTAACTTGAGAAAATTTACTCATTCTTCTCATAGGATTTTTCGTAAGCATTTGTTGCATAAGAAGCTTAAAATCATGGTCTCTGCAAAAGTTAGGAAATGTCATTTTATCATTAATAATAGCAAGATAAACATCCATAGGATCCTCCGCATTTTCTCCAAAAGGGACCCCCCCACACATAAATTCATACATGCATATTGCAATACTCCATATATCAACTTGAAAACTATACCCCTCTCCGAGTATAACCTCAGGTGCCATATAATGGGGGGTACCTATTATTGTATTAGTTCTATCTTCGATTTTTTTTGCAGTTCCAAAATCAATGATTTTTATATATCCTGTTGAGATTACCATACAATTTTCAGGTTTAATATCTCTAAAAATGAACTTTCTATTATGTAAATAATCTACTGCAAGCATCAATGAAGCTCCATAAAATTGAGTTTGAGCTTTGTTAAGAAGTCCTATGTCTCTAATTACATCAAAAAGTTCATTTCCTTTAATATATTCCATTAAAAAGTAAAGAAATCTTGTGTCTTTAAGAGTTTTTACTAATTTAACAATGAAAGGATGGTCAATTTGAAGAAGGATGCTTCTTTCTAAATCTAAATTTTTATGAAGTTGTTCACCATCAATTTGTTTTCTTGAAATACTTTTTAAAGCATAATTGAATTTATTTTTTTTATTTTTTACTAAATAAACTGTTCCATAATTTCCACTTCCCAAAGGAGATATATATATTAAATCTTTTAATTCAACTGTATTATCTTGAAGGTATAATCTATTCATTAAATGTTCTTTCATATTTCCTTCGATTATATTTTCGAAATCTATACTTGATATATAAAATACAGTAACATTTCCAACTGCTTTGATTGTTGCTGATCTTTTTTCATGGAAGAATAAAGCTCTTTCACCAAAACATTCTCTTTCGTTTAGAGTTCTTATATATTTATCATTTACGAAAATATCAACTTTCCCACTTTTTAATATATAAAATTTATTTCCTTCTTCTCCTTGAGTCATAACATTTTCTCCGTTTTTGAAACTTTCTTCTCCAATTGCTTGAACTAAATTTTCTAGTTTTTTTAATGTTAGATTTTTAAATATTTGAACTTGTGCTAAAGATTCAATAATATTATTTTGAGCCATTAATTTTTTAAAATTTCCTCCAAGAATATTTTTAAATTTTTCTGTATCAGCTTCGACTAATAAACAATCAGGTTTTGGTATTAAATCATAATCTATTTTTTCTTTCAAATCATCAAATAATTCCTTTTCAAATAATATATCACCTCTATTTCCTATTACTTTTTTTGTAGTTGAATTTATTAAATTTCCATCTACTATAACAATTATCTTACTTGATTTAATAAAACCATTTTTATATGCAATTTCATCTTTTTTAAGATTAATAGGATGAAATAACTGAAAAGCTTTATCTAAAAAAGCCAAATTAAATTTCCCAAAAATTTTCGATTTATGAAAGCTACTTTTAATAAAATTCAAATACAAATTCGTTCTAAAATTAGCACCCATAATACTTTTTAAAGTTCCCTCACTTATACTATAACATATGCATTTACTTTTAGCTATAACATCTAATGATCTAGTACTTTCAACTAAAATACTTCTTTCCCCAAAATTATCACCTTTTACTAAAGTTCTCACAATTTTTCCATTTTTCGAACAATTCACCTCTCCATCTTTCACAATATACAAACAATGAGCTTGTTCTCCTTCTCTTACAATATAATCTCCTGCTTCAAATGTTTCTTTATACAATCCATTACATAAAATACTTTTTTGAGCATTATCAATATTCGCTAAAATTGGAATTGATTCAACGAAATTTTTATTTTCTTCATAATTTAGTTTTGTTATATGTTCTACTATTTTTCTGAAATTTCTTCTTTCCATCACCCATAAATAACAATCAGTAACTGCTAAAGCGTTTTGAGAACGAGGAGCCCCATGAAGAAGAGCTAATTCTCCAAAAGATTCACCTACATTTATAATTTGTCGATTTTTGTCATTTGTTGCAAAAAATTCAACTGTTCCTTGTTTTAATATATAAAAATATGAACCTATTCCATCTTGTTTAAAAATAAATGTATTTTCTTTTACACTAACTAAACTCATTTCTCTTATTATTTCTTTTCTGGCTTGTCTTTCAAGTCCACGCATAAAAAAATGCTTAACCAAACAATTTTCAATCAATTCTTCATCTTCATTGTTTCTATTATGTTTCTTTTCAACTTTTAAAACACTTTTTTCATATCCTTCGCTTATATCTGCTTTGTCTTTATTATTTGCAATTGCGATATTTTTTTGCTTTGCTCCTTTTCTTTCAAGACCGGTTACATTCATGCTATTTTTATTTGATTGTGTTTCTTTAATATTTGAATTATTATTACTTTCATAATAGTTTTTATTTACATTTTGTTGATTTTTTAATGTATTTGAATTATCTTTATTATCATTATTATTTGAATGATAATTAATAGGGATATTATTATTATTTGGATTGTTAATGTAAGTTGTTTCTTTATTTGAAAATTGTTTATTTTGATTATTGTTTGTTTGAACTATTTTTTTATCAGTGGCTTTTAAATTATTTGCCACTATTTGACTTTCTTGAGGATCATGAGTCACTTGTTGAGAATCAACAATTTGAATATCATGAAAGCATTTAGTTCCCATTATTATAATTATATATTATTATAATTTTTTTTTTTAATTTAAATAAAAAGGAAAATTAATTAATTTAAAAATTATTATTTTATATTAATAAATTTAATTAAAATTAAATATTAATTTAAAAATATTTATAGATTTATCTAATTATTATAAATACAATGTAAATAAATAGAAAAATAATATTAAAATTTCCATATTTTTATTGTTGAATCTTCAGATGCAGTTATTAATCGATTATTATCAATTAATTTAATATTATAAATACTTTTTTCCAAATTATTTAAACTTTTTTCTATTTTTTTACTCATTAATGATAAATTTTCTTCTTTTTCATTAAACATCCATTGATAAATATTACCTTTATTATCTCCAGTTAATAAATAATTATTTCCCATTAACAAAAAACTCAAAATATAATTATCAGTTTCGAATGAATTAATTATTAAATATTTTTTTATATTTATTAAATAAATATTTAAATTTCCTCCAACGAAAATATAATTTTCATTATAATAAAAAATATCATTATTCCATCCTGAAGAAAAAATTTTTGTTAATATTTTTATTTGATTTCTAGTTTTTGTATTATAAAAATATAATTTTTGTTCATAAAATGATGTATAAGCAATCTCATTAATTTTGGTTTCAATAATTGATCTTACACTATCTGCAATAATTGGTATAAAATATTTGAATTTATAAAAATTATTATTATTTTCCCAAATAATAATTGTTTTATCACTTGAACATGAAATTAAATTATTATCATTTAATTCAATTACTTTCCAAATTTTATTACTATGTTTTGATAATGTTTGAATTACTTCAAATAATTTATTTGATTTTTTGTTTTTATCTAAAATTTTTATTATTTTAATAATTTTTTCTGAACAACAAATTAAATTTAAGTTTTTTAATTGAGAAATATAATAAATTCCATTTTGAAAAATATCAATAGTAATTTCTGTTTCATATGTAAATTTATTTAAAATATTTATTTTAGAATCATTTGAAGCTGAACAAATTCTTCCATCATTTAAAATTAATAAACAATAAATTGATTGAGTATTAATTTTTATTGAATTTTCTAAATAAATATTTGAAATGTCAAAATTATTATTATTATTCATTATTTATATAATTTTTAATTATATTAAATATTAAATTTTTAAAAATGAATATTCAAGAAACTAGATTTAAACAAAAAAGAATTACAATTAAAAGCAAAATTACATTTATAAGTTTAATAATAATTTTATTTATATTTTTTCCTATTATTTCAAATCCTATTCATAATTTATCATTAAATATTCTTCAATTATCTTATTTTAATTCAAATAATAATAAATTTATTAATTTTCAAAAATTTTTTTATAATAATTGTTATAGTGAAAAATTTATTTTATTTATTTTAATTATAAATTTTAATTTTGTTAATCTATATAAAACATTTATTTTATTTACATCTATAATTTTAAGTAAATATATTACAGGAATATTAAATTTATTACATTTAAAAAAACCAATTTTTTATTTGGATAATATAAAATTTAGTGTTAATAAATTTGAATATAGTTATCCTTCTTTTATTATAATAGAATATACAATATTTTTTTGTGTTATATATAAAATTATATGTAGAAGAATTAAAAAAAAGAATCAAAAATTAATTTTAAAATATTTAATAATATTTTATGTTTCATTAATAATATTAAATAAATTTTTTTTGGGAATTAATAGTTTAGATGAAATAATATTTAGTTTATATATTAGTTATATTTTATATTACTTATTTTTTAATTTAATTGAAGTTAATTTTTCAAATAATATTCAATTTTATAAAATCATTCAAATTGAAATTAAAAAACTTATTATTTTAACAATAATTTTAATATTTTTTTTAATTTTTATTTATTATATAAAATACGAAAAAGAAAAAGAAGAAGAATTATTTAATAATCTTATTATTTCAAACAAATGTAATAATAATAATAATAACAATAAAATAATATTTTCAAATAAATCATTAGCAAATGGACTTTTAATAATTTGTGAAATTTTTATGTTTTTAGGTTTAAAAATTGAATTATATTATTTTAATGGAGAATTTTCTACTTGGACTCAATACAATTTTGAACCACAAGAAGATAAATTAGAAAATTATAGTATTATTAGTGATGATTTAAATTTAACTCTAACAGAAAAAATTTCCATAACAAAAGGAGCACAATGGAATCATACAAATATTGTAACATCTTTTATTAGATTATTATTATTATTATTTTTGATTTTTATCATTTTTTTACCCACAAAATATAATTTCAATTTAGATAATGTTTATTTAAATATAATAAATAATAATTTAATTCCTTGGTGCTTATTTTCATTTGGATTGAGTTTATTTTTCAAAAAAATATTTAAATTTTTTAATTTAGTAAATAATGCAATAAATGTAATGTTAAGAGAAAGTTTATAAATATTCATAAAGAAAAATAATATTTATATTTTTTAATTTAAATTTTATTATAAATAATTAAATAAAATATATAACATATACTATACATATATATTTTATTTTTAAAATATTTTAATCTCTATGAAAAATATTATTTAATGCAAGAGCAATACAAGCAACACTTACAAAAGGACTTAATCTATCACCGATTACACTGAAAGTTCTTATCATTCCTGTAAATCCTTCTTTATGTTTTTTTATTGAGGAAAAGGTTCTTCCTAAATAAGTACTAAAGCATATTAATAAAACTAGCAATGTTAACATTGATTGAAAGTTAAATAAAGCACTCTATTTTAATATTAAATATAAGATTAAAAATATTTTATACCATTTTAATATTTTATATATTTAAAAGAATTAAAATATTATTAAAAAAATTATTAAAATTGAATATTATTTTGTTTCTTTCTTTAAATTATAAATATTTTTATTTATTAATTTATATTTTAATTCTAAAAATTCTTTTATTTTTTCATTTTCTTTAATAAATATTTCTTTTATTTTATATCTTTTAGTTGTTTTTATTAATATATTTAAAATATCTACATAATCCAAATTTTCATTTATTAATAAGATTTTTGATATTTTTTTACATAAAATATTATTTTCAAAATTTATAATAAACTTAAATATTAATTCACATAAATTATAATTACATAAAGTTACTCTAAAATTTTCAATTATATCCATACGATCTTTCCTCGAACCACTTTTTAATCCTAAAGAAGGGTCTATTTTTTGTAAAGAAGATGGAAAATACCAAAAAAAAGAAAATGGCTGAGAATTTTTATCTATTTTATTTATATTAATATTATTTGTTAAAAATTTATCAATTATTATAATTTTAGGTTTATAATTATTTTTTATTAAAGATTTATTATTTCTAATTAAATAATTTAAACTATTAGAAATTTGAATTATATTGTTTTCCTTTTCACTAATAATTATATTATTAATATAAATTGAATTTATTATTAAATTTAAATATTTTCCTTCATATCCTAAAATATTTTTTATTAAAAGTTTATCAGTGCAACTCAAAGAAAAAGATAAAATTTCAGGTTTAAAATCACTTCTTATAGATTTTGTTCTAAATTCATATAAATTACTATTTTTTTCAATAAATTTTATATTATTATTTTTTAAATAATTATTATAATATTCTATTATTTGTTCTATTGTTTTACTTCCAATTTTTTTATCATTATTTATTATTTTTGAGGCATCTCCGCAAGGTGAACTACTTATATATAAAAAAAATTCAATATTTTTTTTTAAAGAAATTTTATTTTTTAAATTATTTTTATCAATTTCAAAAATACTATAAAAATTTTCATTTTTTTTAAATTCTTTGAATTCTTCTTCTTTTAATATTTTTTTTTCATTTTTTTTATCAATATTAAAAATTAAGCATTTAATTATAAAAAATTGAAAGCATTTAAGACATAAAATTTCAGCATGACAATCAAAAATTTGAAATTTTTTATTATAATAATTAATATTTGGTAAACTTTTTGTACCATTTGTAAAACAAATAATTTTATAATCATCATTATTTTTTAATATTATTGCAGAATGAATAGTCCATTCATTATTTTTTTCCTTAGAATTATTCAAAATAATATTATCATAAAAATCTTTTATTAAATTAAATATAAAATCAATTTTATTATTAATCATAATTAATAAAAAAAATTAACTTCTATTTAATTTAATTTTATAAAATATTTATTATTATTTAAATATTTTGTAATATATATAAATTTTAAAAATTTATTAATTTTATATTTTAAAATAAACTTTTTTCTTTTTTCTAATAATTTTCCAAAAAAAATGGAATTAGAAAATTCCGCCAATAAATTCGAAAATAACCAAGAAAATCAAGAAAATAATTCAAATAATACAAAAGAAAAAAAATCCTTAGTTACTCAAAAAAAATTAAAAGTAATGTGTAAATATTTCATGATGGGAAAATGCACAAAAGGTGAAAATTGTAAATATTTACATAACGAACAAGAAAAAGAAAAAAGAATTAATGTTCCTAAATTAGAATGTCCAATGTTTAACATAGGATATTGTAAAAATGGCAATATGTGTAATTATATACATAAAAAATGTGAATCTTTACCTGAAAATTTCTCAGAAAATATTTTACCTGTTTGGATTATAGAACATTATTTAGAAAAACCCATAAATTTAATATTTAAAGAATTAGAACAACAAAATTTACCTGAAATTATTGAATTAAGAAAAAAATATAATTTACCTATTAATGCAGAAAATAATAATAATAATAATTTACCTACTTTAATTCCTTTAAAAAATAATGCTAATCAAAATGATAATAATTTTGATAAATATGCTCCAAAAAAAAATAGCATAGAAAATTTAATTAATTCAAATCGATTAATAAAATATTATTTAGTTAAAATAGATACTTATAATGATATTATCAACTCTATGGAAAAAAATACATTAAAAATAAATGAAAATTTAAAAAATAAATTAATTAATGAAATATCAATAAATAATAATAACTTAACAATAATAACAATTATTTTTGATAATGAAAATTTAAATTATACAGGATTTGCGAAAATAAAAAAATTATCTGAAATAAATAAAGAAAATAATGAATTATCACTTAATATTGAATGGTTATGGAGAACTAAATTACATTATTCAAAACTAAATCATTTAATAAATAAATCTGATAATGATAATTTTTTTGTCAAAGGAGAAAATGGATGTAATATAGATCCTAATTTAGGTAATTATATTTGTAGATTAATGATTAAAAGACTTTCTAAAGATGAAGTTAAAGAATTAGTTCAAGAAAAAAAAATATTCGACAATCAAATGATAAGTTTAATTGAAAATAATAATTATATTAATAAAATAAATAAACAAATTCATATTTTAAATGATAATTTAAAAAATAATAAACCCGTTAAAGATTTTTTTATTAATAATATTAATAATAATAATAAAAATAAAAGCAATAATAATAAAGAAGAAGTTAATAAAAATATGAAATTTGAAGGAAAAAAAAGAAAAAGAAAAAAAAGTTCGGAAAGTTTAAGTAAATCAAGTAGTTTACATACTTATGATACACATGAAAGTTCAAATCACAAAAAAAGTTATGATTATGAATATTATGATAAAAATTATAATAAAAACAAAAAAAATTTCTTTGAAAAAAATAATAAAATTTATCATTATTATAATAATAATGATAAATATAATAATGTTAAAGAGAAGTTCAGAAATAAATATAATCATAAAAAATATAAAAATAAATATAACAATTAAATAATAATTTTTTAATAGCAATTTTAATTATTAAATTTATATAATTAAATTATTATAAATATTATTATATTATTATTATTATATTATAAATAAAAATTAAAATTATTTAAATAAATCTAAACAAGAAACTATATTTGATAACAAAAATATAATTGATAAAACATAATAAACACTTATATTATTATAATCATTAAAATTTATTGGAAAACTTTCTTGCATAATTTTAACATTTGTTACAATAAAATAAATAATAAATAAATATAATAAAATTTTTATTCTAATAAACAAAGCACATACAGCTAAATTAATATATTTATTTAAACAATAAGCTAAAATATTTATTATTGGAATTTTATTATAAACATTGACAGATTGTAAAATAATATTAATTAATATTGTTTCTAACAATATTGTTAATATATTTTTGAGTATAATTACTAACATTATATCTGGTTTATATTTATCATAAGGATTTATATTAGATTTAACAATGATATAAAATGTGATTTGAAATATATAAAATAAAAAACTTAAAGTTGTTAAAAAAAATTCAGGATATTTTAAATTTAATTCGAAAAATAAAGAATTTTTTGAATTTGATTCATTTTCATTTGTATTAGAAAATGTATTAAAATAAGGAAAAATTAAATATTTAATTTTCCAAATTAAATAATTTGAATCAATTATAAAATATTGTTTAATATTATTATTTAAATTATAATAATTCAATAAATTATTATTATTATTATCATTATTATTTAAATAATTGTTCTGAACAAAATTTTTTGATTGTTGATTTATAAAAAAATTATTCTTATTTTTATTAATATAATTTGAATTATTTCTATAATAATTAATTTTCATATCACTCATTTAATATAAAAATTATTATTATAAATTAAATATATGACAGAATTTCATAAAAGAACAAAAATTTTAGCAACAATCGGGCCAAAATCATGTACTAAAGAAATAATAAAAGGAATGTATGATTCAGGAGCAGAAATTTTTCGGCTTAATTTAAGTCATGGAACATTAGAAAGTCATGCTGAAAAAATAGCATTAGTTCGGAGTTTAAATATCGATTGTGGAATAATGATGGATACAAAAGGACCAGAAATTAGAACAGGGATAATAAAAGATAAACTTTTATTAAAAGAAGGAGACATATTTACAACGACAATTATAGAGGGGGTCTATGAAGATACAAAAAAAATAAGTATTAATTATAAAGAATTTATTAAAGATGTTGATATAGGTGATAATATTTTAGTTGATAGTGGAATATTACATGCTCAATGTATAAATAAAACAGACACCGATGTGATTTTTAAAGTAACGGAAGGTCAATGTGAAATGACAACAAAAAGACATATAAATTTAATAAATAAAAAAGTAAGTCTTCCAACAATAACAGAAGAAGATTGGAAAGATATTGATTTTTGTATAGAAAAAAAGGTTGATTTTATAACATTAAGTTTTGTTCAAACTGAAAATGATGTAAGAAAAGTAAAAGAATATTTGCGTTCTAAAAATTCAGAAATTCAAGTCATCGCTAAAATTGAAAGTTATTCAGCAACAGTTCATATGAAAGAAATAATTAAAGAATCTGATGGGATAATAATCGCAAGAGGTGATTTAGGATGTGAAATAGGTCAAGTTAGAATTCCATCAATGCAAAAAAAAATTATATATTACGCAAATTATTATGCAAAACCAACAATTCTTGCGACTCAAATTTTGCTATCTCTTAAAACAAATATTCAACCAACAAGAGCGGAAGTTAGTGACATAGGAAATGTAATATATGATGGAATAGATGCAATATTATTATGTGATGAAACAGCAGAAAGTAAGCACCCAATTAAAGTTGTACAAATTTTAAGTAAAATTATTACTGAAACTCAAACTTTTTTGGATAATGCATGTGAATGTGGAAGTTGTTATGAATGTTTTGGAATATTACCTCATGGAAAATTAAGAAGAAAAGGTTTTATAACAACTTCTTATTTAAGAGAAGGAAATTATAGAAAAAGTTTTAATGTAAAATGGGGAAATTGTAAATGCCCTACAATTCAAGATTGTGGAATATTTTCTATTGCTCCGTTTATAACGCAAGGAATTGATGCTATTGCTTCGGTTAATTTTGAGGGAGATTTAATAAAAAATATTAGTGCTTCGAGAATTAATATTCCTATGGTTTGTTTTACTAATAAAAGATCTTTTTTAGTTCAAAATAAATTATTGTGGAATGTTGAATCGGTTTTTAATGAGAAAATTAATGGAGAAATTAAAAATGATGCACCTATAATTGATGAATATTTAAAAAAAAAAGGTGTGAAAAAATATTTGTTGGTTAGTAAATATAATAATAATCCAATTTTTCAATGTAGAGATTTTTTACAAAAAATTATTGAAAATTTAACTACTTTAGTAAATAAATATGAAAAATAACATAAATTTCTAATATAATTATCATTATATAATTTATTTAAATATAAAAAAATTTTTTTAATTTTATCAAAAATATGACTGAAGAAAAAGAAGATGAAGGATTTCATACAGATCCCAGTAAGTCCCAATTTATAGAATTTTCTAGTTATAAAGAGACATCAGAAGATAATGATGGAGAAAATAGAAATGTTCCAGAAAATGAAAAAGCATCAGTTTTTAGCACATCAATAACCATATTAAAATCAATGATTGGATGTGGTATATTAAGTTTTCCTTTAATTTTTAAAAATTTAGGAATTTATTATGGAACAATAGCATTGATTATTTCAGTTTATATTTCAGTTTGTTCAATAAGTTTATTAATGAGAGCAAAGGAGGTAACACAAAGATATAGTTATTCAATTTATTCTAAATTTGTTTTTGGAAAAAAAGGTTATTTAATAATGAAATTTTCAATAATTTTAACAATGTTTTTAATATGCATAATTTATTTAAAAATATTTGGTAATATTTTAAAAACATTAGTTTTATTATTTTTTAAAGATAATGGAAAATTTTATTTTAAAGAAAATTTTTTTTTAATTTTAGTAGCACTAATTTTAATGCCTTTAATGTTTAAAAAAGATATATCTGCTTTAAGAAAATATGCTTTTATTGGAGTTATATGTATTTTTATTTTTATATTTACAGTTTTAATAACATTTTTCATAAAATTTAAAAATAACGAAATTAAATATTTAATAACTCCAGATATGCTTTATCCAAAAGGAAATTTAGCTCAAATTTTTGCTTCTTTTTCCGCAATTATAAATTCTTTATCTTTTCATCAAAATTGTTTTCCTATTTATCTTCAAATCAAACAAAGAAATTCTGCAAACATGATTAAAGCAACAATGTATGCCGCAATTATAACAGGAATTATTTATTGGTTTACTGGACTATTGGGATATTCAATGTATGGAAATTTAATAAATGATATTTTAATAACTTATTTTTATAATGATATTCAAACAAATTTGAATAAAAATAAGATTATATCATTTATATTAATTATAAGTGAAATTACTTTTTTTTTACAAGCATCTTTTTCGTTGCCTTTGTTGTTTTTTGCACTTAAAAGTAGTTTATTTAATTTATTAATAAGTAATAAAAGTGAAAAAAAAAATAATGAAATTGAATTAGAAGAAACTAATAATTTATCTAATAAATTAGTGAAAAAAGAAAATGAAGAAAAAAATAATAATAATTTATTTAAAAAAAATTTAATTATTATTGTAACTTATTGTTTAATTTTAATATTTGGAATATTTTTTGAAAAAGTTTTGGTGGTAGAAAATATAGTTGGTTCTACTGCAAATAATATATTAATATTTTTAGGTCCTGCAATATTTGTTATTAAATTAGATAAAACAAAGGGAATAAATTGTTCTAAAATAAATGCTAGAATAATTTTATTATTAGGATTAATTTTAATATCAGCCTTTTTTTATTTTCAAATTAAAAAATAAATAAAATGATATTAAATATAATGATTTATATAAATTAATTATTTTAGCTATATTTAAATATTGATTTTATTTTTAATAGATTAAATTAAATTTTAAATATTTTTTATAATAAAAATCAATTTATTTTGGAAATTTTATTATTTTATTTTAATTTAATTTTTTTAATTTGAATATTTTTTAATTTATATTTAATAATTGATATTTTTCATCATATTTATAATTTTAATTTATTAAATTATTGAAACTTTAAAATATCTTTTAATGAAATTAATAAACTTATAAAAAATATATTTTTATAAAAAATTGTAAAAATGTTGAATTTTTAATCATTTATAATAAAAAATTAAATAT
>JAEEGK010022375.1_pt1 | contig 13284 bp, 9 predicted proteins | sample 8958771 | NCBI WGS metagenome assembly JAEEGK01 (sample SAMN16246547, study PRJNA631951) | gut metagenome | biome: gut microbiome; feature: rumen; material: SC-attached | host: Bos | place: Iran: Karaj | collected 2018-10 | reverse complement strand
CGGTGCGCGCACATTGTATTTTCTATTGGGGTGGGTGCAGGTTTTCTTTCCGGGCTTCCTGTGGACGCGAAGATAGAAAAAGGTGTCGCACCTTTTTTGTGTCCGTTGCGCAATGTTGTTTTTGCAAAGAAATGACAGCGCAAAATGGAACAATCCAACGAGGAATTGCAACTCCGCATCCGTGAACTCGAAAAGGAGATTGCAAAACTGCATACACAAATCAAAAAGGAGCGTTACGGACTTGTATGGCTCGACGTGCCCGAAGGTTTTGAACGCGAATCCGAAAACCAAATCCCCGTGTTGGAGGAGGTGAAGGACAAGGCTATCAAAAACGACGACGGCAAACCTACGCACATCATCATTGAGGGCGACAATTACCACGCTCTCACCTGCCTCAATTATACCCACAAGGGCAAAATTGATGTTATCTATATCGACCCGCCTTATAATACTGGCAGCGACGGTTTTACATACAAGGACAAACGTTTCTTAAAAGAATTTCCCGACGGCTCGCCTGTGCCCAAAGACCATCCTTTGCGTCATAGTTATTGGCTTTCGTTTATGAGCAAAAGGCTCGAACTCGCCAAAAATCTTTTGAGCGACAAAGGTGTGATTTTCATTTCAATTGACGATAATGAACAGGCAAATTGTAAGTTGTTGTGCGATAAAATTTTCGGAGAAGAAAATTTTGTGGGATGTATTTCTCGTGCAACAGGAACTACAACAGGACAAGATGCAAATAAAATTGGTAGTTCGCTTGATTATTGTCTTGCTTATGCAAAAAGTGATAACTTTATCCTCAAAGGATTACCTTTGTCAGAAAAAGATGCAAAGCGTTTTAAGGACATTGACGAACAGGGTAATTATTCTATATTGCAATTAAGGAAAACAGGTAGCGGTGATCGTCGAGAAGATAGACCAAATATGTTTTATGCAGTCAAAGCACCCGATGGTAGTGATGTTTATCCGTTTGGTCCGACAGAATATTTAAGCCGATGGAGAGTTGAACGGAAAACATTTGATGAACTGAATCAAACAGGTATGATTGTTTGGAAACAAAACAATATAAACAATACCATTGAAATAGACGGTTTCAAAAAAAGTCAGTGGGTGCCTTATGTAAAATATTATTTTGAAGGCAGAACGAAACAAGTTTCAAATTTATTTTCTGAACTTGACGGTAACAAAAAAGGAACAATCGAGATAAAAGATATATTTAGGAACAAAGACCTTTTCTCTAATCCAAAGCCTACACAATTTTTACAAATACTTGAACAAATTTCTTCGCAAAAATCCTCCATCATCCTTGACTTCTTCGCTGGTTCGGGAACAACGCTTCACGCCACGATGAAATTGAACGCGGAGGATGGTGGCAACCGTCAATGTATTTTGGTGCAACAAAAAGAAGGCGATAAAAACATTTGTGAATCTGTTACTTACGAGCGCAACAAGCGTGTAATCAACGGTTATACCAACGCCAAGGGCGAGCAAATTCCCGGTCTTGGCAATTCGTTGAAATATTATAAAACCGCATTTGTGGGCAAACATCCTGCAAAATCGGCTTCCGATGACGACAAAATCCAACTTTCGTTGCGGGCGGGTTGCTTGTTGGCGTTGGCGGAAAATACGTTGGAAGAAATCGAAACAACTTCTTGCTTTCAGATTTTCAGCGATGGTAATAGACATTTTACCGGCGTGTATTTTACGGGCAAAGCCGCTGAAATTCCGACGTTTGCGCAAAAACTCGAAACCCTGAGAGACGAAAACAGAAGAAACAAAATATCGGCTTATTTTTTCTGTTGGGGCGACAGCGAACAGTTTGAGGACGAATTTACAAGCCTCGAACGCATCTCGCTCAAACCGATTCCAAAGCCGATTCTTGACATTTACCAATCGATTAACAATTAAGCAATTATGTCGAAATACATACCCAAAAAATTTCAGCAAAAAGCCATCGACGAACTCATTGGCACGTTCAAAAAACTTTGGCAAAATCCTGACGACAGGCTCGAAATCGTCTTCAAGTCGCCCACTGGCAGCGGCAAGACGTTTATGGTGTGCAATTTTGTCAACAATCTCAATTATCAGCCTGATTTTGAGGAAGATATTGCCTTTGTTTGGATTACATTTTCCGATGATTTGGCAATGCAGAGCCGCAACAAATTTTACGATTATTATTTCCCGAATTTTAGCAATCAATTGCTTACAGTACAGGATTTTAGCCAGGGCGTTTTGAAGAAAAACGACATAATGTTTCTTAATTGGCAAAAACTCGTTTCCAAAAAAGCCTCCGACCGTGTCCTTCGCCGTCCCGACAATCCCGACGAGCAAAAGGAACAAGGTTTTTATTTTGAGGACATTGCGGAACAGACTCACTGCGAAAACCGCAAGATTGTAATGATTATCGACGAAAGCCATAAAAACGTTACATCCAATGCGTTGCGCGATGTCATCAATCCGCTTAACCCAAAAATCATCCTCAAAGTAAGCGCGACGCCCGACGATATTCCCGACGGCAGCCAATTGTATAACAATCGCGCCGGTTTCGTGGAGGTCAATCGTCAAGACGTTGTGAATGAAGGGCTTATCAAGGAAGAGATAATTTCGCAAACCGAGGACGAACTCAATGTTTTGACGCCGCAAGACCACGACACGCTCTTGCTCGACCTTGCAATCGAAAAACGTGAATCTATCAAGCGTCAATGGCAACGTATCAATCAAAATGTAAATCCGCTTGTGCTTATCCAACTGCCCAACGATGAAAAAAAGATAAAGGATACCGATGTGAAATCTAAGGAAGAAATTGTAACCCAATATCTTACAACTGTAAAAGGTATCGAAAAAAACAAAATTGCGTATTGGTTTGACGCCCGCAAAGAAAATATGGAGCGCATCGACGACAACGACAATCCCGTAGAATATATGCTTTTCAAACAGGCTGCGGGAACGGGTTGGGACTGTCCTCGTGCGCATATTTTGGTGATGTACAGAGACATAAAGTCCTGCACATTCCGTACACAGACTTTGGGGCGGATTTTGAGGATGCCGGTGATGGATGTTGACCTGAGCGAATATACTGATTTGCGGACGGGATTTCTCTACACCAATTATCAGCGTTACGAAGTCCAAAACCCCGACGAAAAGAAATTTGACACCAAGCCAAAGACTGTTGTTGCAAAAATTGACCCTCAGCAAAAGATAAATTTTGCTGTTAGCACCTTCACAACTGAGGTCGCCAACACGTTGAAAGACACAGTGATAAACAAAGGCATAGCAAAGGAAACGGCTACAAAAATCATCCAAAATGCTGTTGCTCAAACCCAAATTGACTTTAAGGAAAAGGCGCAACAAATTAGCGTTACGGCACAGAGCAACAACGCCCATCCGATGGATGTAACCCAAATTCATAATGAAGCCAAAAGTGTTATCACCCAAAAGGTTAAAGAACAATTTAAGACTGAAAATCAATCTTTTTCCAAAGAGGAGGAAGACGAATTGGATTTGGAAATTGCCGAAATTATAAGTGGACTTTTGGACACCGTTGCCGACAAACAGGAATCGGAATTTACGTTGGATGAGAGCCTTATCAGCGATTATATTTCGCGCACCGACTATGGCGACATTGGCAAGGTAAGCACATTTCAGGAACATTTTATGAAATTTATGTGCGACCATTTTCGTGTCAACGAGATGCAGACCGAAGACGACAAACGTCGCAATCTTCTTAACAGCGGTCTCAAACTCGATACCATTTTGGAGCAAGATGTTATGGTAAATGCGCGTTTCCGTTCCGAAATCGACGACAGCAAAAACGAATTGGGCAAAAACATCAAGTTTGAAATGTCGGACAATGATGTTGAAAAGGAGTTTACGTGGCGTTGCTACGAAACCATCGAAAATCTTTCGCCGGAATACCGTATCGGCAATATCGCACGTTCTTGGGGACCATTCAAAGAGGCTCTGTGCCAATGGTTTAGAGTTGCAATGGATTTTTATCCCGATATGGTGATTCGTTATCGTGTATTTCTCAATGACATCCACAAAGGCGACAACAGCATTTTCAAAGATGCCATCAACAAATGTTTTGCTGCGTACCGTCCGCTTTTGGAAAAACATTTGAAGGAAAAACGCGAAAAAGAGGCTCTGAAAAATCAGCCTTTCAAAATCAAGACAACTTACTTGTATCCAGACGATTACAAGGATTATCCTGTGAATTGTTCGGTTGTAAAGCCATTCCGCCTGCCCGAAAAATATTCAGGTCGCGACAATGAAACCGCCTTCATCAAATACATTGAAGGCAAATACGACAAGATAGAATGGTGGTTGAAGAATGGCACTGGCAAAGACAGTTTGGCGTTCAAATACGTTAGTAGTCAGGATAATAAGGAACGACTTTTCTATCCCGATTGGATTATCAAATTCAAGGACAAGCGTATTGGCATTTTTGACACAAAAGGCGGCATCACTGCCAAATCCATTGAGACCAAAGACAAAGCCGAGGAGTTGCAACGTCGCATCAAAACACTCAATGCCACAAGTCGCCGTTTCAAATACGTTGGCGGCATTGTTGAAAAACGCGAAATGAAATGGGTTTATAATGATGGCGACACGTATATATATGAAAACGATGCCGATTGGAAGGAGATGGAGGAGGTGTTTTAATTTGTTTCACCCTTTTCCGCCGCTTCCTCCGTCTCGCTTCCCTTTTTCCTTCTGAATTTGTCGCGGAGTTTTTTGTAGCCTTCTACGCCGAGGATTGTGAGGCCGCCGTATTGTGCGGTTTTGGCGAGGCCGAAGAGGACTACCCAGAGGACGCCTTTTGCGGAAGTGCTGATGGGCAGAGCCATTTGCGCAAACGACAATATATAAAAAGGTATGCACGATACCAATACAATCACTCCTGTGCGGAACGACAGCGACGCGAGCCAAGCCTTCACTTTGGCAAATATTTCTTTGATGGTTTTCATAATGAGCGCAAATTTACGGCAAAGATTTTACATTTGCAAATAAATATCGCATACGACATAATTTTTGCGACCGATAGTGTGATTTTGCCGACAAAATCTTATCTTTTTTCCCTCAGCCACAGCGTTATCGTTGCCGTGTCGGAGGGCAGGATTACATTGGGATATACGTAATAGAAACCTGGTTTGAGTTCGTAGCCGATGCAACTGTCTGAATGTTGGAAAGTCCAATACGCCTTTTCGATGCGGCCAGATTTGGTGATCCAAAATCCGTTGTGATAGCCCGAAATGCTGTCAATCTCCATTGTGCGAGAGATGCGGACGCCGTCGCAGCGGAGTTCGGCGTTTGAATTTGGGATACGCTCCTGATAGCCGCTCACGGTGATGCGCTTCTGTGACATCGCCGCGAGCGGAATCAGAAACAATATTATCGCCATCAGACGTTTCATTGCATTAACGTTTTTCCATAAGTATCACATTCTCAACGTGGTGAGTCTGCGGAAACATATCCACGGGCTGCACTTTGAGCACCTTGTAGGCGGCGTCCATCAACTGCACGTCGCGGGCTTGCGTCGCCGGGTTGCAACTTACATAGACAATGCGCTCCGGGGCGGCGTTTAAGATGGTTTTTACGACGTCGGGGTGCATACCGGCGCGTGGCGGGTCGATGATGATGACGTCGGGCTTGCCGTTTTCAGCCACAAAATTGTCAGTCAAAATGTCCTTCATATCGCCAGCGTAGAACGTTGTATTGTGGATGTCGTTGATTTGGGAATTGACCTTTGCATCCTCAATCGCTTCGGGTATGTACTCGATGCCAACCACTTTTTTAGCCTGACGCGCCACAAAGTTGGCGATGGTTCCCGTGCCGGTGTATAAGTCATAAACTACCTCATTGCCTGTGAGTTGCGCAAATTCCTTCGCCACCGAATACAGCCTGTAAGCCTGTCGCGAATTGGTCTGATAGAAACTCTTAGCCTGAATCTTGAATTTCAATCCGTCCATCTCGTCGATGATATGGTCGTTGCCCTTGTAGAGATGTGCTTCGAGGTCGGAGTAGTCGCTGTTGCGCTTGCCGTTGATGAAATACATCATCGATGTTATCTGCGGGAATTTTTGGCAGAGGTGTTCCATAAGCGGTTCGCGGAGTTTTGGGTCGTCGTTGCTTACTACCAAAATCACCATCAATTCGCCGCGCAAAGTGTTGCGTATGATGATGTTGCGAAGGAATCCCACTTGTTCTTTGAGGTCGAAGAATGAGAGACCATTTTCTATTGCGAAACGCTTGGCTTCGAGTCTGATGTCGTTGGACGGGTCGTCTTGGAGGTGGCATTTTTGAATGTCCAATACCTTGTCAAAGCGTCCCGGAATGTGGAAACCGAGGCCTTCCAATTGCTTTTGGTCGTCGGGTATGTCCATCTCCTCGGCGGTGAGCCAACGCTGCGACGCAAAGGTGTATTCCAGTTTGTTGCGGTAATAATACTCGCGCTCCGACGGCAATATCGGCGACACTTCGGGTATCTCCACTTTTGCAATGTGCGTGAGCGCGTCCTCCACTTGTTGTTGCTTGTATTTCAATTGTTTGTCGTAAGGCAACATCTGCCAAACGCAGCCTCCGCACGTGCCAAAATGCTGGCACACCGGCTCGGCGCGTTCGTCGGAATATTTCTTGAAGGCTGTGGGTATCGCCTCACAAAATTTTTTGGAGCGTTTGACGACCTTGATGTCCACAATGTCGCCCGGCACTACGCCTTTTACAAAAATCACCATGTCATCCACCCTCGCCAAAGCCTTGCCCTCGGCGGCGATGTTGGTGATTAATACGTCTTCATATATTTGTCCTGTTCTGCGTCGCATTTTTTGGATTTTTGATTTTTTAATGGTGCAAAATTACGCAATAAAATCCACGTGAGCAAATTAAAAATCTACGCCTCCATCACTCCTATTACCGTGATGTCGTCGGTCTGTTCGCTGTCGCCGCGCCATTGGTCGATGGTGGTTTCTATCTTGCGCATCTGTTGTTCGGGGGCGAGGTCGTAGATGTTGCACAAGAGTTCGCGGAGGCGTTTGAGTTTGAATTTGGATAATTTTCCGTTTTCGCGCTCGCCAAATTGGTCGGTGATGCCGTCGCTGAACATATAGACACGGTCGCCCTGTTGGAGATGGATTTCATTGTTGGTGAAGTCGGAATTGCGGTCTTTGTCAACGGCAATTGGAATCTTATCGGGCTTGTATTCAGTGAGTTGTCCATTGTTGACAATCCACAGCGGGCGGTATGCACCGGCGTATGAGAGTTTGGAATTTTTGGTGTCGAATATGCAGACCGCAATGTCCATTCCGTCGTGGATGTCCTCGTTGTTGACAGTGCCGCGTGTGAGTGATTCCACGATGCGGTCGCGGAGTTTTGTGAGGAGTTCGGCGGCGTTGACGTGGTGGAGGTCGATGCGAGCCACGATGCTATTGAGGAACGATATTCCCAACATCGACAGCGACGCACCCGGGATGCCGTGTCCCGTGCAATCGGCAACTGCAACAAATTTGAGCCCGTCGGCCTCCGTCACCCAATAAAAATCGCCGCTCACTTCCTCCAACGGCCTCCAAAGCACGAAACAATCTTTGAAAATTTTTTGTATTGTGTCGTGCGACGGCATCAGCGACGCCTGGAAACGGCTTGCGATGTCGAGGTTGATGACGATACGGAGGTTGATGGAGGCGAGTTTGTTGCGTTGACGCTTCATCTCCATTGTTTGCTCGGTGATGAGTTCGCTCTGCTGCTGTGCCTCGCCGAGCAGTGCCCAAAGTTCTTCGTTGGCGGCTGTGATTTCTTCGGTCTGCTGTTGGAGTATCGCGTTGTACTGCTTGTTTTTGACGATTTGGTATAAGAATAGCGCAATGATGGCAACGGCGCAAGAGAGTATGTATATAAACACCAACCTCGCGATTGCCAAATTCCCCTTTTCCGATTCATAAAACATTGTGCGTTTTTCGGCGGTTGCTATCATATCGTGGAGCTGGTCGCTTAGCTCCTTGCGACTGTTGTACCTTGAAAAATCGAGTTCAAATTCTGATATGTAGATTCTCTTGCGGTCTCTTTCAAGGCGTTGGGTGAGTTCAAATAGACCTTGGTAGTTTTCGTTGTATTTGAAACTCAATTTCAATGCCTGGTTGAGCAGTGCGAGGGTAATCGGTGACAATGACGGGCTGTCTATTTGCTGTTGAAGCATCTGTGTCGCGGTGATATAATTGCCCGATATCAATTGGTGTTCTGCACTTGCGATGCGATAGATGTCGTCGTCGCCGTGATAGTTGGTCTGGTCTGTAATGAGCCTTCCCTTGTGATAATATATGTAACTGCTGTCGGCATATTCCAAATTCATTGTTGTGAGGAACATATAATTGTACAATAGCGACAGCAGCGCGCAGGTCTTGGAGGCAAAGATATTGTCGTTGATTTGCTCTTGGAGTTGTAATGCGCGCAGCAGGTAATCTTTTACTATTTGATGGTTGTCTTTTTCGTCGTTTGTGGAGCTCATCTGGATAGTGAGGGCGATGTAATAATAGTCGCGCTCGATGCCTTGCTTGTTGTCGGCAATCGTGTCGTTGCTCAATGCCTTGTCGAGGTATTCTAATGCGGGCTTGTATTGTTGGAATTGGGTGCAAGACAATCCTATCGTCCTGTATATCTGGGCGGTGCTGGCGAGGTCGTCTGTGTATGCGAATATTGACAGGGCTTTGAGTTTGTAAGAAAGTCCCTGCTCAAATTTTCTCATACCGATATAAGAATCGCCGCAGCACGAAAACATCATCGCCTGACCTTTGGAATCTTTTCTGCTTTCGTATATGTCGCCAGCCTCGTTGAAGTATTTTGGGGCGATGGCGTATTTGCCTATTGTGTTGTAATACCAGCCTATCACCACGCACGTGGCAGCCACATAGTCGGTGTTGCCGAGCTGTTTGGCGAGGTGATATGCTTTCATGGAATAATAAATGATGGAGTCCATCATCTCGTGGTTGCGGGATATATCGTAAAGGTTGCTGAGTTTTTCTTTGTTGTCGGGCATTTTGGGCAATAAGGCGATGATGCTGTCCCTTTCGTGATGGGACAGCACCCTGAATCTCTGTGCGTTGGCGGCTATGTGGCTAAGTGCCATAATAGCCGTCAGCGCAATCGCCATTGTTATTTTGCCTATTACCATTTATGCTTTTTTCTGGTCAGGATTGTGTTTGTACTTGAATATCAGTGCAAAAGATACCGTCAGCAGCAATGCGTATGCCGCGAATATGTACCACGATTGCGACCAGCCATCCCAACGTGCCATTGGATCAGTTTGTGAATTGACGTTTACATTAATGACAGCCTGTGCTGCAAGCGTTCCCACGGTAGCTCCAATGCCGTTGGTCATCAGCATAAAGAGGCCTTGCGCCGAGGAGCGGAGCTTGGTGTCGGTGGTCTCGTTCACGTAGAGAGAGCCGGAGATGTTGAAGAAGTCGAATGCAACGCCATAGACAATGCAGCTCAATACAAAGAGCCATACGCCGCTGCCCGGGTCGCCGAGTCCGAAGAACGCAAACCTCAGAATCCACGCGCTCATTGCAATGAGCATCACCTTCTTGATGCCGAATTTTTTGAGGAAGAACGGTATCAGCAGGATGCAAAGGGTTTCTGAAATTTGAGATATTGAAAGCATAATGTTGGGGTGTGCAACGCAGAATGTCTGCTTGTATTCCTCAATATCTTCAAAACTACTGAGGAACGTGTTGGCGAAGCTGTTGGTGATTTGCAGGCACATACCGATGAGCGCGGAGAAAATCATAAACACTGCCATCTTGCTGTCTTTGAGCAGCTTGAATGAATCGAGGCCGAGGATTTCCACAATGCCTTTTTTGCCATTAGATTTAGACAATTTGCACTCCGGGAGCGTGAATGCGTAGAATCCGAGCAGAAGACCGAGTCCGCCGCTTACGAGGAATTGGTTGGCGTTGTTTTGGAATCCCAATAGATCCACCGCCCACATACTTGCGATGAAGCCCACCGTGCCGAACGTCCTGATGGGCGGATAGCTCTTGACAGTATCCATTCCATTGACTTCCAATGCGTTGTATGCCACAGAGTACGACAGCGACAACGACGGCATATAAAATGCAATTGCGATGAAATACAGCGGATACATCACCGACATCTGAGCCTCCGTGCCAGTATTGACGCCGTAGAGACCGAGCGAAATCATTGCCGCCGCCGAAATCAGGTGGCAGATGCCGTAGGTCTTTTGCGCTTGTATGTAGCGGTCGGCTATGATGCCGATGATGGCGGGCATAAACAGCGACGCGATGCCCTGCGCCGAATAGAACCATCCGATGCTTTCGGGGTGTCCTATGGTGGCGAGGTATGTTCCCATGCAGGTGAGGTATGCCCCCCATACCGCAAACTGCAAGAAGTTCATTATTATTAGACGTGATTTCATTTTTTGATGATTTGGTGTTTTATGTTTAACGTAATTTTAGCAAAAATGTTCCCACGGAGTGCCAATTGGCATTGCGCCAAAGGCATTTTCTATGTAATTGACCCTTGTGGTGTCGCCTTCCACTATGCGCCCTACCGCGTGGAGCGGTTTGCCAAAACGTTTTTTGTATTTGACGTTCAAATCGGCAAAATGTTTATAGTGGACGGTGGCAATTAGTTCAAAAAAATGTCCGTCGTGGAGTGCAAATTGGTACATTCGGGAGAGTTGCGAGCCGTATTGCTGCATCGCCTGTGCGCTAAAGGGCAGGTCTTCCAATTGAATCTCAGCCGAAACCCCGCTGTACTCCATTATGCGCTTGATGCCTGCATCTACACCGTCGCGAAGGTCTGTGACAGCGTGTACGTATTGGCAATGCGCGAGATATTCGCCTTCTGCGGCTGGCTTGGCATCGTAGTCGCCAAGTGCGCCGGCAATGCAGATGATGTCGCCGAGCTGCGCCTTGTCGCGGTGTGGTATGGGTTTCATTGCTCTGATGTATCGTCTTTTCATAATTTTTTGGTGATTTTTTTGTCGATTTCCTTGCAGATGGCGGTGGGTGTGGTATTGTCGTTGATGATGACAACCGCCGCCGACGGATATTTTTGAGCTATCGACAGCAATTGCGCGGAGTTGGCAGCCAGGCTGTCGGTGACAATGACGTCGTACTGGCTGAAATATTCAGAATCCTGCGGCGCGTTGTGGTCGTCGATGCGGATGCTGCGGTATCTGATGTTGGTCTTGGCGAGGGTTTCGCTGGCGAGGATGCTGTTGAGACGGTTTTGAGTGGCGATGAGCGCGGTGTGTCCTTCCCAATTGTATTGTGCGTTGGTCTCCGTGGCGATTTTGCTGGCTTTGATGTACGGTATGGTGAAACTTACCGTCGTGCCTTTGCCAACAGCAGACACAAACCATATCTTGCCGCCCATCAGCTCCACGAGCGACTTGCTGATACTCAGCCCTAAGCCCGAATGTCTGGCGAGGCTTTTCTTGAAGATTTCAGGCACGTCGTATTCTCTAAACGGATTAAACATATTTTTGTATGCCGCCTCGGGTACGCCAATGCCTGTATCCGACACGGAAAACAGGAGTTCCGTGTCCGATTGGAGCGAGCATTTCACCGTTATCTGCCCCGTGTTGGTGAATACGTATGAATTGGAGATGAGTATGTTGAGTATGCGGCGCAAGTGTATCGGGTCGGTCTTTACTATTTTTTGGTCGGGCAGCAGGTCTATCTCGTGTTGGAGTATAATCGGCTTTTTGAGCAGATATGTATTGCGGGTATGGTGGTAGTCGCAGATTTCGTTGATGATTTTTTCGATGTTTTCTATCGAAAGCGACACTTTGGTGACGCCTTTTGCAAGATTGCTGATGTCTTTCACGTCTGTGGAGATCGCGCTGATAAAATCGGTGGTGTGCAGCAATTGTTGTAGCACGATTTCCTTTTTGGCGGGGTCTGCCGCCTTGTCGTTGAGGATGATGATGTAATGTTTGATGTCTTCGATGGCTGGCGTCATCTCGTTGCAGATGTTGTTGATGGTGCTCATCTGCTTGTCCACCTCTTTGAGCGACTGACGGCGGGCTTCTTCGTAGTCTTGGTTGATGCTATCGAGCTGTTTTTTGTATTCGTCAATTTCTTTTTGCTGCTGGTAGAGGCGGGCGGTCTGTTCGCGGATGAATTTTTGGTTGTGCTTGGATAGTTCGTTGTGCAAATGCGAATTGGTGACATTGCGAGTGACGCACAGGAAGCCCGATGTGGCGCGGGTTTCCGGGTCGATGATGCTCATTATACGTGCGTCGCAATAGACATTGTTGCCGCTCTTGTGCTTGATTATTAACTGTTTGCGCAGATAGTTGCGTCCGGGCTTTTCGTTGTTTTTGCCATATTCGGCAATGGCGCGTACCGATTTCACGTCGTCCATTATGAAATACGGCATATGACCGAGGAGTTCTTTGGGCTGGTATCCGATGGCCTGTGTCACATTGTCGGATACGTAAGTGGCTTTGCCTGAGGCGTCAAACTCCCAAAAAATATCTTCGTTGCAGAGTATCAGCTTGTTGTATTTGTCTTCGAGGAGTTTGAGGCGGCGCACGGTTTCAAAATGGTTGGTGCAGGCGGCAGTCATCATTGCGATAATCAACGCTGTCACTGGCAGTATGGCAAATACCACCACCAAGTGGTCTTTGGTGATTTGTATTGTACCTGCAATGTATTGACACAGAGCCATTATCGCGTATGTGAGTGCTATTGTAAATACAATGGCTACCGTCGATTTTTTGCGTTCCCATTTGCGATTGCTGTTGTGCATAATTGCGCCCGTGACACCCGCCGCAATTGTGTAGGTGCACTCGGCGATGAGCTCTGTGGCTGGCGTTGCGCCTATGCCATTGAATATGACGAACCCAATAGTGACAGCGAGCGCACTCCAAGTGGCTGTGGTACCGAAAAATAGTCCGCACAGGCACAGCACCACTGTCCTAAAATCAAACTCGGCAACCCCATACTGCATCTTGTAATATATGCTGGCAATGGCTATGCCGCCGAGCCACACGCCTGTGACTACCTTGACCCAAAGGCGCGAGGTGTCTTTGCTGCGTATTGCGTACATCTCGTAGCTGATACAAAAAAGTACGAGCAGCGAGATGCTTACAAGCATATTTATAGGCGATATGGAAAGCATAGGGTTGTCGAGTTTTTGGCTGATTTGGTGTTTTGTAATGTCGATTCGGAGTGTCCCGCCGTTATACTTGCGGGAAGAATTTCTTGTCGCTGTCCGACTCCACCTCAAATTTGAACACCGTCTTCTGGCAGTATTTCTGAC
>JAEEGK010022374.1_pt1 | contig 13285 bp, 10 predicted proteins | sample 8958771 | NCBI WGS metagenome assembly JAEEGK01 (sample SAMN16246547, study PRJNA631951) | gut metagenome | biome: gut microbiome; feature: rumen; material: SC-attached | host: Bos | place: Iran: Karaj | collected 2018-10 | reverse complement strand
AAGAACACTTAAAGACGAGTTTCGCCTGGACGTAGAGGAGAAGGGCAAAAAGGGGAAAAAAGGTTAATGTTGTATCTGGACGGAAAGCCCAAAAAAGAATATAGAAAGTCACTCACAAGGCGCATATTTAACGTCTGTCTTGTTTTTACGATAGTGCTGTGCATTACTATGGGTGCTATCGGTTTTGTTGTGTTCCAAAACAGCATGATGAAACAATATGAAATGAATCTTTCCGACATTATTGAGCTTGCTAAAGCTCATATAGATGCGGAAGATCTGGAAAAATGCGGAGAAACATATACAAGGAGCGAAAAGTTTGAGGAACTTTCCGCTTTCTTTGACAAGGTACGAGAGAGCTATTCTCTTGACCATATCGCACTTACCAAGCCGGTAAAAGAAGGCGACAATTACGATGTAATTCAGTTGATGTCCGGTCTTACCGAAGCGGAAAAGCGTGGCGAGGCGGTTGTCAGCGATTCTCCGATACCCTATCTTGGGGACAGAATCGGCTTTGTTTTCCCTGCGGAGCTTCTTCCGCAGATTTACGCCGAATTTCTGGGTGATGAAGCGATAAAGTTCATTACCGTGAAAAGCGAGTACGGCAACACCTACAGGGGAGCCGTAACCGTCCGTAAGGATGACGGAACACCGGTGGCGCTTTTGACTGCGGGAATTTCCCTTGAGTTTATTGAGGAAACCAGAAGTCATTATTTAAGAATAGCTCTTCTTGCTACCATAGTACTTAGCCTCGTATTTATTACGATAATGATTCTTTGGCTGAGAAAGCATGTAATTACGCCTCTCAGCACCATAGAAAACGCAGCCGGCGAGTTTGAGGAAAAGAGCCGCTACGAAAGAGACCCGAACGTATTGGTTATGAATCTGCCGGAACTGCATACGGGAGATGAGCTTGAGTCCCTTTCCGAAGCCCTTTCCACCATGTCCGTGAGAATGAAGAACTATGTTGAGGATTTGGTGAAATCGGCTCAGACGGTTGACAATCTGCGCCAGGATCTGGCCTTCAGTCAAAAGCAGGCCATGCAGTTCAGCGAGCTTGCGATTAAGGATGCGCTTACGGGTATCCGCAATAAAACGGGCTATGACAAAGAAGTCGAAAAGGTGATTAAGGGGCTGGAAAGAGGCGATACTCAATTCGGCGTTGCCATAGTAGACTTAAATGATTTAAAGAAGATTAACGACGAGTACGGACACGATAAGGGCAATGAGGCTATTAAGAACCTTTGCCGCCTTGTTTGCACCACTTTTGAACATTCTCCGGTATTCAGAATCGGAGGAGATGAGTTCGCCGTTATTTTGAAAGGTTCGGACTACGACAGAGTGGAAGAACTGATGGGAACTTTCAACGAGAGAGTCGATAAGATTTCCAAAGACGAAAGTCTTGAATTCTGGGACAGAGCATCGGCTGCCATCGGATATGCTCTTTATACCGAGGGTCGCGACTTTGTCTATGAAGACGTATTTAAACGGGCCGACGAGGCCATGTATGCAAGAAAGAACGAAATGAAAGCCGCCCGCGAATAATTATGGGAAATGCGGGAGGGATGCTTGCAAGTCTGCGAATTCGATAGTAATATAATTATTGTGTTTGCAGATATAGTTCATCGGTAGAATGCGAGCTTCCCAAGCTTGAGAGGCGGGTTCGATTCCCGTTATCTGCTTTCTTTTGTTTCTGTAGTCGGGTTGGCATTGGGACGGAAGGACACTTATGTATTATGTATTGGTAGGAGTACAGCTTTTAGCAATATTCTTCTCGGTATTCAGTACCATTCTTTTAATAAGGCTGCAAAGCTCCATTGAGAACAGGTACCTTTTCATTGCTGCGGTCTGCATCGATGTTTATGCCGTAGGTTATTTGCAGGAAATGCTCTTTCACACGGAGGAAGGCGTCAGAACGGCCCTTTCTTTTGAGTACTGCGGTCTGGCCTTTGCGGCTCTTGCTTATGTTCTGTTTATTTTCAAGTATTGTAATGTTCGGGAAATTCCCAGATGGATTTCATATATCCTTTTTGCGTTCTGCGTGCTTGTAATGTTTGCGGTGCAGTTAGGCCCCATTACGAGTCTTTATTACAGTTCTTTTGCAATTTCCACCGAAGGTGTATTTCCTCATGTGGTTACCGGCAAGACTCCGCTGTACTATGCTTTTGCGGTGTTCCAGGCGGGACTTATTATCTCGGGTGCCATAGTGATTTTCTTAAGAATGAAAAGAACGCAGCATCCAAAGGAAAAGCGCAAACTGGCTATTTTGTTTGCGGAGAGTCTTATGCCTCTGGTGGGCCTTTTCTGTACGGTTACCCTTAATCTGGGCGGATGGGACCCGAGTCCTCTTATTTTAAGCGTGCTGGTAACCACCGTCAGCCTTACACTCAGAGGAGGACAGTTCTACGATACGGTTTCTTTTGCCATGCAGAATCTGTTCCAGAATGTCGGAAGCGCGATTATTATTGCAGACATTTCCAAGAATTATTTAAGCGGTAACAAAGCATCGGAGCGTATATTCCCGGAACTCAGAAAATGGCAGATGGGCCGCAGGCTTTCGGATCTGGGCGTTGACCTCTTTGCCGATTCGGCCAATTCTGACTTCGAAAGAAACGGACGCTACTATAAGAGTTCTTTTACCAAGCTTATCGAGCGCGGCAGACATATAGGCTACACCATCGCCATCACCGACAATACCGATGACAAGGTTGCGGTAGAAAGCATGCGTCACTTAATGGAGGCAGCAGACGCCGCCAATGAAGCAAAGAGTACCTTCCTGGCCAACATGAGCCATGAAATAAGGACTCCTCTTAATGCAATTATAGGTATGTCGGAGCTGTCCGAGCGGGAGGTTTCAGAGAGCGTTATCAGAGAATATAACGGTCAGATTAAGGCGGCCGGCAAGATGCTTCTTGAGATAGTCAACGATGTTCTGGACTTTTCAAAGGCCGAGTCCAACAAGCTGGAGCTTGTGCCCGTGGAGTTTGACACGGCGGACTTCCTGGAAGGCATCATAAATGTGGAGAACTCGCGAATCGGTGACAAGCCCATAGATTTCCTCGTGGATATCGATCCGGGTATTCCCAAGACTCTGTACGGCGACGATGTTCACATCAGACAGATTATCATGAACCTTCTCTCCAATGCGGAGAAGTTCACCAATACAGGTTATATTAAGTTTACGCTTGACTACGAGCGTGACAATATTACCGTGAGACTAAAGGGTTCCGTTGAGGACACCGGCATAGGCATCAGGGAGGAAGATCAAAAGAAACTCTTTACCGCCTTCCAGCAGCTTGACGGCAAGAAGAACCGGCGCACCGAAGGAAGCGGTCTGGGACTTGCGATTTTTGCTCAGCTGGTAACTCTTATGAAGGGTACTTACAGGCTGGAGAGTGAGTACGGCAAGGGAAGTACTTTCTTCTTTGAAATCGAGCTTGGTGCCATCAACCCGGCTCCCATGGCAAACAGTGAAAGAGAGTGCATAAACGTTAAGAAGCTTCCCGCATTTTCTTTGTACAAGACCAAGGCGGATGTTACGGAAAATGTTTCAAAGGCGGAAAAGCCCTCTGCCATGTCGGATTATTCCGCATACAACATTCTGGTGGTGGATGACAATAAGGTTAATGTCAAGGTGCTGTCAGCATTCCTTAAGCACTTTAAGGTGCAGGCCGATGTGGCGCTGTCGGGTGCCGAGGCCATTGAGATGGTTAAGAGCAAGAAGTATGACCTTATTTTTATGGACCACATGATGCCGGATATGGATGGTGTGGAGACCACCAGACGCATCAGGGCCCTTGATGACAGATACTATCACAACGCTCCCATTATTGCCTGCACGGCCAATGTGGTGAAGGGCGTTGAGGACATGTTTATCGAGGCCGGAATGAACGACCTGGTGCCCAAGCCCATACAGCTTGAGGTGCTGCAGGAGAAGATGGCAAGGTTTCTTAAGTAGGGTGAATATGATATAATTTAAGGCGCGACAGAGGTCGCGCCTTTTGTAGTTTATCGGACTTTTGAGAGGAGACTTTATGCGAATAGGAGCACTTGAAGCGGGCGGCACCAAAATGGTGTGTGCCATCGGCGATGAACTGGGACATATTTACGATAAAGCGGTTTTTAAGACGGAGACTCCGGATGTTACAATGCCGCAGATGATAGAGTATTTCAAGAACGGACAGGCAGATGCCGTGGGCATCGGATGCTTCGGACCCATATGTCTGGACCGTGAAGACCCTCACTACGGATATATTACTTCTACACCCAAGATTGCGTGGAGAAGCTACGATATAGTCGGGGCCTTTGAGGCGTCACTGGGAGTGCCTGTGGGCTTCGATACGGACGTTAATGCGGCCTGCCTCGGTGAAGTAACCTTCGGAGGCGCTCAGGGGCTTTCTGACGTTCTTTACCTGACTGTGGGCACGGGAATCGGCGCAGGTATCTATTCCGGCGGCAAGCTTCTACACGGCAATCTGCATCCGGAAGCGGGGCATATTCTTTTGCGGCGTCATCCTTCGGATACGTATGCCGGCAAATGCCCTTATCACAAGGATTGTTTTGAGGGACTGGCAGCAGGACCTGCTTTGGAAGAGCGATTCGGTGTATCGGCTCGTGAACTGACTGATGCCGGGGCATGGGATATGGAGGCATATTATATTGCTCAGGCCCTTATGTCTTATATATTGATTCTGGCTCCGCAGAGGATTATTCTCGGCGGCGGAGTGATGCATAAAACAGAACTGTTTCCGCTGATTCGCGAGCATGTTTCGAAGCTTTTGAACGGCTATATTGTCACCCGCGAATTAAAGGATTTGGACAGCTATATTGTGCCGGCAAGCCTGAATGATGAGCAGGGCATCAAGGGGTGTCTTGTATTGGGAAGAGATGCTTAGAGGAAGGAAATAGAGAGTGGAGAGTCTGTACAGTCGCGCCGAGATTTACGATTTATTTGAAAATGAGCAGAGATATGAGGCGTATAGGAAACATTGGGAGACGGTCTTTAATGGCAGGGATATCCGGTCGATGCTGGATGTAAGTATCGGGTCGGGCAGTGTAACTTTGCCTGTGACGGAGCTGGAAGTTAAGTTAAGCGGTTCGGATTTAAGCAGTGACATGCTTAAGAACTGTGAGAAGAAAGCTTTCGCGAGAGGAGTGGATGTTACGCTTAAGCAGAGTGACTTCAGGTCGCTTGAATGCTGGGGCGATGAAAGCTTTGATATTGTTGCGAGCACAGGGAATTCCCTGGCTTATGTTGATAACTCCGACGTGGAGCGTACGCTTGAGGAGATGGACAGACATGTGAGACCCGGCGGGTATCTTTATTTTGACTCCAGAAACTGGGAGAAGATACTGGCGGAGCATCAGAGGTTTTACACATACAATCCGCTTTTTGACGGGGACAATCGTGTGAATGTGGTGCAGTGCTGGGATTACAACGATGACGGCACCATGGTGTTTAATATTCTTTATACATTTGAGCGGGATAACCGTATATTTCAGCAAGAGATTTTTGAAGAGCATTATAATCCGTTTCCAAAGGCTCTCGCGGTTGATAAGCTTAAGGCTTTGGGCTACGTCGACATTGAGGTGAAGTGCTTCCCCGCGCAGTTTCCGGCTGTTGAATTTGATAAGCTTGAGTGGTACACGGTTATAGCAAAAAAGTCTGAAAAAGGCCTTGACAGATAAAATATTACGGTGTAATAGGGAGCTGCCTAATGAGTTACGATTATAATAAAACCCATGAACTGATTCTTAAAAGCGCTGAGGAACAGTTTCAAAAAGAGGGCTTCCGGAATGCTTCTATACGTCGCATATGCAACGATGCAGGAGTCACCAACGGAGCCTTTTATGCACATTTTGACAGTAAAGAAGCTTTGTTTAAGGCGATAGTCGGACCTGCGGTGGAGGGGCTTAAAGACCTCTACGATGCAGAGAAGGCTAAGTTTTTTGAGATAGAGTGTAAGGAAGACATTCTTAGGCTGTTTGAGGATTCTTTTTCTTCTTCTTTGGCTGTTGCGGACTATATTTATGCGCACACGGACTCGTTCCGATTAATATTGTCTGCCGCGGGCGGGACGGAGTATGAGAACTTCGTTGAAAGACTGTCCTTGGTTGAAGCGGAGAGTACTGCTCAGTTTTTTGAAATGTGCAAGCCTTATATCGGCAAGCCCGAGAATCTTTCACCTACCATTATGGAAGTGGCGGGGAGACTGCTTGTTTCCGCTGCCTTTGACTCCTTTAAGAGGGGTGTGAGTCGGGATGAGACTGTTCGCGAAATCAGGCTGGCGTCTGAATTTTGTCTGGCGGGATTTAAGAAAATCTGGGACATATGATGTTTACATGACCTGCGTATTTGCAGGTCAAAAAAATAGTATCGGGTTAGCGAATGCTAACCAAGAAAGAGAGTATATATGAAAAAGTCGTTGTTTTGGCAGATACCGCTTGCCGCTTTGGCGTATTTCCTGATGATAATACTCGGAGCCGCATCCGGAGCTATTCATCCGGCGTGCTTTGCGTATGCGGGAACGGTATTGCCTCTTTTATTTGCTTTTGCTTATCTGTTTGTAGCTGCGAAAATGCAGTGCTTCGGGGCTGCTGTGGTGCTAAACGGAATTTCACTTCTGATTCTTTTGATAGGCGGTGAGGGAAATCCCGCACTGATAATCGGAATGGTATTGGTAACGGTACTTGCCGAGGTTCTAAGAAGAGTGTTTGGTTATAATTCCATAAAAGGCGTCAGGGTAAGCTTTGTTCCGCTTGCATATTCTTTTTACGCTTACACGCTCCACTGGTGGACTGAAACGGAGCACTCCCTTGAAGAAGCGGTGGAAGAGATGCCTGCGGGCTACGCGGACAAGATGGCAAGGGTAATCGATAATATTCCCGTACTTATAATTATGCTGATTCTGGTCATTCCTGTCGCAATCCTCGCAATGAGGCTTGCGGAAAAGGTTATGAAAAAATCATCCGATTCCTTATCCCTGTTTTAACTTCCTCATGAAGCGGCGGCAGATTCTAAGAGTCTGCCGCTGTTTTACTGTGTAGAGATTTTTTAAACTAAACGGTGTTTTCTTTTGACAAGATTACATTTGCACAAAAAGTATGTACATTTTGCATTACACTCTTTAATCCAAAGGGTATATCATATAATCAGTTAAAATGGATTAGGAGAAAAGATATGAGTGTAATCAAGAAACTGGCACCCAAGATCGATGGGTACCGAAAGGAGACGATACTTACTCCGACATTTATGCTTGGAGAGGTAGCGCTTGAGTGTATTATTCCTTATGTTATGGCCGCTCTCATTGATGAAATGACCGGCACTTCTTTGACGCCAGTGCTTAAATACGGCGGAATTTTGGTGGTACTTGCATGTTTTTCTTTACTCTGCGGTATGAATTCTGCGAAGTTTGCGGCGACTGCTTCGGCAGGCTTTGCCAAGAATCTGCGTAGGGATTTGTTCTACAGGACTATGGAGTTTTCTTTTGAGGATATAGACAAGTTCTCTTCCTCGTCGCTTGTTACAAGACTTACGAATGATGTAACCCAGCTGCAGATGGCTTTCCAGATGCTTATCAGAATGGCGGTTCGCACGCCGCTTATGCTGATATTTTCAGTGTGTATGGCTTTCTCCATCAACAGTAAAATGGCCTGGATTTTTGTGGGAATCATTCCTTTCTTGGGAATCGCTTTGTACACGATATTCCGTGTGGCACACCCCATATTTAAAAGGATTTTTAAAAAGTACGATGCACTTAACAATTCCGTGCAGGAGAATGTTGCGGGTATTCGTGTTGTTAAGGCTTTTGTACGAGAGGATTATGAGCAAAAGAAATTCAATGCGGCATCCGAAGAGGTACGAAAAGATTTCACCCATGCAGAGAAGATTCTTGCTCTAAATAATCCATGTATGCTCTTTAGCATTAAGGTGACGGTGCTTTTGGTATGCTGGTTTGCCGCAAAGATTATTATCGGGACTAATGCAACCGAGCTTACGACCGGCCAGCTTTCGTCGCTTATAGCTTATGGCGTGCAGATTCTTTCGTCGCTTATGATGCTATCGATGGTCTTTATTCAGATGACCTTCTCTGCTGAGGCCGGCAATCGTGTGTGCGAGGTGTTAGATCATGAATCGGCACTTAAGTCGCCTGAAAACGGTATTACGGAAGTTAAGGACGGAAGCATTGAGTTTGACCATGTTTCCTTTAAATACAGACCCAATTCAAGGCGCACTGCATTAACCGATATCAATCTTAAGATTGAGTCGGGGCAGACCATCGGTATCATAGGTTCCACAGGTTCTTCTAAAACCACACTCATTCAGTTGATATCAAGACTGTACGATGCTACCGAAGGCGTGGTGCGCGTAGGCGGAAGAGATGTGCGGGAGTATGATTTGACGGCGCTTCGTGACCAGGTAGCGGTTGTACTTCAGAAGAATATACTTTTTTCGGGAACGGTTCGCGATAATCTTCGCTGGGGCAACAAAGAAGCCTCGGAAGAAGAAATTGTGCGTGTATGCAAGCTGGCTCATGCAGACGAGTTCGTGCAGCAGATGCCGGAAAAATACGACACAATGCTTAGTCAGGGCGGAACCAACGTATCCGGCGGACAGAAGCAGAGACTTTGTATTGCAAGAGCGCTTCTTAAGAAGCCTAAGATTCTGATTCTCGATGATTCGACAAGCGCGGTTGATACCAAGACCGACGCGCTTATCAGACGCGCCCTCAAGGACGAGATTCCCGCTACCACCAAGCTTATTATTGCGCAGCGTGTAAGCTCTATTGAGGACAGCGATGTAATAATCGTTCTTGATGGCGGCAAGATTACAGAGATGGGTACCCACGAGGAACTCATGCAGCACGGAGGTATCTACAGAGAAATCTACGATACCCAGACTTCCGGAAAGGAGGTGGCTGCCAATGCCTAGACCTATGCGTGTAGTTACGGATAAAAAGATAGACATGAAGTCCCTTAAGAGACTTATGGCATATGTATTTAAGAAGTACGGAAAGAGTCTGATTGCGGTGGTCATCTGCATTATCATAAGCTCGGTATCGACGGTTATCGTAAATATGTTCATGGCCAAACTCATCGACGGGGTCATTACTCCCGGTTTGGCTTTCGGATTTGACGCAGTTAAGGCTAAACTTTTAAATATCATCGGATTTATGATTCTCTTCGATGTACTGGGAATTGTGGCGGCCATTATTTATCCCCGCATCATGGCAACTGTCGGACAGGGTACCATTAAGTCCCTTCGCGACGATATGTTTGACAATATGGAGACATTGCCGATTCGCTATTTTGATTCCAGAACTCACGGCGAAATAATGTCTTCCTACACCAACGACGTAGACACTATCCGAATGTTAGTCGGACAGAGCATTCCTTCTGCCGTATCGTCGATTATGACCATAAGCGTTATTTTCCTGACTATGCTAAGGTACAGCTTCTGGCTTACCTTCGGAGTTGTTCTTTTTATCATACTCATGTTTAAGGTGACCAAGAAGTACGGCGGCAAGAGTGCCCGTTTCATGAAAGCCCAGCAGAAATCGATTGCCAAGGAAGAAGGCTTCATCGAAGAAATGATGGAAGGCATGAAGGTTGTTAAGGTCTTTACCCACGAGGACGAGGCCAAAGAACAGTTCGATGCACTAAACGAGCAGCTGTTTAACGACGTCAAGACTGCTAATGCCGCGGCCAATACACTGATGCCGGTACTTGGGAATATCGGTAACCTTATGTACGTTGTGATTGCGATTCTGGGCGGACTTATTGCGATTCTCAAAGTCCCGAACGTTTATCTTATCGGAATCGGTACACTTACTATAGGCGTGACTATTTCCTTTTTAAGCCTTTCAAGACAGCTTTCGCAGACGGTTTCGCAGATATCCATGCAGGTATCTTCCATAGCCATGGCCCTTGCGGGAAGCGACAGAGTATTTGCTCTTATCGATGAGGAAAGTGAAACCGATGAAGGCTATGTAACCCTTGTAAATGCCCGCGATACTATAGCTGAAGGCCTTACAGAATGCGAAGAATATACAGGTAAATGGGCCTGGAAGCATTTCCACAAGGCAGACGGCACCACAACTTATGTGGAACTTAAAGGTAACATCGAAATGGTGGACGTAGACTTTGGTTACGAGCCCGACAAACAGGTACTTCACGATGTAACGCTTTATGCCAAGCCGGGTCAGAAGATAGCCTTTGTAGGAGCTACCGGTGCAGGCAAGACCACCATTACGAACCTTATCAATCGTTTCTATGACATACCAGACGGTAAGATTCGCTATGACGGCATCAATATTTCGAAGATAAAGAAAGACGACTTAAGACGTTCTCTTGGTATGGTACTTCAGGAAGTTAACCTCTTTACCGGTACCATCATGGACAACATCCGCTACGGTAAGCTTGATGCCACCGACGAAGAGTGCATCAACGCCGCCAAGCTTGCCAACGCTCATGATTTTATCATGGGGCTTCCTAACGGCTATGAAACCGAGCTTACGGGCAATGGTTCACAGTTATCGCAAGGACAGAGGCAGCTTCTTTCCATAGCCAGAGCGGCTGTAGCCAATCCTCCGGTAATGATTTTGGATGAGGCAACATCCTCCATCGATACCCGTACAGAAGCAATTGTTCAGCGCGGTATGGACAACCTCATGGAAGGAAGAACCGTATTCGTAATCGCCCACAGGCTTTCAACCGTACGAAACGCCAACGCTATCATGGTACTCGACCACGGCCGCATTATAGAGCGAGGCACCCACGACGAGCTGATAGCCCAGAAGGGTACATATTATCAGCTGTATACCGGCGCATTCGAACTTGAGTAATTGTACAAAGAAAAGGCAGAGCCGTTTGGCTCTGCCTCATTTTTGATTGGTTTTTAAATCTTTTTAAGCCAGTTCACGCAAAGACCGGCCCACTGAGCAACACTCGGAATGTTCATAGCAAGGTCGTTATGGCCGTCGGCAAGAGCAAGTCCGTGGACTCCTTCGGGGAAGAGATGCATTTCAAAAGGAATGCCCATGGCTGTGAGAGCCTGGCCCATAGCAAAGGAATTACGAGGGTCATCGCTGTTGGTCTGCCAGATAAAGAAAGGCGGTGTATTGCGGGTGATATTAACTTCGGGTGAGTAGTAGATAAGTTCTTCTTTGTTCGCAAAGAATGGATTGCGAATCTGGTCACTGAAGGGATCTGCGAAGAACCCTCCGGGTAATGCTGCAAAAGAAAATGCACCATACCCAAGCACTGCACCGTCGGGACGACACGACTCTCTTTCTATCGGATCTTCGGAAGAAGGATTACCGGCATCAAAATGCGTAGCTGCATTGCCGGAGAGCATTCCGCCTGCGGAGAAGCCCATGCAGATTACCTTGTCATTTACACCGAATTCATCCTTGTGGGCACGAATAAGGCGGATAGCGCGCTGCATATCGAGGAGTGCGTCCTTTCTGCCATAAGGCTGCAGCCTGTAAGTAAGAATGGCCGTATTGAAGCCGTGAGCGGCAAAATACTCGGCTACGTTAAAGCCTTCGCAGCCGGTGCGGGTGAGGAAACCTCCGCCGCAGGCCACGATGACTGTGGCGCGACGTTCGCCCGAAGCGGGCGCACCGGCTTCCTGTGCCGGCACGAACACTATCGAAGGCTCCGGCTGGAGCGGAGCCCTGTCGTCGTAGCCGGGGGTCTTACCCTCAGGCCACAACGGTGTTACTATGGGAAAGCTTTTAACAGCTTCATTCCAAGTTTTTAAGTTGGTCTCAACATCCATAGAGCCGTCAGGCTTACGATGCTTTGACACGTTGATGATTACGCCGTCTTTGTCGACGATTTCTTTTAACTTTATATAATTCTCCTGATACATGTATGCCCCCTAAGTCCTAGATAAGGTTCTCGCCCGTAGTCTGGTCGAATACGTGAATGAGCTTGGGATTAAAGTTAAATGTAAGGTCCTTGCCGATTGATACAAGGTCAAGGTCTAAGTCTGCGGTAGGGATAACAGCTACGATATCGTCGCCGTTAAGATTAATGTGAAGGTGAACTTCACTACCCATCATTTCCGATACTTCAATCTTGCCGCCGAAGCCTTCATCAGCCATAGAGATGTGAACAGGTCTTACACCTACGGTTACATCGCATGCCTGCTGATTCTTAGCCTTAAGAGGGCCCTGGTGCTTTTCGTCAAGGCGAATCTTACGACCCTGAATTGTAATATAGTAATCGCCGCTTTCAATACTTAAAGGAACATTGTGGAAGAAGTTAATCTGAGGTGTTCCGATAAAGCCTGCAACAAAGGAATTAACGGGGTGGGTGAACACTTCCTGAGGGGTACCTACCTGCTGGATGAAACCATCCTTCATAACCACAATACGGTCACCAAGTGTCATGGCTTCTACCTGGTCGTGAGTTACATATACGAAAGTAGTATCAATTTTTTGACGAAGTCTGATAATCTCGGAACGCATCTGTCCGCGAAGCTTAGCATCGAGGTTACTTAAGGGCTCGTCCATAAGAATTACCTGAGGATTACGCACTATCGCACGGCCGATAGCCACACGCTGTCTCTGACCGCCGGACAAAGCTTTGGGAAGTCGGTCGAGAATCTGGGTAATCTCAAGGGTTCTTGCGGCTTCCTGCACTTTTTCAAGAATTGTTTCTTTGCCTACTTTGGCAAGTCTCAGTGAAAAGTCCATGTTCTCAGAAACCGTCATGTGAGGGTACAAAGAATAGTTCTGGAATACCATTGCAATGTTACGGTCTCTCGGAGCTATTGAGTTACTTAAAGTATCTCCTATATAAAGTTCGCCGTCGGTAATCTCTTCAAGACCGGCTATCATACGAAGGGTTGTGGACTTGCCGCAGCCTGAAGGACCTACGAGTACCACGAACTCTTTGTCTTTAATTTCAAGGTTAAAGTCCTGTACCGCTACCACGCCTTCGTCCGTAATCTGAAGGTTGGGCACGAAACCGTCTGCGGGTACAGGGGGCATGGCACCTTTTACGCGTTTCTTCTTTTTCTTCTTAATGTCATCCGCGATGGGATAAACTTTTCGGATTCCTTTTAAAGTAATACTTGACATATTGACTCCTCTTCTAACCCCAAGCGGGTTATGTCTATTATCTATGAGACCATTATTGCATCTTTCTTTTTACATGCCTTGCAAATATGTAAACTCAACTTGCAAAAAAAACGAAAGTAGAGCCGGAATATTCCCAAGGGTTTTATTCGAAGGCGACCGATAATAAAACGCTTCAGCGATGTATTATAGAAAATTTA
>JAEEGK010022372.1_pt1 | contig 13286 bp, 11 predicted proteins | sample 8958771 | NCBI WGS metagenome assembly JAEEGK01 (sample SAMN16246547, study PRJNA631951) | gut metagenome | biome: gut microbiome; feature: rumen; material: SC-attached | host: Bos | place: Iran: Karaj | collected 2018-10 | reverse complement strand
CTATTGCCACGTCAGGGCACATGGTCGCGCAGAACGTACACGCAATGCACTTGGACTCGTCGTTGCAAACTGGATAATGCACACCCTGACCGTTCGTCTGCTTTGACATCTCCAACAAGGATTTTGGACATGCACGGATGCAAAGACCGCAACCCTTACATTTCTCTACAGCTATTACAGGTCTTCCTGAAGCCATTCTAACCTCCAGAATATTTTTTGGCGAAAGCCGGACTTTTTCTTGAATATTAGAGCCCGACATTTTTTACGATTATATAGAACAGATAAAAAAGAAACAATAAAGAAAGGATGGTTTTCTGCATTTTTACTAAAAAAACTTTAGTATTATTGCATTTTCACTATATTTTTGTATCGCATAGATTTTGGAGATAATTGAGTTTAAGTATATGATATTTTCGAATGCGAAAAAATTTATGATTTTTATACATTTTTTATCATAAAGGGCTTTTCAAATCATAAATCTTGTGTATACTGATACTATAAGAAATTAAGAAAGTTCAGTGCGAAGGAAAATATATATAATTAAAAGATGACGAAGGTTCCATCGGTTGAACCTTCAGAATTTAAAAAAGTAAGGTTTGTATGAAAGTTCTGCCGGATATCGAAAGATATCCGGTTTTTTTTTTGCGTGCGCGTATTTTGTGACGTGCGCGGTTTTAGAAGTTTCGCGCGCGGTTTTTGCTCAGTTCGCAAAAAAAAGCCCCGCCGTTTAACGGCGAGGCTAAACAAGCCGGAGCGGTTAACACTCCGGTTTATGTCGCGGCAGTCTTATTTAACAGCCTCAAAGATGATATCCGCAAGGAAGATAGCGGCCAAAATCCATGTGATAACAGGAATATCTTTTGCTTTCTTTCCAGCGCACTTTGCGATTACGTAAGAGATGATACCGAATGAAATACCCTTTGCAATTGAGTATGCGAAAGGCATTGTCATAATCGTGATGAAAGCAGGAATACCTTCTGTAGGATCGCTGAACTTAATATCTACAACAGACTTCATCATCAGGTAACCAACGAAGATAAGAGCTGGAGCTGTAGCTGCTGACGGGATAAGGAAGAAAAGCGGGCTCAAGAAAAGTGAGAGCAGGAAGAGAACAGCCGTAACGACTGATGTAAGACCTGTGCGTCCACCTGCTGCAACACCGGATGAAGACTCAACGAAAGAAGTAACTGTTGATGTACCAAGAGCAGCACCTGCTACTGTACCAACAGCGTCTGAAAGGAGAGCGCCCTTTGCGTTGACAATGTTTCCGTCCTTGTCCTTAAGGTCAGCCTGCTCGGCGATACCCATGAGAGTACCGATTGTGTCGAACAAGTCTGTGAAAAGGAATGTGAAGAAAATGATGAAGAACTTACCGAGAACTGCACCAGAGAAGTTTCCGAATGAGTCAAAGAGAATGCCTTTGAAGTCAAACTGGAAGAAATAAGGAGCATCTGGCAAAGAAACTGGTGACCAACCGGCCGGAATTGTTGTAACGCCGAACGGAATACCGATTATTGTCGTGATTGCGATACCAAGAAGGATTGCGCCAGGTACTTTGAGAATGAAAAGTACGATTGTGATGATAAGGCCGAGAATTGCTACGAGAGCTGTAGAATTAGCCAGATTGAAGTTTACGAATCCGATGATTGTGCCTGTATCAGGAGAACAAATACCAGCGTTAACAAGACCGATAATTGTGATGAAAAGACCGATACCTACGGCAACAGCTTTTTTAAGTCCGGCAGGGATTGACTTGATGATAGCTTCGCGGACACCGCAAATAGAAAGAACGATGAAAAGGATACCTTCAAGAAGAACAGCCGTAAGAGCGAGCTGCCATGAACAACCCATGTTGAAAACTACAGTATAGGTGAAGAACGCGTTCAGTCCGAGTCCCGGAGCAAGAGCAACAGGAAGGTTTGCGACGAAAGCCATAACGAGAGTCGCAATTGCAGCTGACAGAGCAGTTGCTGTGAACACTTTACCCCATGCCATTCCAGAAGCAGAAAGGATATCTGGGTTTACTGCAAGAATGTAAGCCATTGCGAGGAATGTTGTAACACCGGCGATAACTTCTTTACCGACGGTCGTTCCACGCGCCTTCAGTTTGAATAACTTTTCCATATAGAACTCCTCAATATTGCCGAACATTAACACCGTAACTTTCTCTCCTCACGGGAAAATGAACGAAAATACCTTTCCATTATACACCCATCCCAGAAATTCTTCAAATGCTCTGATACGGGATTATGTTAAAAATCTGTAAAAAATATTTTGTTCAGCACAGTTGCTGTCGTCGTGTTCCTTTCAGGAACCCAGTTTTGTGAATCGGCCACAAACGCGCTCTGCGTAAGGTCACCGCTGTTCTTTATGTAAGCGGGAGAAAAGTTGTACGAAGGCGCTCCTGTTGACGTAAGCGGGGAAAAGTAAATTCCGAGCTTTGCGTTTTTTGCGCCATTCCCGCTCCATGAGGAAACAGCTTTGTTCAAGGCCGTCACAAAACTGCTGCGGCGCGAATCCATGTGGCTAAAGACTTCAATGTCGTCCGGCTCCGAAAAAAGTGAGTCTCTTGAATTATTTATCTGGTTGACGAACGAATACAAGTCAATGTACATGTCGCAGGCGGAGCCGGGGTAAGAGAACGCAAGGACATCGCTCATTACGCAGTTAAGCACATTTCGCGCCGCAGACGACGACGTTATGCCGCTTATGACACTTGCACAAAACCTTTCGAACGCTGATTTAAGCCCATCGACTTTAGAAAGGTTGATTTTGCTTATGGAAGCGGATGCCATGCCGGTATACTGCTCTGAAAAAGCTGATACGGCGCAGTCTGCAAGCGTTTCAGCGGGCGTTGTTGTGGCTGACGCGGAAGATGCGCCAGTCCCGCCAGGCCCGCCGGAACCTGCCCCGCCGGTCGCGCCCGCTACGCCGAGCTGGGTGGCGGCACTGTCCAGAAAAATCTGGTAGTTCCACCCATTTGACGGCACGATGTTCTCTGAGCCGACCATAAACTTCGCGTCGTTGCGGAATTCCCATACAGTTTCCAAAAGCGCACCGTAGCATGTGTCGAACCCAATAAACCCGAGCTTTTCCGGCAGTTTTGAAATTGCCTGGTGAACTTGCGAAATCGTCATGTACGATGCGCTGTAGTCGTCGATAGCAACGGCTTTTATATCATTTTGGGTGGAACTGTTTACGGACGGTGCGCGCTCGGATAGCGCACCGTCCGTAAACACAGTGCCGCCACCCCGCCAACCCGTACCGTGGCCCCAAATTACAAGTCCGTATTCAGAAGCTGGATATTGCTTTTGTGCAAAGCGCAGAACGTTGTGAAGAACATTCGGGTCCGCCATATTAAGCTCAGAATCATCCTCTGCAGAAAGCCCCAGCGTGTTGCACGATATCCGCTCAGAAATGATATTCCCGTTCAAACCGTCATCATCATGCTTTATTTCATAAAGCCTTGTATCTGTCCAATTGCCATTCGTTCCATCGTATCCTTCCGCTCTATCAACAAGCGCAAGCACTGTTATTCCGCTGTCCTCGATGTCAGCAGCTTCCATCTCGTTTATATCGAGAATTGCAGCAGATTCAAGGTCGTTGTCGGCAGCCATATACATCACTATTGTCCATGTGCGTTTTACGAAAACGGCAGAAAGCTCCATATCGCTATTAATGACAAGTGTTCTTTCCTGTTCCAAAATACCGTCGCTCCAGCATTTGAACATAAACCCTTCATTTGGAATGGCTTTAAGAGACACGGTTTCTCCAGCAGAATACACGCTTTTTGATGGGTTTGACTCGAATGTGCCACCCTCTGCATCGCGTAAAACAAGCTCAAAACTGTTTTGGGGCGGCTCTATGGTTATTTCGCGCCACAATATCTGGTCACAAGAAACGAAAATAAATGCCGAAATAATTACGGCCAAAAAAATCTTGAAATAGGATTTCATTTCTTCCCCCTTGCAAAAAATGTTCCGGCATTGTCACTCCACTTTTGACCGTCCGCGTATAACACTTCTTTTAAGTAAAGGAAATCGATGTAATAGGGCGCCTCCGGTATTTCTGAGATATACGCATCCAAGGCGGCTTCGAATTGTAAACATCCGCCTGGTGCAATGGTGCAGTTAAAATCGGTCGTTACGACATTCTTTCCGGAAAATGGATTCCCGCCCTGTACGTCCTTAAAAACGGAAAACACGGCGGTGATTCCCTTGATTTCTGCCTGTCGTGCGTTCCAGACAGAGAATTTGACCCCGGCAAAGCGGAAATTGCCTGTTTCTGATGTGAGCACACATTCTGGAGCTGACAAGATGAACGGTGGACTTTGAAAAATGTTGTCGCACGAAAAAAACAGGCATGCAAAAACTGATGATAAAACCAGGATAAGCACAGCGAGTAAAAGAGTTTCTAGTGAATTACGGTTCTTTTTGTTTTTCATAAGGGTCTCCTTTTATGATTTTTCCGTCACGTTTACGGTAAAAACTGATATAAGTTCCGTCTTCCATACAGACGGAGCCGATTTCCACAGCGTCATGGATTTGCACGGATGCAAGTGTGGCAAGCTGTTCTTGTGCGGGTTGCGGTTCTTCGTCATTTTCAAATTGGATTTTGTGCGAATCCCTGTCTGGGTAAATGGACGCTATTCTTTCGAGCGGGAAAAACGCTGGCTTTTCATTTCCGAATTCCGCCCGGATAAGGATAGAAGCCTTTTCCGGCTCTGTTAACGGCGAGGCAGAAGTTATGTCGAATGCGACATCGCTTATTCCGCACGCGGGGCTTTCTGTAAAGTGTTCCGCGACTTTTTCTGACAGCGTGCACAAAAGCGGTGCAGGAACAAAGCCCGATATAAAAGGCGGTTTTATGCTTTCTGAGGTGACGTTGCCGCCTGTTTCCACGATAAGCTGGCGAAAAGTTGCCGGAACTGTTGTTTTTGCTTGCTCTTGGCGAGGCTCCGCATGGGCTAGGTCGAAACTGGAGTAGTCTATTGTCAGTGAGAAAGACGGGATGTTGTCTTTGTAGCTTATGGAACTGAACGAAAGAAGCGGAAAAACTGCCGTTTCTGCGAATTGACTTCCGCCGGATGATGATTCGCCGCACAGTGTTTCGATGCAGTTGTACACGACTTCCGGGAAGCAGCCTTCCAGTGTTAGGGTAGCGGAAGCGGAGGGGGAAGTCTGCCAGCGGAAGTTCAATAAGGTGCCGCCTGCTTCGAAAATGAGCGAAAGAAAATCGTCAAGAAAAGGCGGTTCGGACAGTGTGGGTAGCGGAGGAGTGGGCGGCTCGGACAATTCGGGTTGCTGAGACAATTCGGACAGCTCGAGTGGTTCTTGCACTTCCGGCTGTTCCGACGACTCGGACAGCAGAGGCCGCTCTTGATCTTCTTCTGATTCATCGGATTTCGCATAATCCAGCTCTTCAACAATCGCGGGTATTTCAACAATTTCAGTTGTTTCGGGCAATTCTGGAGCTAGGACTGGCTTACAAAAATCTGTTTGTTCGTCCGCACAGAAAACCGCCTCAGAAACTTCAAGCAAACTGATTTCGGCAGGCTCTTCTGGCTCTTCCAGATTTATAGCTGTTTCAAGATTGGGGGCTATGTCCGTATCCACGGGGACGTTTTCGTTGTGTGGCGCACTGAAACTCTCTTTTGAAGATGCTACAGAGCCGCCATGTCCCGAAAAGCCTGACAGTACCGCTAGCCCGATTGTGAACGCCAATGCCGGAATTACAAGCAGCTTCCGTACAGGCGACTTTTCGGCGAAAACCCGCCTTTTGTATGGGCGATGCACATAAACCGCCGTGTGTTTTTTCACAAGATGGGGCGCAATCTGCATTTTCTGTGCAACGGTAACGAGCGCCATAATCTGTCCATTTTCTTTATAAATCTTTATATCGTTTATAAATCGCCCGTCAAAACACGGATGAAGTTTTTCCATCCAAGAAAGCACCCATTGTTTTACGCTCTTTCGCGGAAAAACAGTGCATAAAAATTTCTTCCCCTTCAGAGCAGTTTCCGGTATTGGAAACATATAAATATCATATTCATCTGTCTCAAGAAAAACTTTATTTCTCAACATGACCTCCTTCGCGGATTTGTTCGCGCTTCAAATAAAGCTCGTATCTTTCTGTGCTCGACACTTTTTTTAACCGCATTATCTCCGTTAAAGGAGCGGAAAGCGCGTTTAAAAGCAGTATCAGCGCAGCAACGGCAACAATTGATTCAACAAGTTTCATAGAAATCGCCCTTTGTAATGACAGCAGAAACAGATTCAAGCTCTTCATGAGTTTTCCTATACTCCGCATAGCTTGCGCGGAGCAAAAGCCCGACTGCGACTACGAAAAAAAGAAGGATAAGTACAGTCAGTCCAAGAAAGCTTCCATCATCATGTTTGCTTTTATTTCCATGAAACGATATCTTCTGCATCGCCATCGCCCCCTTCAAAGCCGTCGCTTCCAAAAGAAACTACTGTGAACGGAAGTTTTCTGTTCCGCCGCGTTGAATAAACGAAATCGTTTCCCCAAGGATCTTTTTGTATCTCTTTGTCAACATAGGGCCCGTTCCAGCCGGCGGGAACAGGGTACAGGACAGGCTTTTCCCATAAAGCTTCAAGCCCCTGTTCGTCAGTTGGATACGCACCGCAATCTAGGTAATACGACTGCAACGCGAGCCGATATACTTCTATCTGGCTTTCCGCTGATAGTCTTCGGGCTTTTTGAACATAACCGGCGGCAGAAAATCCAACGCCGGCGGTCAGAATGAGCATTATCGCAAGCACTGCGATAGTTTCTGCAAACGAAAATCCATCATCTTTTTTTGACTTAGTTCTCATAAAATCTCCTTATAATACAAATATTTACAGCATGTATTCAAAATCCGTGATAAACGGAAGAATCACATTTTGTGCGAGCAAAAGCACATAAACCCCTACGGCAGAAAGCAGAACAGGCTCCCCATAGCGCAAAAAACGCTGCTTTTCCTGTTTTTCTGCGGTAGAAATCCGGGACGCTATCGTTTTACAGGCACTTGCAAGATCGCCAGATTTTTCGGCAAGAGCGATAAGTGCGACTGCTTCGCTGGAAAAACCGCCTATTTCTACAAGGGATTTGGAGAAAGGAACTCCGCAGGAAAGCTTTTGAATAATGGATGCGCATAAAGAGGCGTTTTTTAGCCCGCCCGCTATTGAAACGAGTGAAAGTGCATTTTTAAGGTCAAAGCCGCACGAAAGAAAAAACGAAAGGGAGCTGAAAAAGATAAGATGAGGGTTTTCTTTGCCAGCTCTGAAAGCAGCCCATAAAAAAGCAGAGATGAAAAGCCCGATAAAAGCGATTGCAGTTACAAGGCCTGAAAAAACGCCGTCGGGAACAGCCTTAAAACCGAGCGCGGCGCAATTTTTAACAAGAAATAAGCTGCCGCCGCCGGCAAGAAGAGTTATTCCGAGCGGATATAAGATTGCGCCTGCAAGTTTTGAAGAAAAACTTGATTTTTCTGCTTCGGTGTCAGTTATGAACTTGAGCATTCCGCATAAATTACCGGCTTTGTCGGCGGCGGCGATGAGCGAACAAAGCTTTTCGTCCACGCGGATGATTCCGTTGACTGAAACCGCGCTCGAAAAAGAGTATCCTCGCTTCATAAAGGAAAGGATGCGTTCGGAAAGCCGCTGCAGTTTTTTGCCGCAGCCGGCGGAATAAGCGTGCTTTGAGCGAGCTGCGACAGGCTTTGCACGAGCAGAGCGGGTTGCGGGCGTTGCGCCCAGTGCGGAACTGCGTTCGCGATTTACGCGGGCCGTGTTCGTCGCGACAGGTTTCGCCAGGATTTCCAGCGACTCGCCGATTGGTAATCCGGACGCGAGCAACCCGCAAAGGTATTCGCAAAATGTAAGAAAAATGCGTTTGTCACCCATTGAACACCTCCGTTCCGGCAATTATGCCGAGTGCCTTTTTTGCGTCGAAGTCTTCACGAAGCGATACCATTCCCTGCGAGTGCATACATGAAGCAAAGGCAGAAACTGGTGCTTTTGCCGCAATGAGCTTACGGACTTCTTCTGTTCCGGAAAGGATTTCCGCAACGACAGTTCTTCCGCCGGCTGCGGCAGGAACAAGGCTTTGGGCGACCGCCGCCCCGAACACCGATGCAAGCAAATACGGCTCAATTCCCATGTCGAGCAGCCGGATAACAGCGGCGCTCGCTGATGAGGCATGAACAGTCGCAAGCACAAGATGGCCTGTCACAGCCGCTCGGACGGCGGTCGCGGCAGTTTTACCGTCTCTGATTTCGCCTATCATCAGCACGTCAGGATCGTGACGGAACACATGACGCAATGCGTCTCCAAAATCGAAGTTTATTCCGGGGCGAACTTCAATTTGTGTAACGCCGGGAATGCGGTATTCAACCGGATCTTCTATCGTGATTATTTTTTTACGCCCGGAAGCGGCACTTCGCGCGGCGGCAGTACTAAATGCGGCAGTACTTTGCGCGGCGGCGGTTCTAGATGCGGCGCCAGTAGGTGCGACAGCAGAAGCTTCCGCGCACTGTGTTGTGGCTACGTCCGCACAGTTGGATGCCCCGTCGGACGCCAGGTACGAAACCATTCCCGCCAACGTTGTCGTTTTCCCGGCTCCGGTGGGCCCCGCCACAAGAACAAGGCTGTTCCGCTGTGAAAGAATATTGTGCAGCGTCCTGACGTGCGTTTCAGAGAATCCCAATTCCTCAAGCTTTACATGGGCGACCGCCGTCCGCAAAAGCCTAAGGACGGCAGACTCACCGTTCCAGAGCGGAATTACAGAAACGCGTATATCTGCGGAAAGTCCTGCGTTTTTCCATATAAACCTGCCGTCCTGCGGTCGCCGTGACTCTTCTGCCCTAAGCCCTGTAAGCATCTTTATCCGCACGATAACTGGTTCTAAAAGCGAAAAATCTGTGCTTTTGTACAAGACAAGACAGCCGTCTTTCCTAAAGCGGATTAAAAGCTTTTTCGTTCCGTCCGCAAAACTGCACGGCTCAAAATGGATGTCGCTGACGTTATCGGTCAGCGCTTCGATAATCACTGAATCTATCAAGTTTACGGCCGGAACATCCGCGTTTTCCTCAGACATAAACGAAGATGTTTGTTCGTGTTTCTCCGCCGTGTCGTTCTCCGCACTGCCAGAAAACGGCTTTCTGTAGCCAGCGTCGGCAAGCATCCGTGCTATTGAGCGGCGGCAAAAATCTTCTGTGATTTTCACAAATTCAAGGTTTCTGCCTTTTGGCTCTGAAACGTCGAACACACGGCGGATGTGGTTCTGCAGCTGGTAGTCATCTGTGTTGCACATGCCGACGGTGACTGCTTCGCTGTTTTCGCTTGCTTCAACGATGCAGACTTTGTTATGGATGCAGAATACCGGTGAAAGGTGGAATCCTCCGCACTTTTCGTTTTTTTGCGCCACTCCATAAACCTCAGAGTTCGGCGATCCGGCCTGTATTTCGCGTGGAGGGCTGCCAAAATCCGCTGTTGCTCCCGAATCGCAACCATAGACGTTTTCATCCATTTCTCTCCGCATTTTTTTGCCTCCGTTTCAGAACAATTTCCTGAATATCTGCTCTAATCATTTTTTTCATGCTGTCTTCTTGGCAGCACTCTTTCCCGCCGTTGCCCCCGTTAGACAAAGCATTTTTGTTATCATCCCCGCATATCCGTGGAATCAGATATATCGTAAGTTCGTTGCTTTCCTCCGTATCATCGTGCGACTTAAAAAGCCAGCCTAAAATCGGGATTGAAGAAAGCAGCGGCGTGCCTGTTCCTGACGTGCTTTCATCGTTTTGGACAAGCCCGCTTAAAACGATAACTTCGCCAGAGCGTCCTCTTACTTGTGTTGTTACGATTTTCTCCGAGGTTGGCGGCGGATTCCCCGCTGATGATGTGTCCACACCCTGCCTTGAATACGATGCTGTAACGGATGTCGTTATCATTCCGTCGCCCGAAATCCAGCCGGTTATGTCCAGTACAAGACCAGAAACAATCTCGCGTGTTACGCTGCTGTTCATGGTGCGCCCGGTTTCTGCATCAAGATACGGGTCGCGATATCTGTATGTATTTGTATTACGGAAGTTTATAGGAACACCAGAAACACCGTGCAGTGTTGTGTCCGCGAATATTTTTGCTTTGTTCTCGGAAACTGCCGACTGTAGCTTTGCGGAAAAAATATAGCCGAACGCCGCCACCACATCGATGTTGAACTTGAAAGACGGTGATGCGCTTGCCTGTAGATGTGTAGTTTTACCGGGCGAAAGCTGGGACGCGTCAAGGCCCGATGACCAGCTTGACGAAACGCTTTTTTGCGCCTGAACTATAAGAAGGTCATACGACAACAGTTCTGCAGGGCGGTCTATGTACTCCATCAGTGAGCAAAGTTGCTCGTAATTTCCGTCTGAGCCCGAATAAAAGAGGGTGTTGCCGTTCCCTGTTTTCTTAAACGACGACGCGGAAAAACCAGGCGGCAGACTGTTCAAAAAGTCTTCGGCGCGTATGTACTTTAACGAAACGATATGTTCTTTTTCGCGGACATCGCACAAAGAAAGATATTCCTGCATTTCAGAGTGCTTGTCTGGCGAGGTTTGGCACATAAAGCGACCCGAACCAATCTCGGAAAACTCCGTTCCCGGGAACCTGAGCCTCATCAGTCTGCAAGCCTCGTCCGCGCTTATGTATCGTGTGGAAAACACAAACCACTCTTTTGTTTCTTCACGGAACTGCTTGCCTGCGTCAGGCATGGAAAAGAAAACGTAAAGCCCTTGAACGCAGCGGAATCCTACATCCGCATGGGCGCAAATAATTTCCAATGCTTTTTCAAAAGGCTGATTTGAAAACGAAACGCGTTGGACAGCTGAGCCTGGTTTTACGAGCGAGCAGAATTCTATGCCCGATATTTCTGCGATTCTTTCGATAATCTCCGGGAAGTCTGCGTTTGAAAGCTCCGCGGAATAACGGTCTGCGTCACAAGAAATTTCAAGTTTTTCCGTCTCTTGCTTAAAAGTTTGGTACTGACTACTTGTATTTGCAGCAACGACTCTTTCAATCAAAACGTTGCCGTTGTCGAGCGAGACGGCATAGCCGCCGAATTTGCGCATTATGACCGCAGCCGCGGAGCAAACATCTACCGCGCCCAAATGAACGGAGACAGAAACAGACGGAACCGCGTCATAGATGATAGGTACGCCCCCCGCTGTCGAAAGCTTTTCGAAAATCTTTTCTGGGAGCATGTCACAAACATCTATGTCCATAAGTCCGTCATCACGGTGAACGATTCTGATGCGAGAGACGACCCAGCGGCTATCCTCCTTTTTTACATAAAGCCGGTTAGTAAGCAAGAATGAGTCGAACGCTGTATCAAAATCACCGCCAGCGAAGCGGAAAGATGCCCTGCCCGAAACAGTATCATCGCATATTATTGGAAAAGAGCGGGCAAGAGAGACAGAATAGACGATCTCCGATATCTCCTGTTCAGGAAAATCGAAGCCAGTCTGGGCATGAAGCGTAAACGCAGCCCAGATCAACAAACAAATTACTGATAACCTTCGAATTATGTTTCTCATGTAAAGGTTATACGAGCGAGGTATACCCAAAAAGTAAACTTTTCAGAAAAAAAACGAAAAAAAATCAAAAAAAATGATATTTCCCGCAAAATATAAATGTGATATAATATTCTGAAATGTATTGGTAGCTTCACGGAGGTTCAAAAATGGCGTCTTATAATCGTTTAGTAGAGAATTATGAAAGAAGAGAAAAAGAACTTAACGCATCCCTTGTTGCCTTTTACTTGCAGGCAGGACATCTGATACTTTCCGGAAAAACCAACTTGAAAGATGATGAATACAGCCGACCTTACGAGCTGATTGCATCAGAAATCAGTGCGATAAACGAGCAGTGCAGAGAAATAAGCGCGAACGAACAGCGCAAGGTTGAGCTTGAAAAATCGGGTCAGACGCTGAAAAAGGCGATACAGGAATTTGAGCCGCAAAAGCGTAGCCGATATATAGAGCTTGGAAAATATCTTTTTGAAAACTATACGCAGCATTTATCATCTACGTTCGGGTCGGTTTATTCTGCCTTGTGCGAAGAGAAAAAAGCCAAGGATTTACTGGAGAGTAACATTCAGGATATAGCTGATCAAATTGAAAGAAAAGATTTTTTCTCGAAAATTGTGCTAAGAATCAAACAGTCCTCTTTGAATACTCAGCTTAGTGTCCGTCAGCACAAAATGGACAATCTTATGGCAGAAGGTGCTGAAAAAGCGTTCCGTGCCGGAGTTGTCAACACAGAGAACGGCGGCACTAGTTACAGTGCGTGCCGCATTTTGCAGGAAGAAATTGATTCTGTAAACGCTAAATTGGAAGATACTCTTTCTGAGCTGGCTAAAGTTTCAGAAAAGCTTAAAGAAGCGGACAAGAAAAACAAGCTGCTGGCCGCCGCCGCTGAAAAGGCGGGCGAGCTCGACAAACTTGCTGAAAACGCGGGAAGTAAGCTCGTGGACAAATATGTTTCTGCGGAAGCCGTTATGCTCGCTGATTTTCCAGAAAGCTACGCGCGTATTTTTACCGGAGTTGTGGAAATCCGCCGGGAACTTTGCTCTATCGCCCGCCGCAAGGAAATGCTCCGCTGTTCCGAGCAGATTGACAATGCAGTTGCGAGCATGGACGCTATGAACAAAGAAGTTGCGGCAAACAAGGCTGACATTGAGCGGCTTGTTAAGCGCAACGAAGAGCTTGCTGAGCGCATAGCATCTACGGCGGCGGCCGCAGAGTCGATAAAGCAGCGGAAAATCGCGCTTGAAGTTGAGGAAGGCGTTTCTGTGAACAGGCTGCTGGGCGTTGTGCCGGAAGCGGCTGACGCGGGCGCGAGTGCGACTGACGCGGGCGCGAGTGCCGATACTGGCGCGAATAACACGACAGGCGCAGACGACAGCGTGAGTGCGACGGCTGCAGATGTGGCGAGTGACAAGCCACGTAAGGGCGCGACCGCCAATACAAAGTCCTCTGGCGCAAAGACCGCGAAAGCAGACGGCGCTGGCAAATCTGGCGACAAGAAAGTTGCGGCAGAAAAAAAGACCGCGAAAACTACTAAAGCCGCCAAAGCAAAACCGGCTGCTAAACCGGTTTCAAAAAAGCCAAAGTCGTCCAAAAAGGACGCTGGCGCATCTCCGGATAAGTCCGACGAGAAAAAAGACTAAAATATCAACATTTGTGGGTGGGAAATGGCAGAAAAGAAAAAATCAGTTTACGACGAGTCTAAAATCAAGACTCTGTC
>JAEEGK010022371.1_pt1 | contig 13286 bp, 6 predicted proteins | sample 8958771 | NCBI WGS metagenome assembly JAEEGK01 (sample SAMN16246547, study PRJNA631951) | gut metagenome | biome: gut microbiome; feature: rumen; material: SC-attached | host: Bos | place: Iran: Karaj | collected 2018-10 | reverse complement strand
ATTATTATTAATATTATTATTATTATTATTATTATTATCATTAACATTAATATTATTATTATTATCAACATTTGTATTTGATTTATCAATTTTACCTCCATTTTCATTATCATTTTTAACCATATTTTTTAAAATATTTTTAGAATTAAATAAATTATTAGTTGAATTACTTTTCGAAGAATTTTCTAATTTATTAAGTGAAATATTTTTTTTTACATGATTCTTTTTTTTTTTAATTTGTCTCGTTTTTTGTAATACATTATTTAAAAAAATTTCATCATTATTTTTTTCTTCTATTTCTTTATTAATATCAATAATATTTAAATTATTTGCTGTAGCAAATTTATCATCAATATTATTATTATTCAAAAATTTTTTTTCATTATTAAACTTATATTGAAATTTCCTTATCCATGGACTATTTAAAATATCTTTAATATTATATCTTTTTTTTATTTTAGGTTCTAACATTTCTAAAATTAAATTTTTCATATCATTATTAATATTTCTAATACTATCATTAAATATAAGTTTATGATTAATTATATTATAAAAAACTTCTTGAGTTCCTAAATCATTATTATCACCTCCATTAGTAATATTATTATTATCTTTCGCTTGAAAAGGTGAAAAACCATAAAACATTTCATATAACAAAATTCCCAAAGCCCAAATATCAACTGATTTATCATAAGGTTGTTCTTTTATTATTTCAGGTGCCATATATTCAAATGTTCCACAAAATGTTGTTCTAGTTCCTATTTCACATTCACAACACCATCCAAAATCACTTAATTTTAAAATATTTTCTGAATTCATTAATAAATTTTCTGGTTTAATGTCTCTATGAATTAAATTATTTTCATGTAAAAAATAAACTGCATTTACGACTTGAATAAAATAATTAAAAATTTCTTCTTCTGATAAAAAATTATTTTTGTTGTTATGAATTAAATGAAATAATGCACCTTCAGAACAATATTCTAAAATCATATAATAAAAATTTTCGTCTTCTATTACGTTATATAAACGTAAAATATTTTTGTGATTTATTTTACTTTGAATTGATATTTCTTTTTTAGCTATGTTTAATGAATTTGTTGTTTCTAAAATTTTGGCTTTACTCATTTTTTTAACAGCATAAAATTCGTTTGTTTGAATGTTTTTATAAAGATAAACTATACTAAATGTTCCATGTCCAATTTCAAAAGGAACTGATTTAATTATTACAGGTTTTAATTTATCTAATGTTAATTCTTCATTACTAAAAGATTTTTTATCAGATAAATAATAAGTTCCTTTTGTAATGAATGGAGATATTTCTGCTCCATTTGATTTACGTTGAAATATGTTTTGAAGATTTTGATGAACGGTAGATGACATTGTTTTTTAAATTATTAATTTTTATTAATAATTAATTATGAAATTATAATTATAATATTATAATAAATATACATAATAATTATATATAGAATATTTATTATATAAATATACATATTAATGATTAAAGAAAAAGAGAATAAAAATGAGATTGAAAATTTAATATTTTATTTAGATAATAATAATATAGTAAATGCAACAATAAAATATCCAATTTGTTTTAATAAAGAAGAAAATGAAGAAGAAGAAGAAGTTGAAGAAAAAGAAAAAAAATTTGTAAATATTATTTTTAATACAAAATATAAAAATAAACTAATATTACATTGGGGTGTTTATCCTTTTAATAATTCTCATATTTGGACTCATCCTTCAAAAGATTATTATCCTTTAAACACTATAGAAAAAGATAATAATGCTCTTCAAACAGAATTTTTAATTAACGAAAAAGATAAAGAATCTCATTCAATATTTTTAACCCTTCCATATGATATAAAAAAAGAAAGTATAGGAGGTATAAATTTTGTTTTTTTTAATCCAGATAATAACATATGGTATAACAACAATCATAAAGACTATAAAATAAAATTTAAAACACCTCCTAAAAAAATAAATCTATCAATAGATGATAATATAAATATCATACCAGATTTCATACAAGATATAATAAAAATAGAAAATAGTAATACGCCTTGGACTTTAACCTCTCGTTACAACAAATGTTCAGATATAATTGAAAATTTTCTTACAGATAATTATTCAATTAATAATTGGAGTTATCTTTTAATTTATTTACAATTTTCATTTCAAAGAAAATTAACATGGCAAAGAGGAGAAGGACGTCCAGTAAGACCAAACGCTATAGCAAAATCATTAAAAAGATTAACAGGTAATATTGTATCAATATATGGAAAAATATTATTTAATGAAAAAAAATATATAAATTTAATATATTCAATAAGTCATATATTAAAAAAGATTTTAAGTTTTTTAGGAAAAGGAACTGGAGATGGTGAAAAAGTTAGATGGGATATATTAAAAATTTTACAAAAAAATGGATTATGGAAAGGAGGAAGATTTGGAACATTTTATAGACAATGGCACCAAAAATTACACAATAATAGTTCCCCTGATGATGTTTATATATGTGAAGCTTTAATTAAATTTTTAAAAACTAATGATATAAATCAATATTGGGAACATTTAAATAAAAATGGTATTACTAAAGAAATACTTGCAAGTTATGATAGAAAAATTACATTAGAACCATTTTATAATGCAAGTTTTTTACCTGATTTTGAATATTATTTAACTTTATTAAAAAGTGTGTATTCATCAAATGATATGTGTTCTTTATATAATGAATGTAAAAATAATTTAAATAAAATTAATAATGAAAGTAATATAATATTTGAAGAAATTATAAAAAATAAAGAAAATAAACAAATGAATAATTTAAATAAAATAAAACAAATTACTGAAGGAAGAAAAATTATATATGAAGCTATTATTAATAATTTAAATGATATTGATGTTTTAAGAGATCTTTTATTTTTTGAAATCAATTTAGAAAATTATTTACGACAATTAATAGAAAGTATAATTCATATTCAAAAAAATTATAATGAATATGTAGAATATATATCTATTATATTAAATAATTTAATATATAGTTATCCTAATTTTATAGAAATTAAATTATGTTATGAAGATTGGTTAAATATTGTTATGAAAATTAAAAATATAAATGATAAAAACAATGCATTAAAAATAAAATCTGTTTTAAGTAGATTATCTATTTTACTTTCAAATGTAATTGATTTTTATAATAATGTTTATGATAATCGTGTTAAATATTTAGGAAAAGAACTTAATATTGATAATTTTTATTGTAATGTTTTTACAGAAGAATTAATAAGAGGAAGTATGTTTTTTATATTATCAATTCTTATTAAAAAAATTGAACCTTCAATTAGAAAAAATGCAGAATTAAATGATTGGTTAATAATTAGTAGAGGAAAAATAAAAGATAATTATGGAAAGTTATTTTATATTAAAAATTTACATGATGTTCAATTTGAAAAATATAAAGAAAAAAATATTATTGTTACTGAAGTTATTAACGGTGAAGAGGAAATTCCTTTTAATTGTGAAGGATTAATAATCATCAAAAACGAAAATTATCCTGATATTTTATCGCATGTTAGTGTAAGAGCAAGAAATTTAAATATTCCTTTTATTGTATGTTTTAATGAAGATATATCAAATACAATTTATAAATTAGTTGGAAATTATGTTAATGTAAAGATAATTAATCAAAATTGTGAAGTTATTAAAACAGAACATATTGAAAATATTGAAAATGATAATAAAAATGATAAAAATGTTATAAAATTAAATTTAAAAGATGTTGGGGAAAAATACGAAAAAATTTATTTAGAAATTGATGAATTTACAAATAATAATGTTGGAGCAAAAAGTTTAAATACAAAAAAATTTTATAATAAAATAGAATTATGTCCTTGGTTAAAATATCCAGAAAGTTTTTCTATTCCTTTTAATATTATGGAATTTATTATTAATTTAGAAGAAAATAAAAATATTAAAGAAAAAATTAATACATATATTAAAAATCTTTCAACATTCAATAATAATAATAAAACTGAAATAATAAATATTTTAGAAAATTTAAAGAAACTTATTTTAAAATTAAATTTTCCCAAAAATAATAATCAAATATTATTATTATCAAATAAATTAGAATCTTTTGGAATAAAAAATATTTCTTTGGCTTTTAATGCAATAAAAAAAGTTTGGGCCTCAAAATTTAATCAAAGAGTTTATTTAGCTTCAAATAAATTAAACATTTCATTAAATCAAATTAAAATGTCAGTTCTTTGTCAAAAAATAATTCCAGCTGAATATGCATTTGTAATTCATACAAAAAATCCATCAAATAATAATGAAAATGAATTATATTGTGAAATTGTTAAAGGAATGGGTGAAACTTTAGTTGGAAGTTATCAAGGACAAAGTTTTTCATTTGTTTTTGATAAAAATAAAAAAAATTATCAAATTAATACATATTCAAATAAAATAGTTTCTCTTATGAATGAAGGTTTTATTTTTAGAAGTGATTCAAATTTTGAAGATTTAGAAGGATTTAGTGGGGCTGGATTATTTGATTCATTTTGTATTAATAATTATAAAATAATTAATAATTGTTGGTATAATGATAAGCTATTTATGAATAAAGATTTTATAGAGAATATGATAAATAAAATTAGTGAATTAGGAATTAATGTAGAAAAATACTTTAATGCACCACAAGATATTGAAGGTGTTTATTATAATGAAGAATTTTATATTGTTCAAACAAGACCACAGGTATAATAAATAAATAATAGTGTGTTTGTAAATAATTATTATTATTATTTAAAAATAAATATAAGATTTATTAAAAATACGTATAAAAAATATTTTCAATATAATTTTAATTGCATTTTAAATTAAAATGATTCAAATTCTAATTATTTATTATTTAATAATTATTTATGAAATTTTTTTTGAAATTTAATTAATCTTAAAAAAACAATAAAAAAATTTATTAAATTATTTATTAAATTATATAATAATTAATATTATATAATTTTATTTGAATTATATAAAAAAAATAATTTTTTCATATATTTAAGTATAATTAAATGTCTAATCAAACTTCTCAAAATTTATTATCAAATTTAAAAGCAAAAATATATCCTTTCAATGGAAAAACCAAAAATTTAATAGATGAATTTTTTATATTAAGTTATGATCAATTTTATTTAGAAAAAGAATATTTAGATGAAATGAAAGAATTAATAAAAAAAAAACAATCAATATTATTTAGAGATAAATTTATAGAATATAAAATAGAAGAAAGACCTTATATTTTAAACGATATCTCATATGATTATAACATAGAAAAAATAGATACCAAAATTTTAAGAGAAATTTTATTTCCTGAAGTTAAATTACTTATTATATATAAATCAAATGATGATAATACTATTCAAGAACCAAACTTTTATAATGTAATATTTTCTTTAAGTCCTCAAAATGAACAAAATTCAAAAAATACATGTTGTGGAATTGGTTATATTTTTTACAATAAATTTGAAATTCAAAATCCAAATAATATGAAAGGAAAATTTTTTTGTTATTATCCTGTTGCTTTTTGTGTAATTAGTGAATTTCCTTATTTTTATAGTTTTTATTTATTATGCCAAGAAATTAAAAAACATTTATTTTATGAAAGTAGTGGAATACCAACTGAAATATTTATATATAATACAATAAGATATACCCCAAGTCCAATAGGACAAGCTATAAGATTATATTTTGGAGGAATTTTAAATGAAAACTATTCAGGAGAACAAATAAATAGAACAAGTGTTAATAAAAGTATTAATAGTATAAGAACTAATAGTATAGTTAGCAATAATAATAATAATAGTATTAATAATAATGATAAAAAAAAGAAAAATTATAAAGGAATGAATGAAATTTATTTTCATGAATTATCAGGTTATCCTCTTATTGATTTTAATTTAAGTGTTTTATTTAATTTAGTTCCTACAGACATTATTGTAGAATTATTTATATTTACATTTTTAGAAATAGATGTTTATTTTTTTTCTCAAAACATTGAAATATTAAATACAATAATGTATATTTTTTCAATGTTAAATTATCCTTTAAATGATTCTATATATTATTGGAATATATTAAGTTTGTCATTTGAAGATGGATTTTTAAAAGGAAATTCTAAATTTTCAGGTGCAACTTATACATCAATGATAGGTATTAATAGTGCTTATCCAGGTTTAAGTGGTATAGGTCAAAAAATAAATCAAGGTTTCATTTTTGATATTGATAATAAAACATTTACTTTTGTTTATAAAGAATTAAATAATGATTTAAAAAACATTTTAGATTTAGATGATTATATAAAAAGTATAATTCGTTCAGAAGGAAAAGATAATAATAATTTTTTTGCTTTAAATATTTATAATTTATATGATGAATTAGAAAATATAACAAAAAAAGTTACTAATTTAAATTATATTATGTTTCAACAAAATCCAGGTTTTTATAAAATGAGTAAAAATGATCCTGAAATGATTTATAGTCAAAATAAAAAAATTCAACTTGTATTTTATAATTTAATAATAACAATATTAAAAAAATTATGTGATAATGTATTTTTAGAAGAAAATATTGATGCAAGTTCAAATAAATCTTTTGTTATTAATGTAAGGTCTGAAGAAAATGAAATTAAAAAAAATATTAAAAATAAAGATGAAAAATTTTGGAATATTTTTTCAGAATTATTTAGAGATACATCTAAACATAATTCATATAATATAAATTTCTTACAATATCATGATTCTTTAGATATATATAAAATTCCAATGTTATTTACTGATGAAATATTATATTGGGGTCATCATTTATCAAAAATTTTTAGAGAAGTAAATTTATTTGATTTAATAGATTATTTTTTTATAAAAGGTAAAATTATTAAAGAAGAAGAAGATGATAAAAAAAATAATGATATATCAAATAATAATAATAAAGTATTATTTATAGAAAGAGAAAATGATTTAGAAGTCGGAAGTAATAAAGAATATTTAGATTATTATGATGAAAATTGTAGAAATATAATTAATAGAGAAATGTATGAAAGTAAATTATTTAAAAAAACGGGTAAAACAGTTAGAAAATTATATAAATATTCAAGAAAAAGAAATGAATTAGATATGAATATATTAAAAAATTATACATATTTAATTAAAAATTTATTTAATAAAAATAAAGATGATAATATATTAAATTATTTTCCTTTTTCAAAAATAATATATAATAATATAGATAATTATTTTCAACCTAAAGATATATCAGATTCAGTTGAAGGATTTTTAATAGAAAAAAATTTTTTTAATTCTAATACGTTATTAATTTTTTCTTTATTTAATTTATATGCAATTACTTTAGAAAAAACAAACGGAGAGGAATCTCAAATTAATATTGCAATATTTACAAGTTTTTCCACATTAACTAAAACATATTTAAGAAAATATATGATCATAATTTGTAGTATTTTATATAGAATTTATAATGATAAAAATAATAATGAATATTTAAATAGTTTTAATGAATTAAGTGATTATATTAAAGAAAATTCTTTAATACCTAATGAAGAATTATTGAAAATATTAAATGAATTTCAAAATAAATTTGAATATACAAAAATTGAAATTACATTTTCTAATGAAAAAGATGATGATTTTATATTAATAAATTCTTCTGGTAATGTTTCAGCAAATAGAAATAGTAATATTATTAATTATAAAAAAATTAATTTATCAACTGATTTAAAAAAAAAAGAAAAAAATAAATTATTAAAAATAGCAGATAAATCTAAATTAAATGATATAATTACAAAAACTGGCAATGTGAAATTTAATGGAGATTTATGTAAAATTAAATTAAAATCATCAAAAGAAAAAGATAAAAATGTATATGATTTATTATCACCTAAAAAAATATATACTGATAGCTCTGAAATATTAAAATTATATTATGAAAATTTAAATTTAGATGTATTAAATGAAAAAAAAAAGGAATTAAAAAATATTTTATTATCTTTTATTTTTTATTTTGAAAATCTTAAAGAAGATTTTTGGTTTGACGATAATAAATTTAATAACATAGAATCAAAAAAATGTAATTATTTAATAGCAGAAATAACAAATATAATATATAAAATTTTTAAGAAAATAGATTAATTTATATTTTATATTTATTTAATAATATATTAAATATTTAATTATTTAAAAATATTATTTTTAAAATATTAATATATTTAAATATAAAATTAATATTGAATTTAATAAATAAAAATTAAATATTAAAACGAAAAAAATATTTTAAATATATTTAACATATATTTATTTTTAATTCAAATATTTATTAATGATTTTATTTTTATTTTTATATATATCATTTATTTTTTATTTTTTATTTCTTCTTCTATCATTTCTTTTTTTGCATTTATAAATGCATCTTTTATAAAAAAATTCATATCTTTTTTTGTTTCTTTAATCATTTTATCTAAATTATTTGATAATTGTTCCATTTTAATTTGTTTTTGTTTTTCACTTTTATTTAAAAAATTATTTGTATGTTTTTTAATATTTTTTTTTAATTTCAATCCATTAATATAAGTAAATATTAAAAATAAAACAATAAAAAAAAATTGTTTATATTTCATTTATATTTAAATTATTTTACGTTTTTTTAATAAAATTTATTTTTATCTTGAAATTTTAAATAAAAAAATAAATAATTTTATATCAAATGGAAGAAAAAAATGATTTAAAAGAAGAAATAAACAATATAGAAACAGAAGAACAAAATAATAATGATTCAAAATATTATGATGATGAAGAAATAATGGATAGACAAAAACAAAAAGAAAAAGTTCATCCTTATAGAAAATATCAATTCACAATTATTTTAATGATTATAGTTATGGCATTATTAATTATTGCTTGTGTTAATCTAAATAAAGAATTAACTTATCATGTAAAAGTTCAAAAAAATTTACAAACTCAACTTTTTAAAGAAGAAAAAAAAAATCAAGAATTAATGGATTTATATAATAGAGTTGAAGTAAATTATGTTTCTTTATATCAATTAGACCAATCACCTAATATTGAAATAATAAAAACAATTGAAGAATTAGATTTATTATCAAAATTTATTTCAGATAAAGAAGTTCAATATTCTTTATGTTATAAAGCAACTATTGATGGAGATAATAGTCATATATTTAGAGATAAATGTAGTTATTTATCCCCGTTAATTATTCTTATAGAAACTACTGAAGGGTATAGATTTGGAGGATATACTAGTTTACCTTTAACACAAAAAAATGGATTTAATAATGATGAAAATGCTTTTATTTTTAGTTTTGATATGAAAAAAAAATATAAAGTACTTAAAAATGAAGAAGCAATATGGGATTTAAATACTACTTTTCCTTCTTTTGGAAAAGATGATATTGTAATAAAAGATGGATTTTTATCAAATCCTGTAAGTTTTATTAATTTTCCGAAAGCTTATGAAAAAGAAAATAATAGAATAGGTGATTATATATTAACAGGAGGAATTAAAAAATTTAAAATTAAAGAAATGGAAGCACTAATTGTGTATATAAATTAATATTATTTTAATATAAAAAATTTATTTACTTATAATTATATATATATATATATATAAATATTTATTTATTTTATATATATTATATAAATATAAATATATTTAACACTTAATTTAAATTTATATATATAAAAAACTATTAATAAAATATTTTTTATAATAAAAAATAGGGAAAAAAAATAATTAATAAAACAAAAATAATAAATAATTAAAGCTAATAAAATATATTACTATATTTATATAAATTTTTTCGTGAAAAAAATAATGAAATAACTTATTAATAATTGAATTTATTTTATTATTTCAAAAAATTAAATAAGTATTTTTATTATTATTTAAAATATTTATTGAAATTATTATAATAATTGATTTGAAAAATTTTTAATTAATTAAAGAAATTAATTTATATATTAGTATATATATTAGATTAAAAAAAATAAAAAAAAATATATTCAAAAATATATAAAAAAAATGGAAGATAAAAAGTCACAAGAAAAATTAGAATTTGATAAACTAAAATCTCAATATTATCCTTTATTAAAGGATTTTAAAATAAAAGAAATTTTAGGTCATGGTGCCTATAGTATTGTATTAAAAGTAGAGTTTCCAAACAAGCATATTGCTGCAATAAAAGTTTTTAAATCAATATTAGACATAAATGAAGAGCAAGATAAAATTAAAAATATAAATAATGAAATATCAATTATTAAATCAATTAGAAATGAATATTTTGTGAAAACTTTAGCAATTTTAAAACCAAAAGTTGAAACAAAACAATATTTTGGACAATTAATGGAAATTGCTTTATATAAAACATTTAATAATTTAATCAGAATTCTACAATTTAATTATTTTAAATATAAGCCCAGTCTAGATTTTGAAAGTGATAAATTTTTTTGGTTATATGATGTATCAGAAAGTATGATGAAATTCTTTGCAAGACAAATTATTCATGCTTATGAATTCATGAAAATAAATAAACTAATTCATTTAGATTTTAAACCAGAAAATATTTTAATTGACCAAAACTTTCAAATTAAAGTAACAGATTTTTCTTTAACTAGAAAAATAAGTAGTAATGATTTAAAAGAAGGTAAAATTAAATTAAGCTATGGAACAGTAGGTTATATGGGAAAAGAATATTACACCGAAAATAAAGAAGTTAGTATAGAAGATGCATATAAAGTAGATTATTTCGGATTAGGATGTATATTATATATGATGATATTTAGAGAACATTTAATTAAACCTAGCAAAAAAAAATATAATTTAAGCGAAATAAGTGAATTTATTGAAAACGGAAAAAAAAAATTAAATGAATGTAAAAGAATTAGCAAAGAATTAAAAGATTTTATAATAAATTTAATCGGCGATATTAAAGATAGAATGAATATAAATCAATTATTAAATAATAAATGGGCTTTTCCAAAAAAAAGTGAATATAAATTTGTTAATTTTAATTATAATAATAATAATAATAATATAAATAATAGTATTATAGGTATAAAAACAAAAAATATAAATAATGATAATAATTATGTTAATAATTTTATGAATATTGAGTTAGATGATAATAATAAATTTAATAATAAAAAAGAAAGTGTATATGTTTATGATGAAATGAAAGAACAAATAAAATTAGAAGAAATGGACAGTCAAGATCTTATAAAATTAGTGCTTGATTTAAATGTCAATGATAATATTATTCATATGAAAAAGGATCCTAAATTTTATCAGCATAGAAAAAAATTCAAATTTATAAATAAAAGTTTATAATTTGAATATTATTTTTATAAATAAATTATAAAATATATATAATTGTTTTATTTTATTTATTTAGTAGGGTTTTTTTATTTAAAAATATTAAAAAATAATTGAATAATAATTAAATAATATTAAAAAATAATAAATATTAATTAATTATTAATTAAAAAATTAAATATTATTATTATAATGTCAAATATTAATTTTTATGATAACTTCCCTTCTTTATTTATAGATATCGGAACAGAAAGTGTAAAATTCACTCAACCAATTTTAACTACAACAACTTTAACAAAAGAAATAATAAAACAAAATAATAATACAAAACTTTCTAATAATGAAAATGATTTTGATTCATTTAATATTGTTAATTCAAATACAATTTTTGATTATAAAAAAAATATAAATAAATTATCAATTATTGATGCGATAAGATATTTTGAAGAAGAAGATGATGGTGATATAAATTATGATGAAAAAATTACATATGATTTATATTATAATACTTATTTAAGAACAAAAAATTTTTCATTCGAACCTATTTTTTCAGGATTATTTCAAAATTTTTTATCATTTGAAACAATATTAAATAACATTGGAAATAAAATTTACAAAGAAAAATATTTTTCAAACGAAAAATTTAAAGAAACTCCTTTAATTATTACACAAGAATCCTTACCATTAAAATTATTAGGAAAACAAGTAAGTAAAATTTATGAAATATTATTTGAAAAATTTGAAGCGAATTATGCAATTATTTGTTCAAATGCAATGTTAAATTTATTTAGTCATAATATTATTAATGGAATAGTTGTTGATTTAGGAGAAAGTAAAACAAGTATAACACCAATTAAAAACGGATATGCCTTATATGATAATTCAATTAGAACTAATTTTTTATCAGGAAGAACAATTATAAATTATATAAATCAAATAAAAAATCATAATGATGATAATAATATAAATAGTATTAGTTTAAATGATTATTTAGAGTGTAGAAATTTAATGTGGGGGGATAAAAAAAAAGAAGAAAATTTATTTAATAATAATAATTATTCTCATATTCCATATTTGTATACTTTTCCAGAAGTTTTTAAATTTACTTATAGAAAAGATTTTAATATAACTCATAATCAAATTAGAGATTTTATTAATAGTCCAAATAGTGATGAAAATAAATTAAAAAATGATGATAGTGATTCATCAAAAATTGAAGTAAAAACATTTAATGATAGAGAATATATAGATGCTATGATTAATAATAATTTAACTAAAGTTAAATATTTAGATTTTGATTCTAAAATAAATACTATTTATTCACAGGCAGATCCCAAAAAAAATATAGAAAAAGAAATATTTGAATCTTCGAATAATTTTGTTAATAAAGAAGAATTATCAAAATTTAGACAATTTAGTTTATCTCATATGATATGTAGTCAAATAGAAAAATTTGTTGATTTTGATGTTAATAATATAGAATTATATAATAATATAGTTTTTACTGGTGGAATATTGAATATAAGTAATATTAAAAATATATTAAATGATGATTTAAAATCATTAATTGCAGATAATACTGATAAAATAAAAGTATATTTTCCAGATATTAGTGATGCAGCTTTGGGAATGTATAAAGGATGTAATTATATAAGTAGATTAGATAATTTAAAAGATTTGTTGATAACAAGAGATTTATATAATGAAGTTGGATATGAGAATTTATGTTATAATTATATTTAATATTTTTTAATTTAATTTATTAAATAATATAATTAATAAATATATAATTAAAGAAAATTATTTTTTAATAATTATCTATTTTTATTTAAATATTTGGGGATTGGGGATTGGGGATTGGGGATTGGGGATTGGGGATTGGG
>JAEEGK010022370.1_pt1 | contig 13287 bp, 8 predicted proteins | sample 8958771 | NCBI WGS metagenome assembly JAEEGK01 (sample SAMN16246547, study PRJNA631951) | gut metagenome | biome: gut microbiome; feature: rumen; material: SC-attached | host: Bos | place: Iran: Karaj | collected 2018-10 | reverse complement strand
CCTTAGCGAGCTGAATGGATTCGCTAACGGTCTTGTTCATCTTCCAGTTACCAGCAATGATATACTGACGCATAATTGACTCCTTGAGAGGTTTAAAATTTAACGCGCCTAAATTTAGTAAAAAAAGCCGCCTTTTGAAAGGCGGCTGCAACAAAGTTGACTAGAAAAAAGCTAGTTGTAGTTGCTGGAACGGCTCGATGTCGGGGCGGGGGAGCCGCCGTAGCGGTCGCCTTCGATCTTTTCGAGGATCCATTCTTCTTCGTATCCCTTCAGGCGGGCCTGGTCGGGGTGCTTCCAGATAAGGCGGGTGATGAGCTTGCCTTCGACGGTGTAGTATTCCCACACGCTGGACTTTTCGGTAGATGTTTCGTGGTCGGGAGGTCCCCAGAGGAGGTTTACCATGTCGTTTGTCATGCCTTCCTCGATGTAGCCCTGCTTGAACACGTCCTTGAGGCGCTTGTCGATGCCCATGCTTTCCTTGGTCACGAAGTATTCGCGCTCGAATTCCTTGCGGCCTTCGCCACGCTCAATCAGGATGGGGGAAGAGTAACGGTTGCTACAGGCCCAGAACAGCAGTCCGCTGAGGGCGAGTACGCACAGATGAGAAATTTTCATAGGATCTCCTATAAGTTTTGTGCCTACAAAATAAGAATTTCTTGCGCAAATGGACGAATATTTTTTAGATTTTACAATGAAATGGAGCTTTTCTGTCGTCAAATACGGATTTCGCTGGTTACAGTGCTGGCCGCGTTCGTCTTTTCTATGGGCGACGGTTTTGACCAGAGCGCCCAGTACGGATTCCGTTACGGCCCGAACCTTTCCTGGAGTATCATGTGCAACACCCCGTTCGTGTGGGGTCAGTGGTTGCCGCAGCTGGTCGCCGATGTCCATTATACATGGCTTGAACCCATCGGGGAGCTGAATTACGGTGAAAGGCTGGAGAAAGCCCCTACATTCCTGAGAATGGAAGGCGTCCTGGAAATTTCCCCGTTCTATACCGGCTACCAGGCCGGAATCGGGTTGCGTCCGTTCAAGACCAATCCGCAGGTCGAGGTCATGGCTACCTACCTGAGCTTCTTCTACCTGAGGAGTAACCTCGAAATGGTGACCTCCGACGTCATTGGCGAAGGCCGCATCGCCGAAACCTGGAACGCGGACTATATCGTCGATAACGTCTGGGGCGAAAACGACGGCGGATTCAACTACGCGCAATTGTTTGACGTTGCCGTCAAGATTGAGTATTTCTTCCCGAAGTCGGCGATTATCGGCGTGAACATGCATTATATCTTATCCGATATTAGCACGGATTTCAAGGGGAAAAGCTACGATTACAGGCTGAACATGCCCGTCTTCAGCCGTGACTTCGTCCTTGACTTCGAGTTCTTCGGGCTCGCGCCCATTAACGAGAACGTGGCGGTGCTTGTCGAGACGTCCTACTTTGGCACGGGCCTGTTGCAGAACGGCGATGTCGTGGAGAAGGAATCCCTCAAGTACATAATGCTGAAACTCGGCCCGCACCTTTCATGGAAAGACGGCTTGCATTGTGTCACCTTGGAACTTGGATTCTGGAAACGCCTGAAGGACTCGTTCTACGATGGAGATCTGAGCCAGCAGTTTATAGTGCAGCTGCAGTACCAGGGCTACTTCTCGTTCCCGATCCACAAGAACGTGCGGTAGGCGCGGTCCCCGTTCATGATGTTTTCACGCAGGGGATCCTTTGCCAGGTCCTCGATGGGGTAGATGGAACGGATCCAGATGTTTCCCCTGTAGTTCGGGTGCTCGACGGTTGCGAGGGCCGGCAGTTCCAGGCCGGAAAAGCTTTTCCATGAATCGATCCGGATGACTCTTTTTTCTTTGCGTGCGCCCCGCATTGTGACCATGTTGGGCTTGGGGAGGGAGTCGAGTGCTACGCTCCACCACATGTTGGAAAAAGCAGTCGAGAGGATGTTCGGCTTCTGTTCGCTGGTGTCCTTGCACTGGAAGTAGCCGTGGGCGAGAAGCTCCAGGTCGTCGTACTTGATGGGCGTGTTGCCGATTTCGTCCTTGAGATGGTGCATGGCCATCTGCCGACGGAGCTTGGGAAAGTCCTGCTCGATGTATCGGCTGGTTTCGGACGTTATATATTTGATGGAGGGCATGTCGGGCAGATGGATAAAGAAGGTGTCTACCTGTTCCTGCTCGTGGTGTCGCCATTCGATGTCGAAACGTGCGCGGGAATGCTGGGCGTTGATGAACCAGCCTTCCATATTGGCAATCATGGAACCTTCGATCAGCTTATGGACGCAGAGCTCCTGGGCGAATGCCGCCGGGAGGGATGCGAAGGCCAGTGCGAGCGCTAAAAAAGTTCTCATGGAGCTAAAGATATAAAAAAGACTTGCTTTCAACCTTAAAAAACGAAAACTCCGGGCCCTCCCAATGGCTAAAGGAGGGAACGGAGTTTGTTTTTTGGTTTAGGAAGAATACGTACTAGTAAACGGGAGTTGGCGCGGGACTATGCCTCTTCGGCATCGACGGCACCGACTTCGGCGTCTTCGTCTGCTTCGAGGGCATCGTTCTCGCCGAGCTTGAACAGTTCCACGTCCTTCATGCTTTCGCGGATCTTCTGCTCGATTTCGGAGCAGAGTTCCGGATTGTCCTTCAGGAAGAGGCGCGTGTTCTCGCGGCCCTGGCCGATGCGCTCGTTGTTGTAGCTGAACCACGACCCGCTCTTCTGGATGATGTCGAGTTCGCAGGCGAGGTCGAGGATGGAGGCTTCGCGCGAGATGCCGCAACCGTAGAGGATGTCGAATTCGCACTGGGTGAACGGGGCCGCGACCTTGTTCTTCACGACCTTCACGCGGGTGCGGTTGCCGATGACCTCTTCGCCGTCCTTGATGGCGGCGATGCGGCGGATGTCGATACGCTGCGTGGCGTAGAACTTGAGGGCGTTGCCGCCGGTGGTGGTCTCGGGATTGCCGAACATCACGCCGATCTTCATACGGAGCTGGTTGATGAACAGCATGCAGGTGTTGGACTTCGAGAGGATGCCGGTGAGCTTGCGGAGGGCCTGGCTCATGAGGCGGGCCTGCAGGCCAACGTGGTTGTCGCCCATTTCGCCGTTGATTTCGGCCTGCGGGACAAGTGCTGCCACGGAGTCAATCACGATGATGTCGATGGCGCCGGAACGCACGAGGGTTTCGGCAATGTCGAGGGCCTGCTCGCCCGTATCGGGCTGGGAAACGAGGAGGGATTCGATGTCGACACCGAGCTTGCGGGCGTAGACCGCGTCGAAGGCGTGTTCCGCGTCGATGAAGGCCGCAACGCCGCCAAGCTTCTGGGCTTCGGCGATGGCGTGCAGGGTGAGGGTCGTCTTGCCGGAGGATTCGGGGCCGTAGATTTCGATGATGCGGCCGCGGGGGAAGCCTCCCACGCCGAGCGCCATGTCGAGCTGGATGCAGCCGGACGGGATTACCGGGATTTCTTCGACGGGCTGGCTGCCGAGAGCCATGATGGAACCTTTACCATAATTCTTCTCGATCTGGGCGATTGCCGCTTCGACCGCTTTTGCCTTGTCGGCGGAAAGGTTGCTGGTGGGTGTCGTGTTCTTCTTTGCCATATTGGACTCCATTTTTTGTTTTTCTTGTCTAAATATACTATTTAGTGTTCACTTGTGCAAGTGCTTTTTTGTTTATTTAACAAAACAAATAGCCTGCACAACACCATATAAACGGATTTGAGCCTTATTTTGAGCCTATCACCTGCGAAAATTTTACAAAAAGCTTCATTTTGCACCGAGTTGTTACCATTTTTCCACGAAATTGCCATCCAGACGGTGCCCACGGGCTTGCCGGGTTCTGCCCCGCCGGGGCCGGCGATGCCCGAGGTGGATACCGCCCATTGGCAGCCGAACTTTTCGAGTGCGCCAGCGGCCATCTCCTTGACGGTCTGCTCGCTCACTGCCCCGAACTGCTCGAGGGTATCGTGGCTTACCCCGAGGAGGGCTTCCTTGACCTCGTTCTGGTAGGCGACGACACCGCCGGCGAGCACGGCCGAGGATCCCGCCTCGTTCACGATGCTGCTTGCGACAAGCCCGCCCGTGCAGGATTCCGCGGTAGCCATCATCTCGCCGCGTGCGATAAGCTTTTCCTTGATGGCGTGGACCAGCTCGGCGATAGCCTCTTCAAGAAGGTTCTTGTCGATTTCCATACCTTCGATGTTCGCTTCGTTGATGGTCTGTACGCTCTTCATTTTCATACTCCGTAATATAGAATTTATTTGTGTCAAAAAATGACATTGCAAAAGAAAAGTGAAATTTTTTTGCAAAATATAATTATCATGAAGCTCCAGTGCATGCCCCTTCCCGCGAACCATCGTCAATCATCAATCATCAATTATCAATCAACTAATTACTATATTTCAAACAAATGTTAAACCGTCTGCTTGCCATATTCCTGTTTGCGTGCCTCGCCTTTGCGGGCGTGGCCGTGGCGCAGGCCGATTCGACGGTTGCGGCGACTGCCCCGGCAGATACGTCGGCTGCTGAATCGGCGGAGGCGGATCCTGGCGAGGTGGCAGAAGAAGTGCCTGCAGATACGGCGTTCCAGGGCGACCCGCTGGTAAAGGGCAAGACGGGCATACGGTCCATCGATACTCTCCCCGTGAACGAATGGGACATTCCGACAAAGCGCAACTCGCTCGGGCTTACCATGCTCCTGAGCCTTTTCCCGGGCGGCGGGCAGTACTATACGGAACACTACGTGCGCGGCGGGTTCATTACGGGTATCGAACTCCTCCTGGTTTACGAGGTCTATTTCAACAAGTCGTGGCAGAAGGACCGCGTGCTGGAGCAGGCGCAGCCTTTCCGCGATACCGTGTCGATGTATTCCAAGCTTATCCGCGAAACGCAGGACCGCGACAGCATTGCCTACTATCAGGGCAAGCGAAACGAGTATGCGAACCGCGTGCGTGAAAAGAGCGACAAGAAGATGGAGCAGGAAGACCTGCGCTACGCCGAGAATGCGTGGCTGTTCGGCCTTCACTTGTACGGAATGATGGATGCGTTCGGCATCTGGTACAACAACAATTACCGGAGCGTGGAACTCCGCGACATGAAAACTGCCCTGCTGCTCGGGCTTATCCCGGGGCTAGGCCAGATGTACAATGGCGAGTTCGGCAAGGCGGGGTTACTTTATATGGGACTCATCGGCGCGGCGGCGAGCATCCGCACCTCGCAGAACATGGTGGAATACTACCTCGACCGCAAGCACTTTCTGGAGAAAGAGAATTCCTCGTCCGAGGAACTTGACCGCGTGACCGAGCGCGTCACGTATTACCGCAAGAACAGGAACCAGTATATCTGGGGCGTAGCGCTTATCTACCTGTATTCTTTGGGCGACGCGGTTGTCGATGCCCTGCTGAGTGACTTCGATAACCCGACGCATTTTGCGCTGTTGCCGACCCTTACCGGTGGCGCGCAAGCCCTCTTTACGCTTGATTTTTAATTGTCGCCCTCGTCGTGACTTCGTCACACCGCAGTCGTGGAGCGGCAAGAGTGTCCAAGAACATTCGACTCAACTGGGTTAAACCGTACTTTGGGGTTGAAGTTGCGAAAACGCTACGAAAATAACCGTTTGGCTCTGTTGGGCTATTTCGTATAGCTGCGAACTCACTGCAATCTGGGAAATGACCAAGACCGCCAAAAAACTATGGTTTTGCACTAAATAAACTGCCTGAAACGGGCTTATGGATTTGGGAAAGTTTGTTAGTCGTGGCTAAGTGTGCGGTTTGACCCGACAGAGTCAAATGCCCGTACCCGTACCGATATCAAGCACGGTTTTTGCCTTTGAAATCAATGGGTCCCATCAAAGTGGCGCAGCTGCTGGTGGCATCGTGTTCGCCAGTACCGAAAGCAGTCTTGGCTTCAAGTTCAAGCACCACGGCCTTCGGGGCATCAGGCGTGAATTCAACCCAAGGCGGTTCTGATCCCTAATTTGCCCCCCCCAAAAAAAATAGATACATTGCAACGATATTTTTTAACAAACAAATACTATACGTTTTTATAGACTTTACCCATATTTTTTCGCAATCTCCAGCCCTATTTTCAGGAGATCCTTTCGCAAATGTTCCGGCTTTACAACTGTAACCCCATTTTCGGTATGAAAAAGCAGCCACTGTTTCAGTTGTAGGGTTACGTTTACATGCATTGTGATATGTAGAAATTCCTTTCCTTCCCTGATGCGCATAGACGAATGGAAGGGAATGTCCTCAACAAAATCTCTTTTCCCGAGAGGGAATGTAAGATGAATTCTTTCAGCGCAGTTATCCTGTTTGTTGAATAAAGAGAAATCTTTTACCATACTCTCAAGAACGATTCTTGTTTCAGGTTTTTCTACAAAGGGAACTTTTGTCGATTCAACTGAAATAATTCGATTCAATTTGATTGTATAAACAGCTCTAGGATCATTGCGACGGACACAAGCAATATAAATCTCCCCCTGAAACATCGCAATTCCAACGGGAATACGATTCCCTTTTTTCTTCTCACCACCAGATGTTTTGTAAAGCGTTGATAATTCATGTCGGTTGCGAAGCGCCAATAAAATGGTATGCAACTTCTCTCCAGCCGCATCATCGATTCTCCGATAACCACCTACAAAGAAAACTCTAGAATGAATATCCTTATAAGCATCTTTCAATTTATCTTGTTCTAATCTAGGAAGATTCCTCTGAATCTTATCCACAAGCTCCTCAATAAGATCTGCGGTGCCAGGGTAAATATTCGCAATAATTTGCAAAAAAACGAACTGAAGCATCACATCTTCAAAATTCGGCAATGTTAGCTTATCAAGAACATTCAATCCTGTTCGATACGTTTTGCGAGTACCATGACCATCGCACACAACCAAATTACCAGGCAAAGTCATCAACGAAACCATATCGCGTTGAACATTACGACGTTCCGTTTCGGGAAGGTCTATCGCCTGCAATAGCTCAGCAATCGTAAACGCCTTCTTCGGACGTTTCAACAATTCCACCAACAGTTGGATGATTCGTTCATTCTTTTGAATGTCTGCCATAGGTTCTCCTTACGAACTAAAAAATAGCCGTTCATTGCGACAAAATCCGTCGCAATGGTAATTTAATTTTTTTGCGTTAAACAGGAGAATCCATGTTCAACTCTATCAAAGATTTCTGCGAAAAAGGCGAAAATACAGGTTTATTGCTGGTGGATATGCCCACAGGATCGGGCAAGACCCATGCTGTTCTGGAGTACATTTGCCAAGAATATGACAAACCACAGAACAAAAATAAGACGTTCTTCTTTATCACGAACCTTAAAAAGAACCTTCCTACAGAGGATTTATACGAAAAATTCGTGAAAAAGGGCAAAAAAGGCGCCTTTGACGCAGATTTTCTTCAGATAGATTCCAACGAAGACTGCGTTTTAGAAAAATTGACCGAAGATCTGGAGGAAATAATCCCCCAGGGTATCCTAAGAACACCAGAATATTTCAGCCTAAAAAGTCAAAGAGACCTGCTCCGCAATATCAAGGGACAATTGGCCAAGGAATCTCTCAGCAAAGAGTTTCGCGAAAGAACCGAGCCGAAATTTCGCAAAATGATCCAGGGAATGCTAAAAAAACAATTCAAAACAACCAAGGAAAGGCTCAGAGCTATTGAAATTGATGATAAATGGAAATGGGTGGGCAAACTCTACCCAGCTATTTTTACTAGCAGAAAACGCATTTTATTCATGAGTGTGAATAAGTTCTTCACCAAGAATACAACCATCATCGAGCCTTCTTATGAGTTCATCAACAATAAAATTCTCGACAAAGCCATCGTTTTTATTGATGAATTTGACGCCTCCAAAGAAACCCTGCTGGACCAAATTATTACGGAAGGGTTGAACAATAGAATCAATTTCCTGGAATTGTTCAAGGTCATTCACTCCGCATTCCAAATCAATGAATTCCAGAATGATCTGACAACGCCATCTATGATTTGGCAGCAATACTATAGCAAGGGAATTTCTCTCGAAAAACAGTTCAAGGACATGAGTGAAAAGTCTACTGAAATTTTCAAGAAATACAAGCTACAGTTCAGCCACCGTACAGAATCTTCGGCAGAAGAAAATGGAAAGAATTTTCTGTTCCAGGATTACCGTTATTTGTCTGTTCTTGATAACAACAAAAAGTTCGTGGCGGTATCTCCAGATAAGTCCACAAGGCTAAATAAAATTCGATTTACCGAAGACATTTCTAAAAAAGAGCAAACTATCCAACCATTGCTCCATGACATTAAGCAGTTCCTTTCTCGATTCCAAAAGTTCGTTGACCGTCTGGCCACCAACTATCGTCAGTTAAAAAAAGAACGAGACGCAACAAGCGAAATAACCCAAGAAGAAGCTGTTCGCTCCGTGCTTGATTTATTCCATTTACGCGAAGATCAGCACAACTATTTGCTCTCTAGAGTCATGGATAACGCTAGTAACCAGCACAAAAATTTTGACAAGGTGGAAATTGACACAACCATCCACACAAAAGGGTTCCGTTACTATGCTTTTGAAGATGAACAAAGCCATGACATGCAATCGGTAATCAAACTTTGCGAATTTTCAGCAACACCCGAAAAGTACATTCTGCAAATCAGCAAAAAGGCTAAGGTTATCGGAGTTTCCGCAACGGCAACATTGCCCTCTGTTATTGGCAACTATGACCTGAGTTTTTTCAGATCTCAACTCGGCGATGATTTCCACTACCTCTCTAAAGAGACAAAGCAACACATCAAGGATGAATGTTATGCAAATTGGTCCAAGTATAACAAGGTGAATATCCATGCCGAATTGTTAGACGGAGTTGGCGTTTTCAACAATAGTGAAATTGAAAGTTACGCCACTAATTCCATTGCACAAACCCAGTGTTCAGATTTCGATGCTACACGCTATCTGAGAATTTGTGGTGCCTACAAGAATTTCATTCTGCATGATGACATTAAATCGTTTCTGTGTATTCTCACAACACATCCCAAAGTCAAAGATGAGCACATGAACCTTGATTTATTATACCAACTCTTTGAATATGTAGCTTATGACAATAATCTCGATTTCAACAAAGACGCAATCGTTCTTTTGACAGGCCGTGATTATGATGATATCAAAAAATCCATTACCGAAAGATTACGCAACTGCAAAAAACTATTTGTCATCTCAGCGTACCAAACAATCGGTGCAGGACAAAATCTCCAATATGGATTCAATGAAAGTCAAAAGGATTCTCTTATCAACGTAGATAAGTATAGAACCAAATTGGAAAAAGACTTTGACGCCATTTACCTTGACAAGCCAACTCATATGCTTGTTAATCTTATTGGAGGCTTGAAAGATTCCGATTTTGCTAAATCTATTTTTCAGACAGAATTCATGCAGGAAAATGGCGAAATTTCTCGCAACGAAGCCGCAGAAAATATCAAGAAAGCCTTCCGTTGCATTATGGGCGGCAAAAAAGACAAGGACACGGCAGAGGAAGATTATTCAAAACTCTATGACAAAAAGAGCGTCAAACTCTTCGCAACTAGAATGATTATTCAAGCCGTGGGTCGAATTTGCAGAACCGGCTGGAAAAGTAAGGATATATACATTTTCGCAGACAAGGCTATTGGAGACGCCATTGATACATCTGTTATTAACGGCGGTTTCTATAACAAGGAATTTGTAGCTCTTGTTGATAGAATTAAGAAGGACGCGGAACTCCAGGAAGAAAATATTAAGGACAATTTCGAAGACACCTTGCACAATGCTGCTGTTACAAGATCTTACAAGACATTCCGCGACATTGAATTCATGTTGGAATCTAATTGGTCCAAGCACACCATGGATAAGTGGAAGAAAATTCGCGATTTCGTAATAAAGAGTCCCACACTTTCTGTAGTAGAAGCAGAAAAGTCCGATGTAGGCGCCAACTACTATATCAGAGTACCTGAACTTGCAAACAAACTCTATTTTAAGGGAAAGAGTGATTTTCAGGACATTGAAATTTCATTTACTCCCGCAAAAGGATTCAGAGAACTTTCCGAATCTAAAACAAAACTTGATTCTATTATGAAATACGAGCCTTTGGCAAAGTTCTTTGACGATCAGGGTTACGCAAGAGAATTCAAGCCCAATGAGTATTTGATGTCACCCCCTCTCTGGAGCAATATCTATAAAGGCATGCTTGGCGAAGTTGCCGGAGAATTCTTGTTCAAGAAGCTAGTAGATTGCGAATTAAACGAAATTGATCAAGCAGACATTTTTGAAAAGTTTGATTTCCAAATTGTTGATAAACCCTTTTATGTGGATTTCAAAAACTGGAACGAATCCTTTGACTTAAATCAAAAAGAAACTCGAACAAAGATTCTCAAGAAAGCAAAAGAGGTTGATGCGAAACTTGTAATAGTGGCAAATATCCTTGCCGAAGACAAGTACAAGATTGATTGCAGAAACGAAGACGGAATCGTCCTTCTTGTAATTCCGTCAATCCTTACCAAAACCGATGACATCGTCATCGAGAACATCCAAGCAATTACCAAAATCAAGGAGGTTATCAATGAATGCGCCGTTTAAAATCAATAGAGTTATCGCGGATATCAATCATCAGAAAATTGATGAAAAGTTTGATTTCTTTGAAATCACAGAAACCCGAGAAGACAAGTACTTTGAATTCAACGCATCTCTACTTGATGACTTAGTCATGGACAAATCCATCCGAGCCGTACAATTCCATGGCGGTAAAAAAGTCTATGTCATGATGAATAAGGATGAGAATAATCTTGAGCGTATCAAAACAGCAAAGGATAAGAGCAAAGATGCAGATTATCTTTCTTGTAAACAAATCTCTTCGGAAGATGTTGAAAGAGACCATCGTTTAGTTCAACTATTTTTTAACGGATTATTCCGTTCCGAGCATCCCAAACTCAGCTACAACAATGTTGGTGGACATCTTTATTGTTTTCATCCCAAGTGGATTAAGCAAACAAAAAATGCCATTTGGAAAATTCCGACATTAAATGTAAAGATAAACTGGCAGAACACACTGTCATTACCCGTCTGCACATTTTCTGATTTAAAGTTAGCCGTCACAAAGGCAGAAAGCAAAGAAGCAATAGCTAAAATTTTCGATAGGCCTCAATATGTTTATTTAGGCAACAATACCATGCGTCGAAAAAACGATAGCGACACATCGCAGGCTTTTGTAGTTAGTTCTCCAGGCAATTCTAAAGTCAATATTCCTTTTATTAAACTGTGGCCAGCCACGTCTTTCCCAGAGAGTAAAATGGGAATGCTTGCAAATATTGTAGAGAAATTCAATCAGGATTATTGTAGTTTGATTCATGTTGATTTTGCCTCTATTGAAGATTACAAATCCTATAATTTTTCAAAAGATGTTGAAAAAGAAAATAAAGCCGCAATCGAAAGAGCGCTTAGCAACGTTTCTATCAAGATTCTTGACGAAATCGATGATGAAAAATATGGTTCAAAGAATGAATGCAAAAGGATTCAGAAGGCAATCAAGGACAAGTACCATTTGGAATCTTCCATTGGCAAACGCCCTGATAAAGAAGGAATCAACATCAGATTAATTCACGAACCTGAATATTACGAAAGCACAGGAGAACCGGATCCGCACAATAAAAAGATTGACGGAATCTCAATTCAGCACATCACTCTTGAAAATGGTATGCAAAGTTTGGAGGAATCTATTTCAACAATCATCCACAATGCTTTAATCAAAAAAGATTTACAAAATCAGCAAATCACGCTTTTCGATTGGACAAAAACGAATCTAGCAGAGACCATTACCTTCGGCTATGCAGATAAGATTACTGGCACAAAATTCTATCGATATTATTTCATGGACATCAATCCAGACGGGACCTTTAAAATCACCGAACTCGAACATGATGCATTCAACTACGAGGAATACCAGAAATGCATAGACATTTTTGAACGAGCCCAAGGGGATAAAAGGTCCAAAGAAGCTCCTGCAGAGGGCATCATTCGCGATAGCGCTGGAAACATAAGCGTGATTCGCGAATCCGACAAGTTTACTCTCCCCGATTTTGCAAAAATCAAAGAAAAAGTTGATAACGGAGAAACAAACATCAAGCGAGCAGCAACCTTTGAAGAATACTATTCAGGTTGTATGAACATCAAGATGTTTGAAGACTGCGGTAAAACATATTACTGCGTTGGTAGAAAAGATAAGAATCCGTCATTAGCAATTCCGCGAGCAGTCAATGTCCGCGAAGTTCAGGTTTACGAAGGAGAGCCTATTCTCTTCGAAAAGCTTCTTTCGCTCATGAGCGTTGAATTCGTGAGAAATGGGCAATTAACAGTTATTCCGTTTCCATTCAAATATCTGAGAGAATGGGTGGAGATGAATAGGGAGAAATAACACCTTGCCACTCTTCCAACGGATCTCTATCTTGTCATCCCGCTGCACAAGCAAGCCAACCTTCTAATGCCGCGACTGCCAACAATCAGTTGTATTTTGCACCTGAGGAATTAGCTCAAAGAAACTACGTTTTTGCGCTAAATAAACAGCCTGGAACGGGCTTATGGATTTGGGAAAGCTTGCTAGTCGAGGCTAAGTGTACGGTTTGACCCGACAGAGCCGAGCATTCATAGACACACTTGTGCCTTCGGCACTTCGGTGTGACGAAGGCTGAAACATCAATCCATCACGAGCGGGGGCATCTTGATGCCTTCGTGCACGGTCGTGAACTTCCCGCGGAAATGCCCTTCGCTGTTGCGCGAGAACTCGAATCGCGTGACCATCGCGTAGCTGAACATCCCTTCGACAAAGACCTCGTCCGGCAGTCCGCACGCGAAGTGCTGGAGGGCAGCGATTACGCCCGCGTGGCTTACCCACAGGTATTCGCCGTTGTCGTCGAGCGTGTCAAGAAGTGTCTCTACGCGTTTGTCCACGTCGTGGAAACTTTCGCCCGCGGGGAACCGGAATCCGCGCCAGTCGCTTTTCCATGCGGCCATCTCGTCGCGGGGAACCGCCGTGAGTTTCTGGCCTTCCCACGTGCCGAAGTTTATCTCCATGAGCCTGTCGTCTTTCTCGATGTTAAGCCCGGTGGCCTCCGAAACCTTCTCGGCGAGTCGCATGCACCGCAGGAGCGGGCTGCTGAAGAGTCGGGTCGGGTGGCCGCCTGCCTTCAGGTAGTCTTCGATGGCGCTTTTCGCCTCGTCTTCGAATGTGGGGGATACGGCAAAGTCGAGTCGCCCGTAGCAGACATCTTTCGGGGTGTAGGGGTTGGTGT
>JAEEGK010022368.1_pt1 | contig 13289 bp, 13 predicted proteins | sample 8958771 | NCBI WGS metagenome assembly JAEEGK01 (sample SAMN16246547, study PRJNA631951) | gut metagenome | biome: gut microbiome; feature: rumen; material: SC-attached | host: Bos | place: Iran: Karaj | collected 2018-10 | reverse complement strand
GGCTGGCGCTAACTCTCGCGCTGCCGCGCTCCGAAATGCCGAGAGAAATCCGTTTTCAGATTTCAGCAGCCATTCCAGATTTCTTTCAGTGTAATCAACCATTCGCTGTTCGAGATCGGTGCCGTATGCCTTGTAGCCCTTCAACGTTGCTTCTTGTAAAACTACGCCAGTACCACAAAACGGGTCTAGAATGCGGGCGCCGGCTGGCAGGGGACCACAAAGGTTAATCAAAATCTGCGCAAGCTTTGGTGGTAACATGCCAACCTTGGCATCGCGGGCTGGGCGAGCTTGGTCGCGCTTAGCGTAGGCGTCGATATCCTGCACACCGATTACCTTCCACCAGGTTTTATCAACCAAAATCAACTCAACTTTGTTTGGCTTGGCACCAGAAAGTCCATTGTGAAGGGAAGTAGCAGTAGAAAGCGTGGCGGCCTTGTTCTCTACCACGCGCACGCTGCGGCCGTGGCGAGTCAAAATCTTTTTGAGTTTCAAAGCTTCACCTTGAGCCTTACGCGGGGAAGCATGTTCTGAATAATCCGAAACCCCAAGTGTGATCTTTCCCTCTGGTAAGTTTTGCAAAAATTCGAGAGGTTCTACGCTAAGTTCTTCAGCAAGTTTTAAGCTGCCGCCGAGTCTAGCAATATCCGGAACGACGTCTGCAGAAAAAGTGGCGAGTCCTGGCTTAAAACGATTGACGCGCGAAAAAACTGCCTCAAGTTCGGCAAGAGAAATTTCGGGCTGGCGCCCCAGCACGGCTAGGTATTTCATATCTAAATTATAGCATATATGGTATAATTCACTCATGGCCAAAAAACCATTTAAGTTTTCTTTTCGGACATTTTTGTCCATCGTCACGGTCTTCCTGGTAGCCTATATTATCTACCAAAACTGGCCAGACATCACGGAGGCAGTTTCCCATCTTCCTGAAGCGAACTGTTTTGTTTTGCTACTCTTAATTCCGGAACAACTCTTCATGTATTATGCCTGTGGCCGTATTTTCTTCTCATATCTCAAAAAATCCAGTAAGGTCAAAAAGCTATCAATTAAAGATAGTGCACGCATTTCCCTCGAGCTCAACTTTGTGAACCACGCAGTGCCAGCCGGCGGTTTCGGTGGGCTTGCTTTTTTGTCCTGGCGCCTTCGCCCATACAATGTCACGGCCGGCCAATCTAGTTTTCTTTACGTTTTTCGCTACGCCATCACCACAGTGTTTAATTACGTGCAGGCACTCGTCGCAATTTTGGTTTTGTTCTTCCTGAATTTGATCCCGGACAACGCGCACTGGGTGATTTGGGTTTCCCTCATCATGAATGTGGGTGTTGCGATTGCCCTCGGCCTCATCATTTATATCGCCAGTGGCAAAAAACGTATCAACTTCTTTAGTAAAATCGCCACCAATTTTGCCAACTGGCTGGTTAGGACTTTTACTTTTGGCCAAAAACGCACCATTATTACTTACGAAAAAATTAACCATTATTTAATGGATATCCACGAGAGTGTTTTGATTGCTCGTCGTGACAAAAAGAACCTTCGCCGCCCAGTTTTCTGGGGAATTATTTACAGTTTTTGTGAAATTGCGACCTATTGGATCGTGGCAATTTCGCTCGGCCGGCCTGAACTTTTGCCATACATCATGGTGGGCGAGGCCATCGGCTCGGTCTTTGATGGTATTGTGCCATACGGTTTGTACGAACTTGGTATGACCGGCGTGATGGTTGCGCTCGGCATTGATTTTGGCACCGCCACCATTGTTACGATTATGACTCGCGTCGCTACTTTGCTTTTCACCATCGCTACCGGCTACTGGCCATACAACAAAACCATCATGCAGGCAGGAAAAGACGATGGAGCCGACGCTTAAGTTCTCCCCTACCGAACTCATTTCCGCCATCAATCAAACGCTCGACTATGCTTATTCGAGCGTGGTTTTGGTTGGTGAAGTTGCGAGTTTTAAAGTCAACCAAGGCAAGTGGGTTTTCTTTGATATTAAAGACGACGAATCTAGTGTCAACTGTTTTATGACTTTGTACCAGCTCAAAATGCCGCTTGAAGACGGCATGAAAGTGATGGTGCGCGGTGTGCCAAAAATCACTAAATGGGGCAAGTTTTCATTTACCGTCCAGGCAATTCAGCCAGTGGGCGAGGGAAGCATCAAGAAAGCTTTTGAACTCTTGAAGAAAAAACTCGCTGCCGAAGGTTTGTTTGACGAAGCAAAAAAACGCCCACTACCTACAGACATTTCGAGCATTGGCGTGATTTCTTCCACCCAGGCTGCCGGCTATGCAGATTTTATTAAGATCATTAACGAACGATGGGGCGGACTCAAAATCACAACCGCCCACACGCAGGTGCAGGGCCTCGATGCGCCGGCCCAAATCGTGCGCGCCATTAAATATTTTAACGAGCACGGCGGTGTAGATGTGATCGCGATTATTCGCGGTGGCGGTTCGGCGGATGACCTGGCTGCGTTTAACGACGGAGAATTAGTTCGCGCGATTGCGGCCTCCAAAATTCCGGTTATTACCGGCATCGGTCACGAAGTGGATGAGAGTTTGGCCGACCTTGCGGCGGACGTGCGCGCATCAACGCCGTCTAACGCTGCGCAAATGCTAACGAAAGATCGTGCTGCCGAAATTCGCAAAATCGAAACGACCTTGGACCGCGTCAAGCAAGTAATTATTAACAATATCAACAATGCGATTTTTGAAAACAAGAACAAAGTCGAGCGCATCACGCGCGAATGGCAAAATAAAGTTGCAGCACTCACAGAAAACGTTAAGCAAAAGATGAAACTTCTCGAGGCTTTGAATCCAGAAAAGGTTCTGCGCCAAGGCTACGCCATTTTATCCGGCAAAGTTTCCCCAGGAAGTGTTGTAAAAATTACAACATTTAAACAAGAAATTAATGCGGAGATTAAAGATGTCAGAGACCGACAATAAACCAAACCTCAATCAAAAAATTCAAAAGCTCGACGAAAGCGTGGAGTGGTTTTACGGTGACGATTTTAATTTGGAAAACGCCACCGAAAAGTACAAAGAGACTTTAACGCTCGCCAAAGAAATCGAAAAAGACCTCGAGGGCCTCAAAAACGAGATTGAAGTCCTTGCAGAAGATTTTTCAAAATAGTGTTATAATATGCTTATGGATAATAATTCATACCAACAGCCAATGCAGCCGGTACAACCAGTACCGCAGCCAATTGTTCGTAACCCACAAGACGCGGACAAGAAAAAACAACTCATCAAAACTATTTCCCTTGCTGTTGCTGTACTTCTTGCACTTGTTTTTGCAGTTTTGTATTTTATGGAGAGTTCAAAATATTCAGATCTTAACAAAGATTTTGAAACCAAAGTATCTACCGCTGTCGAAACCAGAGCCGACGCTCGCTTGACCGAGCTCGAAAAACAATTCGACGAACTCGACAAAAAACCATACTCAAAATTTGTTGGGCCAGAGGATTACGGTAGTCTTTCGTTTGATTATCCTCGCACCTGGAGTGTTTATGTTGCAGAAGACGCCGCCAAAGGTGGCAAATATGATGCCTACTTTAATCCAAACAAAGTCGAAGCTATCAAAGACAAGCATGCCTATGCTTTGCGCGTAGAGATTTTCAACGAATCATTCGATAGCGTAGTTGCCGAATACGACAGGAAGGAAAGCCTTACCGCCAAAGCCGACACCGTGGGCGGTGCCTCGGCCAATCTTTATACTGGCACCATTCCAAACACTGAGTTCAGCGGTGCAATTTCGATCTTCAAGATTCGCGACAAAACCGTAATTATCACGACTTACGATCAAGCTTACTTTAGTGATTTTAATAATATTCTAGATAGTATCAAATTCAACTCTTAAACGTGCTATAATTTTAGCATGGAACAGGAGGTGAACGGTATTTTGGTGGCAGCCCACGAGCTCAAGGCTCCGCTGTCTGTTTTGCGCCAGCTCGCCCTGTCTTTTGATTTCGAAGAACCAGCGCCTTCGCTCGAACATATTCGCTCCGAAATGGTGAGCGTAAGTGAACGCGCCATCAAACAAGTTAACGACCTCACGAAAATCGCCCGGCTCGAAGACGGCCTGTTTACGATGGAACCGGTTTCGGTGCGCGCCGTTTGCGACGACGTCACGCGCGAACTCGATTACCTTTTCCGCTACAACAAGCGCGAACTATTTGTAAAATATTCCAACAAAGCCAAGCTCGTCACGGCCAACCGCGATCTTTTGCACAGCGTAGTCTATAATTTCCTACTTAACGCCATGCATTATTCGGGTGAAGAAACTCGCTCCGAGCTTTGTATTAACGACTGCCACGACAAAGTCAAAATTTCCGTGCGCGATTTTGGCCCGGCTTTGCCGATGGATGTGTGGCGCGAAATGAAACGCGGCTGGATCAAAAAACCAACCTCGATCGCGATGCGTCCGGGCAGTTCTGGCCTGGGACTTTATATTGCTTCTAAGTTTTCTCGTTACATGAATGCCAACGTGGGTGCGGTTCGTCACCGCGACGGCACCAGCTTCTTTATCGAGCTGCCGGTCTCAACCCAAGCGAGATTGTTTTAATGATTTTCATAATTGACGATGACGAAATTATGGCGGAGTGCATCGCGCGCGCCGTCAAAAAGGAAACTAAGATTTTTTCAAACGCCATTGCGGCAGTTGAGGCTTTAAATGACGAAGTGCCAGAACTAATCTTTCTTGATATTTTATTGGACGGCCCGGACGGTTTTACCTTTTTAAACGAACTCGCTTCCTATCAAGACACCGCCAAAATTCCAATCGTTATTGTAACGTCGCTTGATGTTTCGGGTGTAGATCTTAGCCAGTACAATGTGGTGGGAATTTTATCAAAAGATAATATGACACCAAAGGAAATCAAAAAATATGTCAGCGAAAACGCCGGATGATATTAGAACCCTGGCCTATGTGCTTCGCCGCACCAATTACGGTGAAGCCGACCGCATCCTAAATTTGTTAACGCCAACTGGTCAATATTCGGCCATTGCGCGTGGTGTTCGCAAAGAAAAATCACGGCTCAAAAGCAGTATTGAAATGTTTTCTTTGATCGATATTAATCTGCATGTCGGCAAGGGCGAACTCTACACTGTAACTTCTGCCAAAATGCTGGATTTTTACAGCAACTTACTCACTGATCTTTCGCGACTTGAACTGGCGTCGTTAATTCTGAAAAAAGTAAATTCGGTGTCCGGCGATGCGAATAGTGAAGAACTTTTTAATGTCGTCGACCAATCGCTAAAAGCCTTGAACGCTGGAGAAAACCCAGAGCTAATCGAAGCTTGGTTTTGGCTTAATTATGCCAAAGCCAAAGGCGAAGAGATTAATTTATATCGCGACACGAGCGGGGAAAAACTGGTAGAAGATGGCATATACATTTGGAACACGGCGGAATCGGCACTCGAAGTTTACCCGGGTGGAAACATCGGCGCCAGCGAAATTAAACTAATGCGGCTCATGCTTACCTCTCGGCTAAACCTCGCTTTAAAAGTACGCAACGCGCCACCACTCGAAGCAATTTCCTATATTGCTAAAGCTATTAATAAGCTATGATATAATACTTTTATAAAAGGAGTTAGAAAATGCCTGATAACGGTAAAAAAAGTAAAAAACCAATCATCATTTCAATTATTATTGTATTAATCTTGGCCGCCGCTGCCGGCGTAGCCGCCTTCTTCCTACTCAAAAACAAGCCTCTTGATTCAAGCTACTTTGTTTCAGACGACACCAAACTCGTTTACAACGTTAGCAAAAACCTCGATGGTGCTACCATCTATGATTCATACGAAATCTACATGGTTTATTTCTATGAAGGCGACAAACTCACTGGCCTCACCACTTACTATGGTTACGAAAGTGAAGATGCTGCCAAAGCTGCGCTCGAAAAATACTCCGAAGTCTTTAAGACTGGCGACGACATCACGAAAGTCGAACAAAACGGTAAGTACATTTGCCTTACCGCTGCCGCATATCTCTACGAAGGCACTACGGTTGACAGCATCCGCACTATTATCGAATTCCAAGAAAAAGGAAACACTGGCATAGTTGAAGAAGACCAAGAACTAGAACAAAATATTATCGAAGACGCCGAAGTCAAGATTAACTGGGACTAATAAGTAAAAAGCCAGCCTGTTAGGCTGGCTTTTTGTGCTATAATTTTTATATGAGTAAATTAGATGACATCGTAAGTTTGTGTAAGCGCCGCGGCTTTATTTTCCCAGGCTCAGACGTTTACGGCGGCATGGCCGGCACCTGGGACTTTGGTCCGCTTGGCGTCATGCTCAAAAATAATCTTGTAAACACTTGGTGGAGTCACTGGGTAGATCAGCGCGACGATATGTTTGGTATCGACGCTGCCATCATCATGAACCCAACCACGTGGGAAGCTTCTGGCCACACAGCAACTTTTGCTGATCCATTGATTGAATGTAACGAATGTCATTCCCGCTTCCGCGCCGACAAGCTCGTCGACGGCTATTCCGAAAGCATCACAACAGAAGAGTTTAAAGCTATTAACCCAGCCTGTCCAAACTGTGGCAAAACCAACTGGGGAAGCATCCGCAAATTTAATATGATGTTCTCTACTCACGTAGGCGCCGTGCTTCCTGAAGACGAATCCGGTAGCGAGTCCGACAAAGAACTTGCTCGTCGCTCCATCGCTTACCTTCGCCCAGAAACTGCACAAGGTATTTTCACGAACTATAAAAACGTCGTCGACACTATTTACCCATCCGTGCCATTTGGCCTTTGCCAATTTGGTAAATCTTTTAGAAACGAAATTTCGCCACGCGATTACATTTTGCGTGACCGCGAATGCTCACAATTTGAAATTGAATATTTTGTCCATCCAAATACTTGGGCCGAAAATTTCGAAACCATTCGCAAAGAATATTTGGATTTCCTCACGAATAAACTAGGCCTTAAAGCCGAAAACATTCACGAACTTGAAGTATCAGAAGAAGATCGCGCGTTTTACAGCAAACGCACAATTGACATTATGTACAACTATCCAAACGGCGAAGAAGAGTTGATGGGTATTGCTTATCGCACCGACTACGATCTTTCAAACGTCGCCAAAGCTTCCGGCAAAAACATGGAATATCGCGACAAAATCACCGGCGAAACCTTTGTACCACACGTGATCGAGCCATCGATGGGCTTGGAGCGCGCAATCCTCGCCATTTTGTCTGAAGCCTACTACGAAGACGAAATGGATGGCGAAACTCGTGTAGTATTGAAGCTTCCTGAAAACTTGGCACCATACAAATTCTGTGTTTCGCCACTTCTTAAAAACAAACCAGAACTTGTAGAAAAAGCCAAAGAAGTCTACGCCAAACTAAAAGCCAAATATACTTTTGTAACTTGGGATGATTCTGGCAACATCGGCAAACGCTATCGCAAACAAGACGAAATTGGTACACCAAAATGCGTGGTGATTGACTTTGATACACTAGAAGACGACACCGTTACCGTGCGCGATCGCGACACCGCCCAGCAAATTCGTGTAAAAATTGACGAGCTTTAAAATGACCAAAAAATATCAACTGTATTTTTGTCGCTTCTTTCGCACGACGCTGGCGGGGTATTTTTATGTTATAATTATTAAACCATCTTGTGCTGATTTATGGTACACGTATTTTTTTACAATTTGTTTTTTTGGAAGGAGGATGTTCCATGGAAGAAGAAAGAGTGCATTATTATTGTCGAGAAGCATGCAATGTTAAAACGCTTGATGACCTGGACTTTTACAAGAAGCCAAACCTGGAACCGTTTGAAAGCGCAATCCAATCTGGTGACATCACAATGCCGCGCCTGATCGCAGATATGAGGGAAGGTCAGTGGATGATTGAAGAGAAGAGTAGCGGATTTTTTGTAGACCAGTGGAAGAACCGTATTCGGCCAGAGCGCTACTGCGAGATCAGTAGAGCAGATTTTGAAATTGCGCTGTTTGCAATTTATGACCAGCTTAATAAGGAAGGGTTTTTTAGATGGGATTTTGATACGTTTGGAATCGCGGATTATTATTACAGACACTTTACTTCCACGGGTGGTGGTATCTTTAATTATTGGTATTGCAAATATATTGATTCGCATAACAACGGTGTTGACGGGTTTAACTATAAGTACGAGACGTACTGCGGGTTGACCGGCCTGGAAAACGCTATCGTTGAAGCAGCGATAAAGGCAAGCCTCGACGAAGACCAAAGCAAAATCTTGCTGTTCGATATGCGACGAGGAATCGAGAAATACGACTATAGTAGCGCCCAAAACGCCCTACTTGAATCAGCAAGGAATAATCTTCGGCAAAAGTACAACGGAAAGGTAATCGAGTTGATACGTGAAATTGTGAATGGCGGAGAGTACCTTTTTAGCCGAACGGGTTGGTATATGTCATCCGTGAAAGATCGACCGCCGCAAATAGAAAATCGCGACTATAGTTGTGTGACGTCGTTGTTTTCGGACGAGGACAAGTAATCCAAAAAACAAAATACCCCGCTAGGATTTATTGGCGGGGTATTTTTTATTTAGAACTTATTTGCTAGCTCTGTCAGATTCGTTCCAGCGTTTGATGGATTCCGCAATCACAGCTTTTGCTTCATCCAAGCCAAAGAAGCCTTTAACCTCGGTAGAACCAGGTTTTTTGAGGTCTTTGTAGTGGTTGAAGTGGAATTCAATTTGCTTCAATGTTTGCTTTGGCAAATCTTCCAAAGTGTTGTAGCAGTCGCCATTGTTGCGGTCGTCATCAGGGACACAGATGATTTTGTCGTCGACTTCGCCGCCGTCAACAAATTTCATCACGCCAAGAATTTTGGCTTTCATCCAGATACCAGTGGTAAGTGGTTGGTCGGTGATCATGAGAACATCGAGTTCGTCGCCATCTTCATCGATAGTTTGTGGAATGAAACCATAGTTGCAAGGTTTTGCAAAAGCAATTGGTTCGACGCGGTCGAGCATGAAGCAAGCGTGTTCGCGGTCCCATTCGATTTTGTGGTTAGAGCCTGTTGGAATTTCAATCACGACGTTGAGTTCGCCATTTTCGTAATCCCCAGGGGTCAAAACTTTATTAAAGTCTGCCATAATTTCTCCTTAAGTTGATTTTTTAATTATATCACACATTGCAAATCTAAAATGCTTGCAAAAGTTCAAAATATATGTATTAATATATATTGTATATGAGTAAAAAATATAATGTCACAAAAAGGACCCTGCATTATTTTTGGCAGGAAATTAAGAAGTACAAATGGCTTTCGCTTGGCTTCTTCATTTTGTCGCCAGCGGTGATTTTTATCCGTAACGTCCTGAGCGTCTTCGTTTTTGCTGACATTATCGACAAAGTTTCGAGCGGCCTTACCGAGGAGCAAGTCTTTACCATTGTGCTGCCGGAAGTTTTGATTTATCTTGCAATCGCTATCGTTAACAGCCTTTTGTTTGAAAAACTACGCCTTTATTGCTGCTGGAAGATGGAACTTCTCTCGATGCGCGACCTCGACAACATGTCGTTTACCACGGTTTGCGAGCAGTCCATGCAATTCTACAACGACCGCTTCTCTGGCTCCATCGTTTCGCAGACCAACAAATTGGTGCGCGCCTTTGAGCGTTTTATGGACGTAGTGATCTGGGATCTTTTGCCAATTCTCACCTACGTTGTTTGTGTAACTGTGATTTTGTGGCAACGCCCGCCGCTTTTCACCTGTATCATCTTGGCCGTGGTTGGCATTTATACTCTGTTCTCGGCGCTTTCATTTAAAAAAATCGCCGACTACAGCGAGGAAGAATCCGCCGATACCGCCAAAAAGACCGGCCAATTATCCGATTCGGTGTCCAACATTACCTCTGTAAAATCCTACGCCAAAGAAAAATACGAGCAACACCGCTACGACGGCTTCTTGAATCGTTGGCTCAAAACCAGCTGCAAGCTGATGCGCGCCACCATTAAGCGCGATTTACTCTTTAGTATCGCCATCATGGGTCTTACTGCGGCGCTTTTGTTCTTCCTAATGACCGGCACGATTTGGTTTGGCTTCTCGGTTTCTACGCTTGTGCTCATCGTCACCTATTCCGAAACCCTGCTTGGCGACCTCTACGACATCACCCATATCTTTAAAAATATCAACAGCAGCCTGGGCGACGCGCGCGACATGGTGCGTATTCTCGACATGCCAGATGAAGTGGTGGATGCCCCGGGCGCCAAAAAACTCGTCATTAAAAACAGCGAAATCGTCTTTGATAACATCACTTTCCGCCATCACGAGGCCAAAGAAAAGATTTTCAAGGATTTCTCTCTTACCATCAAACCGGGCGAACGTATTGGCCTAGTTGGGGTTTCCGGCTCTGGCAAGACCACGCTTACGCGCCTTCTTCTTCGCTTTGCCGATGTGGACGCCGGCACGATTTTGATCGATGGCCAGGATATCAAAAACGTCACCCAAAACTCCTTGCGCGAAAACATCGCTTACGTACCTCAAGAAACCGCGCTTTTCCACCGCTCAATTGCGGACAACATCGCCTATGCCAACCCAGATGCTAGCAAGGCAGAGATTTTGCGCGCTTCTAAGCTCGCCAACGTGGAAGGATTTATCAAAGATTTGCCAAACGGCTATGACACCTTGGTGGGCGAACGTGGCATCAAACTTTCTGGTGGTCAGCGCCAGCGCATCGCGATAGCCCGCGCTATCCTAAAAAATGCCCCAATTTTGGTGCTCGATGAGGCCACTTCTGCTCTCGACTCCGAATCCGAGGCCCTGATTCAAGAGGCTCTCAATAATCTAATGGAAAACCGCACCGCTATCGTGATTGCCCACCGTCTCTCTACGGTAGCCAATCTGGACCGTATCGTGGTGCTAAAAGATGGCAAGATTATAGAGGAAGGCTCACACAAAGAGCGCCTCAAAAAGAAGGGGAATTATTACAAGCTTTGGTCTCGCCAATCTGGCGCATTTCTCGAAGAAAACTAATCTTTCATTGTAGATTTAAAAATTTTTTCATCCTTGATGCTGTCTGGTAAATAGTTTTTATCCAAATGGAACCCAGATTCCCATTTTTGCCCTTCACCAAAACCAAGTTCCTTCATAAGTTTAGTCGGTGCATTGCGAAGCCACGTTGGTACTGGCTCGCCCATCGTTCTTTTTGCAAGACCGAGAGCCGCATACCACGCGTCGGCCGAATCACGATTCTTCTTAGATTTCGATAAAGCAATGCAAGTGTGTGCCAAAATCAAGCCAGACTCCGGCATACCCACGCGTTCTACCGCCTGGAAACAAGCTGTGGCAAGACTAAGCGCCCCGTTTCCGGCTAGGCCAATATCTTCAGAGGCAAAAATCACCATGCGCCGCGCGATGAACTTTGGATCCTCGCCGGCTTGCACCATGCGCGCCAAATAATAAAGCGCCGCGTCGGTATCGGAACCGCGCATCGACTTAATAAAGGCCGAAATCGTGTCGTAATGATTGTCGCCCTTTTTGTCGTAGCCCGGCACCTTGCGACCAGCGGCTTCGATTGCGGTTTTTACATCAACTTTTTTAGCCAAAGACAGCGCGAGCTCCAAATCGCCTAGTGCCGAACGTGCGTCGCCGCCCGAAAGCTCGGCGATATAATCTACGGCCGCATCCGTAATTTGCGCCGCGGCAGACTTGGTGAGTTTTTTCACGATCGAAACTTTTTCGGCTTTCAGGGCGCGGGTCAAAACTTCAATAATTGCATCCTTAGTGAGCGGCGCTACCACAACCACGCGGGAGCGGGAAAGTAGCGGCGAAATCACCTCAAACGACGGGTTTTCAGTAGTTGCACCGATCAAAGTAATCAGGCCAGACTCCACGTGCGGCAAAAATGCGTCTTGTTGCGCCTTGTTAAAACGGTGAATTTCATCCACGAATAAAATCGTGCGTGTTTTTAAATTCCAGTTTACTTTGGCGCGCTGCACCACGTCTTCAATATCTTTTTTACCAGAAGTCACAGCGGAAATTTCGATAAAATCCGCTTTAAAATCGTGCGCCAAAATCCGTGCTAAGGTAGTTTTGCCGGTGCCCGGCGGGCCCCAAAAAATCAAATTCACCGGCTCGCCCTTACGAATAATCTCGGTCAAAATTTTACCATCACCAATAATGGCGTCTTGGCCTACGACGTCCGAAATTTTTTGTGGGCGCATCCTCTCCGCTAGGGGAACTCTGTTCATAAAATCATTATAACATTTTTAAAATTTTGGGTGCTATATGCTATAATGAGCTTATGGCAAATAAAGGCATACACGTGGCTAATTTATGCTATAATAAGCTTATGATAAAGAGACACGCCGGAGGTATTTTATTGGCAGCTACATTGTTGTCACTTTTCTCGTTAAATGCCTTTGCAACTCAAGATTCGATTATCGGTGGTGAGGTTAATGTCGTCGCCGGCGTCGAATCTGTGCTTCGTATCGATCTTCCAAACGATATCACTATCAGGATTGAGCCAGGCAATAAAGATGCCTACACTGTGCCAGTTCATCTCGGCATTTACACCAACAATCCAGGCGGCTATTTTTCATATATTTCCACCAACAAAAATCGTATTGACGCTTCCGACGTTATTGCTAACTCCCTTAACCATGTCGATGACAATCGTTATAAAATCGATCCATTAGCCGCCCCAACCACCATCGAACAATTCCCAGCCGGCTATTGGGGTTATTCAATTGATGGTGGCAAAACTTTCAATAGTGTTCCGGCCGCCAACGACACCCCAGCTCTCGCTAACACCGACTCAGGCCTTTATTTTGGCGTGAAAGTCCCGAGCGACCAAGCTTCTGGTAGATACTCCAATACCATTATCGCCACGGCAGTCACTCGTCACGTCCAAACCCCAGATGAGCTCTTTAATGGTATTGAATACATGCAAGATATGACCCAAGAAATCTGCGAAACCGAAAACTCTGGCATGTCAAAGCAACTCATTGATCGTCGCGATGGCAAAAAATATTGGGTCACTAAAATGCGCGACAACAGCTGCTGGATGACACAAAACCTCGATTTCGAAATCGCTTCCACTGGCACCACGCTCACTCCAGCCGACTCCAATGTTTTTGCTAGCCGCACCATTACAAAGGAAGCCGAGGGCACTAGCAACAATATCTTTTATTCCGATCTTGGCGACTACTACATTCCAAATGGCGACAATTATGACGACGATGGCAACCCTGCTTCCACTGTCGAGCTCGCTGCCGACGCCGAAGACTGGCATTATCATGTTGGCTCACTCTATTCTTGGTCCGCCGCCACCGCCGGCTCCGGGAATGCTGATACCAG
>JAEEGK010022364.1_pt1 | contig 13290 bp, 12 predicted proteins | sample 8958771 | NCBI WGS metagenome assembly JAEEGK01 (sample SAMN16246547, study PRJNA631951) | gut metagenome | biome: gut microbiome; feature: rumen; material: SC-attached | host: Bos | place: Iran: Karaj | collected 2018-10 | reverse complement strand
TTATAAAATTTTTAATTCATATTTTTTTGATATTATTTTTTTTTTATGATTTTTTATTTATTTAAATATGACCGACGAAGTTGAAGTCAAACAAAATTATTTAAGAGAAAAGATATTAGATAGTGGTTATGATGCTAATGAATTTATGAATTATTTAATTGGATTAAATGGGGAAAATGCAACAGATATAAATAATTACTCATTAAATGATTTAAAACAAGTATAATAAGATTATATAATAATTAAATTTTAGTGTGTAGATGATTTTATAAAATTAAAAGAGTCAACAAAAAAAGAAGAAATAGCAGAACCAAAAAAAGAAGAAAAAAAATATGTCACAACAGAAAAAAAAGAAAAAAAAAATGAAGAAGAAAAAAAACAAAATTCAGAAGAAGGAGAAGAAAAAAAAGAAGAAGATAAAGAACAAACAGAAAATTTATCTCGTCAAGATTTAATAGCAAAATATGTAGCGAAAGATGAAATATTATTAACAAAAATTTTATGCATTCACATGGAAAAAACTCCTTTATCAGATTTAGATAATATAACAATAAAAATTGATCAACCAAAAAAAATTGAAGGAGGATTATTCAGTAAATCTTATATTACATATTTAATAACAACTGAGCCTTTAAATTTAAGTGTTAGAAGAAGATACAATGATTTTGAATGGTTAAGAAATATTTTAATAAATTTATTTCCTCAAAATGTTATTCCTAAATATTCTAAAATAAGAAATGCAGGTGACAGATTCGGAGATGAATATACAAAAAAAAGAATAAGGACTTTAGAAAAATTTTTAGTTTATTTATTAAAAGATCCTTTATTAAAAAATTCTCAAATTATTTATGATTTTCTTAGTATTAATAAAGATGATGAATTTAATAATAAAAAAATAACTTATAGTAAATTAAGAACTCCAAGTAATTTAAATGAAATAAAATCTATTGATGCTGAAGAAAAAGTCATTTTAAATCCTGAAAATGAAAATTTCATTATTAAAGTAAAAAAAAATTCTGATATTAATGTTTTATTATTTAAACAATTATCCTCTGATTTACGAGATGTAAAATTTCATATGGATAATATGAGTCAAAGTTTAAAAAATCTTTCAATGACTTTTGATAAATTAACAAAGAATAAATTTGCTAATGATGAATATATGATGAATTGTTATGAAAATTTGAAAACTTTTACAAATAATTGGAGTGATTCAATTAAAATTCAATCAGAATTAATTGAAGTTAATTTAAGAGAGTTTTTTAAATTTTTCAAAAAAGAATATAATGTAATAAAAGAATATGCACAAAAAGTAGAAAATTTAAGAAATAATTATTATAAAGCAGAGGAAAAATTGCAAAATAGAAAATTATATTTATTTGAAAGAGTAGAAGTTTCAAAATGGGAAATTAATTCTTCAGAAATTATTGATGCAATTGCAATTAAAAAAAATAAAGAATTGGCTTTTTTGAAAATGATTCCAAAAGAAACTGAAAATGTGTATCAATTAAAATTAAATTATGGTTTTTATACTGAAAAATTAGTTGAAGAATATCAAAGATTAAAAAGAATTATGGGATTAGATATTCATGATGTAATGGATAAGTATTTTTCTCAACAAAGTAAAATTACAAATGCTTTTAATGATGAAGTTGAACATATTTTTTCCCAAATTAAAAATGTAACTTTTAATGAAAAAGAAGAAGAAAAAAAAAATGAAAATGAAGAAGAAAAAACAAATGAAAATAAAGAAGAAAAAAAAGAAGATAATAACTCTAAAAAAGAAAAAGTCAGTTTATTTCCAAAATAAAAATATTTAAATTTATAATTAATAATAGAAAACAATATTTAGAAAATTTTGATTAAAAATAATTATTTTTCATCTTGATTATTCATAAACATCATTTTTTCTTGTTCTTTCATAAATTCCATATTTTTAATATTCCTTGTTATTTTTCTTAAATTTTGTTTCAAATGTTCTAATTTTTCATTTTTTTCTAATAAATTTTGATATTGTTTAACAAAATCATCATCTAAAGGTAAATTATCAATATCAAAACTTCCAATTATATCACTAGTTAAAGTATTTTTAATTTCCATTTTATACAAAATTCTTTTTAAAGGATTTTCAGATTTTAATATAAATTTTATACTTAAAAAATACCATACAATACCTACAAAAACTCCCAAAATTATTCCTGTAATAATTTGCTCAATTGTATGATAATGTAAATAATATCTACTATAAATAATAAAAGGATATACTATATATAATGGAAATAAATATTTTTTATATTGAAATTGATGTTTTTTTTCAGTAAAAAAATTTTCTAAGATAAACCATATAATTATACAAGTATAAAAACAAGTGTAATTAGAAGGATTTCCAAATTGATGATTACATTTATAATTTGGTCTAGGGTCTCTTAAATTATTTTTTAAAAATTCTACCATAAAATTTTGTATTAAAACCATTAATAGAATTAAAATACTTCTAGTTGTTCTATAATAAGTTCCACATAATAAAATAATAAAACTTGCTGCATAAGGACTTGAAGATAGAATAATCATTAAAATTTCATGAATATCATCAGAAGAAGGATTTTGGAAATTAATAATTTTTGTAGGACAAGAACTTAAAGTTTTTATTATAGGATGACATGGAATAGAACAATCAATATCTAAAATTTGATTATTAAAATTATTGAAATTATCTTGTTTATACATTATAAAAAATTATTAAAAAAAAATAAACTTTAAGAAAATAATTTTTGGATAATATGTGAAATATTTATCAATTATTAAACAGTTAATGAATAAAAAACTGTTTACCAATGGCAAGAAAAAAAAGCTAAAAATGAAGAAAGATGCTTTAGAGCCAGTGAATTTTGAAGAAGAAAGATTAAAAGATCCAAAATATAAAACAGAATTATGTAAAAGTTGGATGGAAACAAATTTTTGTGTATATGGAAATAAATGTAGATTTGCTCATGGAAATCATGAATTAAATATTAAAGAATTTAATTCAAATTATAAAAAAAAACCATGTATTTCTTTTTTAAAAGAGGGTTTTTGTCGTTATGGGACAAGATGTAATTTTAAACATTATGAAAGAAAGTTAACGGACATTATTCTTCCGTATTTTTATATACAGTTATTTATTAAAGATTGCTTTCATTTTGGGAAAAGATTAAAAGTTTTTGAAGAAATTACTAGTGGTGATAATAATTCGGATAGTACTCTTTCTGAAGGTGAATTTTATTCCAATAATAACTCTAATAATAATACTCCTAAGAAAAATTACTTTAAACTTAATAATAACAATTATTCTATTTTAAATAATAATAAAAAATTGTTTGATAATGAAGAAAAAAATATTTTTAGCAATAACTCTGTCAATATATGAAAAAAACAAACTTTTTTTAAATGAAAAATTTGATTATTGTATATATTAATCAACAATAAGAAATGTGTTTGTTATTGTGTAGTATAAAATGACAAATGGACATATTTAAATAATTATTTTACTATATAGATTTTTTTTTCCATATTATTTTTAGAATAAACTAAAAAATTAAGTATAATGAGTATATAAGAAGAATCTGGTTTTTTAAATTTATATATTTTTTATAAGATATTATAAACCATTATCTTATAAAATTTATATATTAAGATTTTTTAATTTCAATTAAGATATATCAATCATCTATAATGTTTATATTTTAATTATGTTTAGAATTCCTAAATTTATAATTTTCTTTAAATATTGTAAATTTTAAATTATATTATAATTTTTTAAACAAATTGGAGGTTTTATTTTTTATTTGAATTATGATAATAAAAATATTTAATTAATTTATAAAACTATTTATTACCAAATAAAATTATTTTTAGATGAGTTAAAAGCTTAATATTATAATTATAATTTAATCAACCAAAGCTTCTTGTCTAAGCTCCTAATATAATATAATTATTTTGAGTAATATAAAGAAGCAAAATTAAATGTATTGTTTGTATTAGATATATTTCCTAAATGTTCATAATATATCAAAATAAATAATATTACATAATTAAAATAAAAAAAAATTTTTTTCAATATAATTAATTGTAAAATAATTGAATTAATGTCAGGAAATCAAAAAAAAGGAAAAAATATAATAGAATTGCCAATTGAAGAATATACTTCACCAAATAATTATCAAGTTAAAACAATTACTTCTAAACATTTAATTCAGACTAATCCTTATACAAATGTAAATTTTTTAAAAATAAATAAAAATATCAAACAATATAATAATTCATTTACCACAAATGAAGATGACAATAATGATGAAAGCTTTATCTCTTATGAAGATATAAGCTTTTTAGATCTAAATGAATAATTATAAAAATCTTTATTTACTTATGAATATTATTTTAAATAATGATAATGTAATAACATTGAATATGAATGATTAATTTTATTTTTTATTTTTAGTATATTTGAAATTATATAATAATTATATTACGAAAGCAATACCGTTTTTATTATAAAAATCAATAATTATTTTTAAAAATAAAATATAAATTGTAGAATTTTATTCTTTTAAACTTTTAGAATAATGGTATGATATTATAAATAAAATAATAACTGAATCTTTTATAATATAATTTTAATAATTAATTTTTTATTATTTGATTTGATTTCTATTTGCTCTAAATTTCTTTTTTGCAGCAGCTGTTGCTTCAGGAATAATAACAGAATATCTTTTACCATATTGTCTTCTTTTTTTAGCTCTTCCAACTGGAAGTTTTTTTAATCTTTCTTTTTTTTCTACTTTTGGAGTTTGTTTTCTGACTTTTCCAGCTCTTGTTAAAGAACCATGTTTTTTTCCCATTTTTTAAATGATATTTTTTAATTCATTAAAATAATTGTTTTTCATTTAAATTATTATTTTATATTTGATTTTAAAAATTGACCAACTTAAAATCATAAATTATAAAAAATTCTTTTAATTAAGAATGGATAATACAAACAATGATGATTCTAAGTGTATCTCTTTACCTTTATCTAATGGAAATTTTATATTTTATAATTATGATGATAAACTTTTTTATTCAACTAAACCTTTTAGAATAAATAAACTTAAAGAATTTATGGAAAAAAATGGATATGAAAAAGATTATTATAGAATCAATGAGCTTATATCAAAAATTGAAAAGACTCTTGAAAATCAAAAAAGTGAATTAAAAAAAAAGTTTAATGAAATTTTAAAAAATAAAGATAAAAAAAAAGAAATGATTTTGAAGAAAGATACTAAAATTGGAGGAAATATTCATAATAAAAATAATAATAAAAATAAGTCTAATTCAATAATATTAATTTATGATGATGATGAAAAAAGTGATAATAATAATAATAATAATAAAACTTTAGAAAAAGATGATTTACTAAACTCTAAAAGGAAAAGAGAAACGAATGAAAAAACAAAAATAGTTAATCAAAAAAAAGAAAAAGAAGACAAAAACAATAATATTAATTCAAAAAATGATTCATTAGAAAAAAAAACAGAAAACCAAAAAAATCAACAAATAGAAAAAAATGAACAAGAAATTGAAAATAATAATTTATTAATCAAACCTCAAACAAACGAAAAAATATTATCAGTTGAAACACCACAAAATCCAAAAACTGCGTTATCTAATAATTCATTTTTAAATTTAATATCAAAAAAAGTAATATATACTTATACTGATATTTTACAATTCCCAGAACCTGATTTTGAAGATGAAATAACTTATAAAAATGTTGAAGTTGGAGACGATAGAGTTGTAACTGATTTTCTTAAAGATTTGAAATTTTCTCCTTTAACAATAATAGAAGCAATAAGAAATAACTATAAAAAATTACAAATCAGTATTAATTATATGACTAAAGTTAAAACTTTTAAAGATACTGTCAAAAGAGAATCCTTTAATTGCGCTAATATTATTATTAAAAGTTTAAATATTGATGAAGAAGTTAGAAATAATAAAAAAAATATAGCTGGGAATATTTGTGCAAATAGAGTTTTGGCTAAGTTATTTAAAGATAAAATTAAAAAATATATTGATTTAGAAAAACATTTTAAAAATTATAATATGAAAGGAAAAAAATATTTGAATATTTTAGGAATTAATAAAGAATAATTAATGTAAAAAATTAATTGAATTTAAAATCATTAAACAATTTTATTATTTATTTTTTAATGATGTACTTATTATTTATAATTTTTATTTTCAATTTATTTATATATAATAAATTTTAAAATTTTATTCCTTTCAAAAATACATTATTAACTTATAAATATATTTGTAATAAACATTTATATACTAAAATAATAAATGTATTATTAATTCAAAAAAGTATTTATAAGAGTTTCACATAAATTTATTTTTAATTCATTTTTGATAATAAATTATAAGTTTACGTAATTTGAAATATTTTCTTTTTCTTCATTTTCTGACAACACAAAGATTTTTGCAAATGAACTTAATTGTTTTCTTCTAAAACTTCTATTTTATATTTAAAAATTTTATTTTCTTTTCTTTTGATAATATTAAACTCTTTTTATATTATTATATTCAGATAAAAACTCCTTTTCTATTTTTTATTATATTAGAAGTCAAATATATTCATATTCATTAATAAAATAATATTTATTTACAAATTTATCCAAAAAAAAAAAGAACGAATAAAAATCCTGAAACTAAAAACAAAAAATGAATTATAAAAATTAAAATTTTTAAAAGTAAATTTTTTATAAAATTGTTTAAAAAAAATGCATCACGAGACAGCAGATAGTCAAATAAATAGTTCAGGAATAAATACCAATGCCTCAAATTATTTGTCATCGACAATGCCAGAATTTTCTAAAAGTAAAAGAAATCAAGAATTAATTGAGAGATTAACAAAGTTCCAAGGTTTTTACAACAAAAAATTTAATTTAACTTCATATCATAAAATGAAAGAATCATCACGTTCTCGTTCAAAATCACCTGAAAGAATTTATTTACCAAATAAAAAAAAAGGAAATGGAATACCTAATGATATAATTCCAAGAATAACATTTTTAAAAACTTTAGTTCATGAAAAAAAGTTTCAACGTTATTTTAAAGAATGTCCAAAAAGAAAAGAAAATTCATTAGAAGTTGTTTCAAATTACATTTGTAAATATAAAGGAAAACATAGTGAATTAGATATTTATTTAATGATCTTTTATTATATATGTCAAAATATAAAATATGATAGTAAAGGTTATGAATTAGATAAAAATAATAAATATGATCAATCACCTGAAACTGTTTATAAAACTGGTAATGCTTTAAGTGTAGGTTTTTGTAATTTATTTGAATATTTTTGTAAGAAAAAAAACTTAAAATATAGAAGAATTGAAGGTTTTACAAAATTACTTCCTCCTTTAAAAGATGATTCTAATACAAAATATAATCATTTTTGGGAAAGTATATTTATTAAAGGAGAATGGTATTTTATTGATTTAGTTTTTGGTTCTGGAGGATTTATAGATTTACCTTATGAATTATCAAAAAGTGATAAAGATTATTTTAATCCTTATTATTTTTTAATTTTTTCTGAATATCTTATTTTAACACATAGACCTAAAGATGATGATTGGCAAAAAACACAAAAAATTTTAACAGAAAAACAATTTATGAATAAAAGACTATTAAATTTTGGTCAATTTTATAAATCTTTTTATGATTATGATATAGAGCTTTTAAGTCATGATTATCCTTTTATTAAAATAAATGATGATAATTTAACGATTAAAATTAAAGTTAAAGATGCTGTTATACAAGCTGACTTATATCATTCAAATGGAAAAGATAAATTAGGAGAAGTGAAGTATACTTATGATGACGCTACTAAAATTTTCTCTTTAGAACCTTCTTTCCCAGGAAAAGGAGAATATGTTTTAAGTGTTCTAATAAGAACAAATTATGCTTCAGAATTATTATATGCACCTTTTTTAGAATATAAAATTAAATATTCTGATGATAATTTTTTTAGATTATTAAATAGATATAAAGTAAATCTTAATGATAGTTTTAATAGAAGACAAAGACCTCAAACAGAAACTTTGGAATTACCTAAAATTAGGGGAAGAAATTATAGTACACTTCAATCAAAAATTATACCTAATTACAATAAGATTTTTCCGAGTAAAATAAATAAAAAAATATGTTTTGATAATAATAATACTCATATAATTGAACCTAAAACTACATTTTTGAGAAAAGGAATTGACTATAGATTTAAAATAAGAGTGAAAGGAGCATCCAATGTTGCTGTTTTAGATGGAAGAAAATTTAATTTTCTAAAAAGAATTGATATGGAAATATATGAAGGACAATATACAATTCATACTGATAATGTTTGTATATGTTGCTTAAGATCTGGAAATGTTTACACTGAAATTTATAGGTTTAGAGTAAGTGAGGAAAGCTCTTATTTATTAAAAAAAATTTCCAAAAGTAAAAAATCTATATAATAACTCAAATTATTATTTTTATAATTAAAATAATAAATAAATTTTTTTGTAAGAAAAAATAATATAAAATTATATTATAGATTATATTTATTACAACAATTTTTTCATAAAAATAAACTAGTATATTTAATTTTTTTAAATCATTTATTTCATCAATAATCTTTCTTATTTATTAATTTTTAATTACCAATAATATTAATTATAAATGGGAAATTGTGCATGTATTGAGAATCAATATATAAATCATTCAGATTATAAACTAATTTTTAAATCATTAAAAGAAACTCCTACACCTAAAAATTTTTATGAAAAAAAAGCAACTAAAATAAAAGATTCTTTATCACCATTAAGAAAAACAACGATGATTTCCAATTTAAAACAAATAAATTTATCTGTTAGCAATATTAGTAATTTTTCTAATGAATTATCATTCAATATTCTTCAAAATAATAGTAAAAATGAAACTCAAAAAAAACTTTTCACTTTATTGAAAAATAAAAATAATAGTAGTACTGTGATTAAAAAAATAATTCCAAATGGAGAAAGAACTCCAAAAATGTGTTTTGATAATTATATTCCTCAGGAGATGAAATTGGATTTTAAAGAAAATACTAAAAATAATGAATCAAATAGATGTGGTAGTAGTAATATGGATTTAAGAAGACCAATTTTATCAAAATTATATAAATATAATAAAAGAAATAAAGTAAAAGTGGAATAATATAAAAAAGGTAATATTTTTATTAGTAAATAATTGTATTAAGTAAAATAATTTGAAAATAATATTATGTAAAATTTAAAGAATTCTTCAAAGAATAAAAAAGTAAAATTTAATAATTTAAAAATTTAATTATTGTAATATTTATTTTCAATAAATTATCAATAATTGAATCTTATATGTGTATATACTTTAAATCGTTTAGAATAACTTGTTAGGAAATTTATAAATTAATTGCTTTTAATTATAAAAATTTATATAAAAAACTAAAATTTGAATTTATTATATTTTTATTTATATAAATAAAATTTAAAATTTAAAAATTGAATAAACACTATAAAAAAAATTTTTGATAAAATAAAAAAATAAAAAGATTAAAAAGAAAAATGTATACTCCAAACAGGAATTTAAGTAAAAGTCCAAAAAAAAAAAACACCTCTCCAAAAAGAGTGACATTTGAAGATTCACTTATTATTGAAAGAATAAGAATTAAAACAGACCCAAATAAAAGACTTCCTTCAGTTCCTAAAAAAAAAAATAGAGAAGTATTAAAAACTATTAATGATAATCCAACTCAAATTATAATACCATATTTGAAAAAGATTGAAAAAAAAAAACCAAAAAAAAGAAAAAAAAAAGAAATTCTTGATATAAAAGAAAAAAATAAAAAAAAATTTGATAAATTATATGGTTTGGATGATCAATTCATAAAAACTATTAAAGAAATTAAAAATGAAAAAAAATCTTTAGCCCTACAAGATTATCAAAACAATTTAATAAATGCATCAACAAATTTATCAAAAGAAAATGTACTAAAATTATATACAAAATTAAAGCAAGTCAACAATATTTCAAATACAATTCATCCTTTACCTCCTGTTAATTTTGATATTATTTATAAACATTCTTATAAAGAAAATGAAAAACTTAGAAATAAAGCTAAAATAAGTTTAAAAGATGAATTAAATCAAAATAAAGAATTGGATGAATTTGAATTGGAACAAATTAATATTAATAAAGGAAAATATTTAAAATTGCAAAAAGAAAACCCTGTTTTGTATAAGATTTATCAAATTTTGCCTGAGCATGTGATTGATGTTTTATATAAGAAAAATAAAAACTTATAAAAAAAAGGAATTATAAATATTTTAATATTGAAAAATAATAATTTTTATATATTTATTTTAAAAAAATTAATAAATCTATATTTTAAAATAACAAAAGAAATAAATAAAATTCAAAAGAAATAAAGTGTTATTTCCTTTGTTTTTTATTTTTAATAAATTATTTTTTCATATTGTTTTAATTTTTTCATATTTAAATATTCAATTATATAATTTAGGATAATTCCAATTAAGGATGGTCAATGTGTTATTTATTATTTCTAATTTATTAAAATATAAATAAAAAATAATTTCCTTTTTATCTTTATTTTGAAGATTTCAAATTAATTGTAAGTTTTTTATATAAATACCAAACAAAAAATGATAAAGTTTAATATGAAATAATTTTTATTGTCTTTTCTTTTTTTAAAGTTTTAAAAAATTTTTAATCTCAGTGAATAAATAAACGATTGAAAATAAAGATATAGGAAATATAATCAAAAATTTATCAACAAGATAAAAAAATTCCCCTTAAAAGAATTCAAAAAACAAATTACTTTAGAATCAAATAGTCCAATAGTATTTAAAAGTTGATACAGGATCATCAAAAAGAAAAATTAGAGTTTTATGTCAAAATGAAAAATTAATAAGATTAAATTTAAGTGTATGTAAAGTATAAAAGATTTATGGCAAGATTAATATCAAGTAATGATAATTGGTAAGGATAAAATGTTTTGAAAATTATAATCCAATAATTGAAGAATTGTTTCAAAATGATAAGATTTGACTGAATTTTTCCAAATAGTAGTTTTAATAAATTGAACAATTAAATTTAAACAAATCAAATATTTATCTGCAAATGAAGAAAAATAATCATCACGATAAAATGTGTCTAGATTTTTATTATTATTATTTTTGTTTGATAGTTAAAAGATTTTCTATATTTAGAGATACTTATTTTTCTTTTTTTCCCAATAATTGAATTCTTTATTTATTCCATTTAATTAATTCTATTTTTATTTTATTTAATGTATTTAATGGTTGATTTATATAATAATCTTGATTTATGAAAATATCCAAATATTAACATAATTGATTTAGCATTAAAATATCTTTTATTTAAAACATAATTTCTTGTATAATATTCTCCTATCTTCTTATCAATATTACAAATTTGTTTAATTGTTTTTCGTTTTATCATTTATTGTTATTCTTAAATATTTAAAAAAAATTTTCGGTTGGTCCCAGTGGGGATTGAACCCACGACCTTCGCGTTATTAGCACGACGCTCTAACCAGCTGAGCTATGAGACCTTAATTGAGATTTATTTAAAATGATACTAAATAAGATTTTATTTAGTATTTTATTTGATTATTTAAATTATATATTAAAGAGACGCAGTTTAAAAACACTATTTCTTGATTTATAAATTTTATAATTATTAAAATTTAAAATTTAATATTTAGATAAAATGATTGATTTTAATACTATTTAAAATTATTTTATATCAATTTTGAAAATCGAGTATATTGTATCACATTGTATCATTACTTAATTATTAAATTTTAAGGAATAAAAAATGTTTTCTGTTTATATTTTTAAGAATAAAATAAAATATTATTTATTATCTTTAATTATAAATTGCTATCCTTCTGATTGTTTAACATTTATATTTCTTAATAAAAATGAATATATCATAGAAATATATAACTAATAATTCATTTAATAAAGTAAATTTAATTTATAGTATTCATAAATTGCTCAATTATTTAGAATAACATTTTAATCAAAAAATTCTTATATTTTTTATAAATGTGATGTTTAAAAATTGCTTTAGAATTGAATTTATTCTTTTTTAAAATAATAAATTAAGTATTTATTAATTAAAGATATTCCCTTCTTATTTTTTAATACCAATTTTATTTTTTTTAATGATTGTCCTTTTGGTAAATATAAATTTGAAAAGTTGATATTTTTTTAAGAAACAGAGATTTTATTTTATCTTTCATTTATATAAAGTTAATTAAAAATTTTTTTACTTTCATTAAATCAAAAAATAATGAAGGAACAATCAAAATTTTGGCAATTAATATTTTTTGAAAGGAAAAATAAGTAAAAATTATTTCTTATTTAAACAAAGATATATACAAATAAAATAATTCTTCCTTATAGTGAAGAAATTATATTTTCAAAAATAATGACTCTCTGAATTTGTTTGAATCATGTATGAAAGGAATTTAATTAATGTCTTTTCAAATTTATTTTTAAGAAAAAGATTTCAACAATTAAATAATTTTTGGTGATAGTATTTTTCATTTATTATTTCTTATATTAAATTCATAAGAACAATAAATGAATAATATTTTAGATTTAAATTAAAATACTGAAAATTGAATGGTTATTTTTTTTTAAAAAAATATGTAAAATAATTTTGAAAGAAAATATGGAAAAAAATATCATTAAAATATACAATAATAAAAATATAATATGTTTAGAAATACCAGTAGATTTTAATAAAATAAAGAATAAGATTGATTTTAATAAATATTATTTAGTTTACAGAAATAAAAATAATGTATTCGATGAAAATAATTTTTCTAAAGTATTTGAGTTGGAAATGAGAGAAAAAAGTTCTTTTATTAATGGTTTTGAAATAATAGGTAATGAAGATAAGATAAACAATCAATATAATAAACAAATAATAAATAAGCCATCCAAATTATTTGAAGGTAACGATTATCAAAATAATAATCAAAAAATAATCTCAGAATGTTCATATCTCAATGAAGATAAGAAAAAAATAGATAATATAGAAAGTGCAAATGAAATTGAAGAAAAAATTAAAAAAAAAGAATTGATAGAAAAAAAAATAGAAGAACAAATTATGACAACAGAATTATTAACAGAAGAAAATGAAAAATGGCTCAATAGAATTAAT
>JAEEGK010022363.1_pt1 | contig 13290 bp, 9 predicted proteins | sample 8958771 | NCBI WGS metagenome assembly JAEEGK01 (sample SAMN16246547, study PRJNA631951) | gut metagenome | biome: gut microbiome; feature: rumen; material: SC-attached | host: Bos | place: Iran: Karaj | collected 2018-10 | reverse complement strand
ATTGGGCCCAATCCCCAATCCCCAATCCCCAATCCCCAATCCCCAATCCCCAAAAATAATTTTAATAATAAAAAATTATAAAAATTTTTTATTTTATCCATTTTAAATCTAAAATAATAAAAATAAATAAATAAAAAAAATAATTTATATTTAAGAACAATAAATAAAAATTAAAAATATAAATTTAAATGAACGATCAAATAATAGAAAACTCAGAAAATAAACTTTCAATCGATAATCAAAAAAATTCCGACTCAGAAAATTTAAATCCTTCATCAAACAAATTCCACGTTAAATTATTTAAATTAAATGAACAAGAACAATGGGACGATCAAGGAAAAGGTTATTTATATTTTATAGATAAAGATGAAAATAACAATTTAGAACCAAAATTAATAATAATAAAAGAAAATAGCGATGAAATATTATTAAATTTAAATTTAAATAACAACATTGAATTTAATAATCAAAGAGGAACAATTTTAACATTTAAATTAAAAAAAGACTGTTCAAAAGATAATATCGCAATTAGTTTTCAAGATCGTGAAGGAATCATTGAAATTTGGAAAAAAATTTGTTTTGTTTATGGAAATGATTATGAAAATTTTTTTATTGAAGATAATTATGAAAATATATTTGAAGTTAGTATTGCAAATTTAGCTAATTTAGAAATGGAAATTAAAAATGTAAGTTATAAAATTATTATTTAACTTTTTTTTTTAATTTATTTTTTTAGGATATGGATAATAACATTAAATTTACCGCGTTGGAAAAAAAAATAAAAGAAGAAGATTTTATAGCTCAAATTGGAAAAATTTTAAATGAAGAAGAAAAAAAATTAGATAATTTTAATGATTTATCTACAAAAGTTACAATTTCATCAGAAAATAATAATAATAATATAAAAAATAATTCAATTTCAAATTTAAATTCTTCAGCAATTGAAAATATAAATTTAATTTCAAATATTATAAAAAATATTTTAATTTTATCTGATAAATCTTTATTAGAAGTTTTATTAAATGATGAGAATTATTTAACAATTTTTGGTGCGCTTGAATATGATTTTGAAACATATAAAATAGTTCCACATAGAAAATATTTTACAGAAATTGTTAAATTTAAAAATTTATTAGATATTAAAAATAAAGAAATTTTAAATAAAATTCATTTAAATCATCGATTATCTTATTTAAAAGACACTGCGATTTGTAGATTTATTGAAGAAAATACATTAAAAATTATTAATTCTATGATTCAATTAAATAATAATGAAATTATTCAATTTTTTTTACAAAATCTTGAAAATTTAAAATTTTTGTTAGATTTAATTAAAAATAATGATGATTTTAATATTAAAAAAGATGCTTGTTTATTTTTAGTTGAACTTATGAATTGTAGTTTTGATATTTTTAGTTCAAGAATAACTTTTATTGAAACTTTATGTGAAAATAAAATATTCGAAATTATTGATAATTTATTATCAAAAATTTCAAATGAAGAAGAAAATATTTTTAATGAAAATAATAATAAAAACGATAATAAAAATTCATATGAATTAATTAAAATAAGTATTATTGAAATTTTAATAAAAATTTTAACATGTGCTTCTGAATCATTAAAAGAATATTTATTAAATAATTCCGATTCAAAAATTTTAAATATTCTTTGTAAATTAATGTTAACTAATGAAAATTTTGGAATAAAATACGAAATTAGTCAAATAATAAAAATTTATTTAGACAGTGAATTTCAAGATTCTACTAATCAAACATTACAACATTCAAATATTTTAATAATTTTAATTGATTATTTAGAAATTCCTTTAAATTTAAAATACAAAAATGAAATTATAAATAATAAACAAATTATTATTGAAATTTTAATTTATATTATTGAAAGAAATTATTTTTTTTATTTTTTTAGTGATAATAAAGTTTATGAAAAAGTAATAAAATTATTAGAAGAAAATAATAAAATTTTAAATATTTATGTTATAAAATTTATTAAAAGTCTTTTATTAAGTGCAAATGATTTTTTAATTAATAATATTATTAATCAAGATTTAATGGAAAAATTATGTAAATTATTTGAAGAAAATAAAAAAAAAGAAAATTTATTATTTTCTATTTTATTAGATTTTTTTAATCCAAAAACAAAAAATAAAATTATTATTCAACAATTTTTAACATTAAAAAAAGATTTTTTTAATTCAGAAGAAAATCAAATTTATTTTAAAGATTTATTAGAAAAAAATAAAAATAAAAACGAAAATAATATTTTTGAAAATATAAATAATAATAATAATAATAATAATTTTTCAATTCAAGATTTAAATGAAAACGATGATGATTTGTATGGAACAAAAAAACTATTTTTTTACAATGATTTTGAAGAAAATGAACAAATAAAAAATAATAATTTTTTAGATAAAAAAAGAATAAATGATTCAATTGATTTATTAAATTTAAATGAAGAATTAGAAAATAACAAAAAAAGAAAAATAGAAAATGAAGATGAAGAAAATGATGATTTAGATTTAGATGAAATTGAATAAAATATATTTAAATTTTAATATAAATTATTATTATGGTAAATTTATGTATTTCATAAACAAATTCATTTGTATAAATATTTATATAAATTAATATTATTTTAAAAATAGTTTGTAAATTCAATTTTTAATTGTTATAAATAAATATTTATTTTGAAAAATAAAAAATATAAATTAAAATTAAAAAAACATTTAAAAATAATTTATAAAAAAATAAATTTATTTTTTTGTTCTAAATCTATTTTCAAATAAAAACGCATTATGTTTAGGAAAACCAAACTCACTAAATTCACTTTTTTTAACATAAAAAGGTGGTTTATCTAAAATAATTTGCGGTAAAAATTTTTCAGGTTTTGTATATTTTGAAGGTCTATAAACATAATCTTTAAATTTTTCATTATGTTTTTTTAAAAACTGTTTATAATGAGGAGTAGTATCTTTCGCATTTTCATCAAATCCAAATTCTTTACCAACCAAATCATTTTTAATAGCCTTACTAACAGGATATCTTTCATAACTTCTATATGGCATTGTTACCCTACTAGCCACCCACTCATTTAATATCATACCTTTTAAAGGAACTAAAGGAGTAAATTCTCCGTTGCAATAACCGGGATCTTTCCAAGCTCTTTTATATTTTAATTCGTTGGAAAGTTGTTCACGTGTTTTAGTTTCAGGTATGAAATTTTTTTTAAACTATTGTTTTTAAAATGTTATATATATATTTTACTATATCTCTTAATTCTTGAGGTGTCATGTTTTTAACATTATTGTATAAGTTTTTAGGATCTTTTTTAGTTAAAAAATATTTTTCTATTTCTCTTACTTCCCAATCCATATTATTATTATTATTTTATTAATATTAATCAATTAATCAATTAATATTTATTTATAAAAATAACTGAAAAAAAAATAGATAAATTTCATATTATTTATAAAATTGAAATTATATATATATTAAAATTAATATACCTCATAAAATATTTATAATATATATAATAATAAAAATGCATAATATAAAGAAACTAACATATCTTTTTTTAATTACATTCGGAGCTACAGTAATATTTTCTAAAAGATTTAAACTTTCTTCATCATTCAAAGGCCAATTTTCATTTTTTAGAAAATTAATTTGACCATCACAAATTTCATCATTTAACTTTAAAATTATTTCTTTAGGTTGCATTAAATGAAAAAATTCTCCATCTGCATTTAAATAAATTTTATTCATTGTTTCAAACTCACTTTTATTCGGATTTTCTTTAAATAATAAAAAAACAGGTCCAAATCCTTGATAAACTCTTTTTGATTGTCCAGTAAAAATTCTTTCAATTGCCATTTCAATTCCTGAATTATAAGTAAAAAATTCGATTTTTTTATCATCAAAACTTTGTTCATGAAAATTATTAATAATTTTCTTTTTAATTTTTTCATATTTTTTCCCTCTTAAAAATTTAATTCCAATATTATCTGATTTATTCCAAATTCCTTGAGTTCCACCCATATAAAAATCAATATTTTGTCCAATTAAATCAACTGGTCTTCCTTTTAATTTAATTTGTTTAAATTCTTCTATTTGATTATTGCAAGGATTTGTTCGAAAAATTGAAAATTTTTTTGTTTTTCGAAAACGAAATTTATGTTTTAATCTTTTAAATTGTTCAATTAATTTCTCTTTTTTACTTAATTTTTTGTAATCTTCGGAACTACTTTCGTTTTCTGAATCAGAACTTTCTGAATGATATTCATCATTTTTTCGAATATAAAAATCTAAAACTTTATTAATTTTTACGTTTTTTTTACAAAATAAATATCGTTTTGTTGCTTCCCATCCATAAATTATTTTATTTATATATCGATTTGAACTTCGTTTTTGCTCAAAAACTGAACCTACTTTTGCATCATAACCTAAAGAAAAATAATTAATAAATGTTTTTTTAAATTGTTTTAAAGGCTTTTTATTGTTTTCTTCTTCAAACATAATTTTATCTCCATAAGTTGTAATTTCATTAATTAAACCATTTTCTTTAATAATTATATTTAATTCCCAAATGTCAATTTTTATTAATTTAGCTATTAAATAATTATATAAAATTTTTTGTAATCTATTTATACTATAATTAATATTAACTTCAGCACCAAAACCCAAACTATTACTTAAATCATTTCCTGTTCCTAAAGGCATAGAACCAAAAATACATCTTTCCATAACAATATCATTTTTTTTTAATTCTTCTATTAATCTTAAAATTGTTCCATCTCCTCCACCAATAATTATTTTAATATTATTAGTTTTATAATTATTTAAATAATCTTTTACGAAATTAATTCCATGTTGATAATCATATTTATCTAAAATATCAAAAACAATAATAGAAAAAATTTCTTTTTCTTCGTATTCAATTTTTTTATGAAAATTATTATTATGATTATTATTATTATTATTATTTGTTTTTTGTAAATTTGAAGTTGTTTTTGAATAAATTAAATTTGAAATTATAGGAAAAGTTAAAATATTAAAATCTTTTATTGAAGAATGATGATATTTTTTAGCTAATTCCATAATAATTGTTCCTTCTTGAGAACCTGAACGTTGATTAACAAAAATTACTAAAAAATTACTTTTTTCTAAATCTTCTTTTAAATGAAAAGGTAATAAATTTTTATTTTTAATAAATTCAAAAGAATCTTTTTCTTTTTTATTCATTATTTTTATTAAATTTTATTACTTTTTAATAATTTATTATTTTTATCATTTTTATAATTTAATATTTTTGTTTATGTAATAAAAAAATATAAAAATAATATTAATTTTACTTAAAATAAATAAATAAAATAATAAAAAATGAAATAAAATAATAAAAATATTTAAGCATAAAAAAATAATAAATTTTAAAAAAAAAATGAAAACTCAAAGAAAAATTCAAATTGAAAATTTTTCAAAAGAAGAACAAAAATTATTAAATATTTATTTAAATGAATACAATGACATTTTTCAATCAATTTTATTAATGCCACCAAACGAATTTATTCATAATATTATAAAACGAGTTCAAATAACTTTAAAAAAAAAGTTTAACGACATTAACATAAACATTCGAACTAAAATTGAAGAATTTTTAACAGAACAAATTTATTCAAAAGAATATAAATATGCTTCATTAGCCTTGAAATCAATACAAAAAAAAATTAATAACAATCTTCAACCAAAAATTTTTGAAGGCGAAATTATTGAACATTGTAATAAAGATAAAAAAAATGGAATTTACATTCACACTTGCGGAGAACCTTTTTATTTATTTAAATATCATTCAAATAATGATTTAGAAAATAATAACAACAATGAAAATAAAAATTCTTTATTAATTTGTATTAAATGTGAAAAAGTTTATAAAAGCAATTTAATAAAATTTAAATGCAATTCAACCGGACATGAATTTTATTCAAAAATTTTAAATAAAGAAAATAAAAATGATTTTCCTTTTGCAACATGGAAAAAATATCATTGTAATGCAATAATAAATGACACAATGAAATGTCCAAATTGTAATGAATCTTTATTTTATAATAAAAAAGAAAATATTTTAATTTGTAAAAAATGTGTTCAAAACTTTTTTCCAAACAAAATTTCTTGGAATTGTTTAATATGTAAAAAAAATTTTTATTCTGAACCAAAAGAATACAACAATTTAGAATTTAAAAACATGAAAATTTGTGTAAAAGATACATTTATTGATAAAATAAAAGCAAAACCAGAAATTATGAAATGCAATTGTGAAATTGATATTAATAAAACGAAATTTTATCATAAAAAAACATGCAAAGGAGAACTTTTTTTAGGCGAAATGGATAATAAAAAAATTATCGTTTGCAATAAATGTGATTCATTAAGTTTTTATGATACTTTTAATTGGACTTGTCCCATTTGCGGAATAAAATTTAAAATAAAAGATAAAAAAGATTCTAATTCAGAATATTTTAAAAATAAAGAAAATAATTTAAATAATTCTTTAATGTTTTCTAATAATAAAGAAAAAGAAAGTATTTTTATTTCATCGGGTATTAAACATATAAATAAAAATTTTTTAGTAAATGAAAATTTAAAAAAAGCTCTTTCGAAAGAAATTGAAAATCTAAATGAAGAAAATAATAAAAATAAATCAAATTTTAAAGTTAAAAAAATGTTAAATGAAAGTGAAATATTAAATAAAAATTGTTTAAATAATAATAATAATAATAATAATAATAATAAATTAGTTGTTATTAACGCATATGATAATAAAAAACAAAAAAATAATTCTTCAAAAAAAATTAATATTATTCCAACTCCAAATAAAATTGTTCCTCAAATCACTCAATCAAGCACAAATCTACGTAAATTAAATTTCGGCTCTCGCTCACCTTTTGCGTTACTAAGACAAAATTTATCTAAAAAATTTTCTAACATTGATTTAGATGATTCTATTAAAAATTTAGGAAATGTTTTTTCAAAATGTAATAATTCAGTAGAAAAAATCTATGATAAAAGAGAAATATTAAATAAAAGTAAAGAAAAAAATTTAAAAAAATGTTGCATTAATAATAATATTTTAAATCTCAATTCAAAAAATTCTATTTCAACTGCGACATCAGAAAAAGAAGAAGAAAATTCATTAAAAATTTCAAGAAGAAATTTAAATAACTCAAAAATAATAAATATCGAATATAGTAAAAGTAATTTAAGTGAAATTGAATTAATTCCATCAAATAATAATAATAATAATAAAATATTAATAAAATCTTTTGATGTAAATGATTTCATTATTATAAATCAAATTGGAGAAGGTTCATTTGGAAAAATATTCAAAGTTAAATCTCGAGATAATAAAACATATGCATTAAAAAAAATCGTTGCTAGCACAAAAAAAGACATAGAAAATCTTCAACATGAATATGATATTTTATTAGATGTTGGAAAATGTGAAAAAAATGTTAATTTAATTAACATTTACGGAATTCAAACTAAACAATTAGATCAAACCACATATGCTATGTATGTTTTAATGGATCTTGCTCAAACAGATTGGGAAAAAGAAGTTTTATTAAGAAAAAAAAAACAATTATTTTATACTGAACCTGAATTAATAAATATTTTAAAAGATTTAATTAAAACTTTTGCTCAATTACAAAGAATGAATATTTCTCATAGAGATATTAAACCTCAAAATATTTTAGTTTTTAATGAAAAACATGGGTATAAATTAGCTGATTTTGGAGAAGCTAAAGAATTACTTAGTAATGGAATAGTAACTAATAAACAAACTTTAAGAGGTACTGAATTATATATGTCTCCTATATTATTTCATGCTTTGAGAAGTAAACAATATTTAAAATATATTAATCATAATACTTATAAATCTGATGTTTATAGTTTTGGATATTGTATATTATTTGCTGCTGCTCTTTGCTATGAAGTTCTTTATGATGTTAGAGAACTTACTAATAATTATTCAACTAGAGTTGTTATTGAAAGATATTTAAATAGACGCTATTCTAATAAATTAATTGATTTAATTTCTATGATGTTGGATTATGATGAAAAAAATAGATGTGATTTTATAGAATTAGAAAAAATTGTGGAAAATTTAAATTAAATTTCTATTTTTTATATATTTTATTTATTATAAATAAATTGTTATATTTAATATATAAATATTATTTATGTTGAAAATTATTGATTATAATTTAATTTCTTTTTTAAATCTTTATTTAAAACTTAAATTTAAATTTATTTTTTAATTTAAATTATTCAAATTAAAAAATTAAATATTTTTTTTATTATTTTTTAATTATAATTTATGAATAAAAAATTAAAATAAATATTTTTCAAAAATTTTTATAATATTAATTTATTTTATTTATTATTTATAAAAAAAAATTAAAAAAAAAATTTAAATTTATTTATAACTTAAATTCAATATTATAATAAATAAATTTTTATCTTTATGAATAATTATTATTTAAATTAACTTGTTGATAATATTTTTGATTTTCAATTTCTTTTTGTGTATTTTTTTCAATTTTTTCCTGAATTAGTTTTTGTTGATTTCTTAAATTAATAATATATAAATTTTTATTAGACTCTTCCGCTTTTAAATCATATAATCTTGCATATTGAGTTTGATAATCATTCATAGAATTAGTAATAAGTTGTTGAACATGCATTAAATGATTATTAGTATTTGTTTGTTCATCTCCCATTTCATTTTGAACTTTAATTTGAAGTTCTTTAGCTTGATTTTGTAAATTAAAAATATTTTGATCGATATCATTTATTATTTTTTCTAAACTAACAATATTTGCTCTTATAATTTCTAAATCTTTATTTTGATTAGCAATATCATTTTCAAAATTTTTATATAAATTAATTTCTTTCCAAAATAATTTTTGATTTGCTTTATTAATATCAAAATTATTTTCCATTTAATTTAAAAAAATATTTTTATATTAATTAAAAATAAGTATATTTATAAAAAAAATATTAAATTATATTAAAATTTATGGACGACAATATTGAAACAAATAAAAAATATGATTTAATTTCGAGTTATGGAGATGAAAATTCAAAAATAAAAATCATATGTCCTAAATTATTTGATTATTTAAATATTAATAATGGTTATTTTGATAATCTAAAAAATATTCCACGAGAAAATAAAAAAATTTTCGGTGAAAGTTTAAATTTCACTCAACAAGAAATAAACACCATAAATAATTTAAAAAAAAATTATTATATAAATAATGACTTAATTTCTAATAATCAATTATTACGATTTTGTTATTTTTATAAATTAAATACAGAAAAAATTAAACAAGCCATAAATAATTATATAAAAATTTATCAGCACATTAAAAAAATTCAAATCTTTTCAATCATTCCTTTATTTTCAAGTAACATAATTTATTTAAATGGATATGATTTAAATTTTCACCCAAATCTTTACATTAATTTAGATCAATTATATAAATCAAATAGAAAATATAAAAATGGTTTAATTAGTGATTATTTTCTTTACATTTTTTATATAATTATTAGTAATGTTGTTCTTCCTGGAAAAATTGAAACTATAAATGTTTTAATTGATTTTGATAATATTAATAATTTTATTATAGATAAAGAAATTAAAAATTATTTATTACTTATTCAAAATGTTTTTCCTTATAGATTTAATAAAATTTTTTTGTTAAATGTAAATGAAATTGATATAGTAACTATTAAATTTTATCTATTAATGTTTCACCAAACTATTAGAAATAATATAGAAATTATTAAAAAAGGAAACATTCAAAATTTAGAAAAATATATTAATAAAAATCAATTAGAAAAAAAATATTATGGAAATTTAGGAAAATTAAGTAATTTTAGTATTCAAATTTCTAATCAAAATAATCATAGTTTGTCTGGTGAAAATAAAGAAGATCATTCTTCAGATAGCTTATTATCAGTTAATCATAGTAAAAAAATATAATATTATATAAATATTTTTATAAAATTATATGTATCTTTTAATATTATAAATTTAAATATATAAAAGATGCTATTTAATAATACATAATATTTGTGAAAATTAATTTCTTAATATTATTAAATAATATTTTTAAAAACTTTTTATTTTAAATATTTATTATTATTAATTAAAATTATTAATTATTAAATTATTAATTTAATAATATTATTTACAATTTATATTTGATTATTTAATATTAAATTATATTCAAATATGTAATATAATAATATAATAAAATATAAAATTTTTATATTAATATAATATATCATATTATTTTTAATAACTATATTTTCATTATTAATTCATATATTTTTAGATAAAGCATTTTTATCATCATTATTTATTTTATTATTTTCTTCATGTTTTTTATTATTTATTATATTATAATTTTTACCCGAATTATTTTTAGTTTCAAAAGTATTAATTTTAAAACTTCTTATCTTTTTTCTAATTTTATTAATATTTTTAATTCTATTTTCTTTATCATTATCATTATTAAAAATTAAAAATTTTTTCAATTCATCTTGATCCCCTAAATTCATATATTTAACATAAGGACTACTATACATTTTAAAAATAACTCCCCCAGGAATTTTTTTAACTTTTTCATTTTTATTTCTTCTTATTTTACATCCATAAGATTTCAAAGTAGTTTCACAATTAGTTTGAATCCAAGGATGTTCTAAACATTGTTTAATATTCATTCTATTTTCAGGATTTTTTTGTAATAAATTTTCAACAAAATCTTTTGCGATATATGAAATATTTTTCCAAATATTTTCAGGATAAGTCACAGGTAAATTAATTATTTGTTTTGCTATATTTTCTTCATCATTATTTTCGTCTTCGAAAGGTAAAAATCCAGTTAATAAAAAATAAGTAATTATTCCCAAAGACCATTGATCTGTTTTTTTATTCCAAGGTTTATTTTCTAATATTTCAGGAGAAGCATATGAAATACTACCTATAATTTCATTTTGATAATATTTTGGACTTATAAAAACTGCTGAAAAAAAATCTAATATTTTAATATCTGCATTATCTGTTTCATTTGTCATTAAAATGTTTTCTAATTTTAAATCTCTATGAATTATTCCATATTCACCTAAAAAATAAATAACTGAACTTAATTGTTGAATTATTCGAGCTACATTTTTTTCTTTTAAATGAAAATTTCTTTTTTCGAAATAATCAAATAAATCTAATCCTGGATAATATTCATTTATTAAATAAATAAAATCTGATGTTTCAAAAACATCTATTAAATTTCCTATGTTTGGATGTTTACATATTTTTAATATTTGAATTTGATTTGTAATTTGTTCAAAATCACTTTGATACATATATTTTTTAGCAAAAAATGAAATAACAACTTGTTTTTTTGTTTTTTTATTAAAACCTTTTTTAATTGGTCCAAATTTTCCTTTTTCTAATTTTTCAGAAAATGTATAAATTTCATTTATATCTGAATAATTTATTGCCTTTTTTATATTAATTATCCAACCATCATATTCTTCTTTATTTTCTATATAAAATAATCTAGATTTATGTGGAGAAATTAATTTAAAACAATAAAAATTATATGTCATAAAATGAACTTGAGACATTTCTTTTAAAAATATGCCAGATAAATTTAACATTCCAACGTAAGATTTATTATTTTTTGAATGGTGATAAAATAGATCTTTATTATATAAATTAAACCATAATTTTTTTAATTTTGATTCATTTATAATTTTATACATGTATCCTGAAAAATTTGGAATAAGTTCGTTTTCTTCAAAATCTGAATCTGAATCATTTGAGGAATCTATAAAAGAATTTTTTTCTGGCTCTGAAAATTTATCTATTGAACTTAAACTATTATTAAAAACTTGATTATTTGGATTGTCTAAATTATTTTCAGGTAATTCATTTTTTAAAATACTATTATCAATATCTGAATCACTATTTAAAGGAAATTTTAGATAATCAATTTTTTTATTACTTTTTTTTTTATTTTTCATAATATTTGGTTGACTAAATGAAGAATTTTTCTTATAATCATTATTTTCATTATTAAATGATAATTCAGTTTCACAAAAATTAAATAAATTATCACTATAATTACAATTTCTTTTTTTAATATTATAAATATTTTCATCATTTTCTTTACTAATATCAAACGATAATACACTATTAAAATTAAGATTATCAAATAATTTACTTGAATGATTAGAACTTCTTTTAGATTTACTAATATTAAAAACTGTATTTTTTGAAGGACTAATAATTTTAAAACTATCTTTTTTTAAACAAATTTTTTTAATATTTTTAGCTTGATTTATAGGCGATGAATTTGGACTTTTTCTTAAATCTTTAAAAATTTTAATTGTTTTTTTTGTAAATGGTCTTCGTTCATATAATAATAATAATAAATATAAAAAAATATCACTATTTTTATCTTCTATTATTTTAAAAAAATCATTTTTATTTATTTTCTGATTTTTATCTAAAAATTCATCTATTTTATTATGTAATTCTTCTTGACTTTGAATGATTTTTTCAAATTCATTTAAATTATTATTTGTTTTAAAAAAATTATTATCATTTAATGGAATATATGATAATACAATTCTAATATCTTCTTTACCTATTAAACCATCACAATCATAATCATATATTTTAAATATAAATGAAGCAAGTTCTTCAAAATTTCCTGTAAATAATGTTATCATTCCTTTCAAAAAATCTTTTAATGATATAAATTTATTTTTATGCTTATCTAAACTATAAAAAAATCTATCTAATATTATTCCTGGTAATTTATAATATTTGGCTAATGATGCTTTACTTATTCCTTGAATATTATTATTATTGTTCCATAATACTAATTCTTGCCATATATTTGTTAAATATATTTTTAAAGTATATGAATCTTCTATTTGATATTTTTTTATTAATGGTTCAAATTTTAATTTTTCGTTGTTCATTTATATATTATTTAATATATTATTAGAGATAAATTAATTTAATAATATTTAATTTTTAATTTGTTACTTTGTTTCACATTTTAAAAAATATAGATATAAATAATTATACATTAAATTTATTTTTATATTGATAATATTTATCTTATATAAATTAAAAATATAATTATAAATATTATATTTATATTTAAAATATAAATGAATAACAATCGAATAGTAA
>JAEEGK010022362.1_pt1 | contig 13291 bp, 7 predicted proteins | sample 8958771 | NCBI WGS metagenome assembly JAEEGK01 (sample SAMN16246547, study PRJNA631951) | gut metagenome | biome: gut microbiome; feature: rumen; material: SC-attached | host: Bos | place: Iran: Karaj | collected 2018-10 | reverse complement strand
AGTGAAACCCATTCCGGGCGACCGCCCGGTCTTTTTTATCGATGACTCATGCGCAGACGCTTCGCGTAGAGGCGACTATCATGAAACGGATATGGAAAACAGGTGCGGCAGCCGGGAATCGAACCCGAGGTCTAACCTTGGCAAGGTTAAGTGTTAACCCCTACACCACTGCCGCGCGAGTGCGACAATTTACTTTGAGTATTAATAGATGTCGTTTTTTCTTTTAGTTACATTTAAATATTAAATCTTTCACGCCAGAGTCGTTCGGAGCGCTTGAGATGACATCCTTCAAAGATCTGGGAGTAGGCAAGAAACTGTGCGGGTCCGTGTCGGAGATGGGCTGGAAGGAGCCGACCCCGATACAGGAGAAGGCGATACCCGCGGGACTGTCCGGAAGGGACGTCCTGGGTCAGGCGAGGACGGGAACCGGGAAGACCGGGGCGTTCTCGCTGATAGCCTTGGGAAGGACCAAGGCCGGGTCCAAGACGCCTACGACCCTCGTGCTTTCCCCCACCAGGGAGCTGGCCGACCAGATCGCCAAGGAGATGAAGGAGCTGTCCAAGGCCTCCCGCCACCAGGTGGTCCCGCTCTACGGGGGGTCCTCCTACGCCGTGCAGTTCAAGGCCCTCGCCGAGGGATGCGACGTGGCCGTGGGGACCCCCGGAAGGGTCCTGGACCTGTTGAAGAAGGGCGCCCTCGACCTGTCGTCCGTGAAGGAGCTGGTCATAGACGAGGCGGACAGGATGCTGGACATGGGGTTCGTGGAGGACGTCCTGTCCATCGCCAAGGCCGTCCCGGAGAAGAGGCATGCCATGATGTTCTCGGCGACCCTGTCCGACGAGGTCCGCGAGGTCGCAGCGGCCATAATGGACGATCCGGAGGAGGTCAGCGTCTCCAAGGACGGCGTCGCCGCGGACTCGGTGAGGCAAATCTACCTGGAGGTCAAGAGGAACGGGAAGATGGACGTCCTCCGCGACATATTGGCCAACGGCGATCCCAAGACCATAGTCTTCTGCTCCACGAAGAAGATGGTGGATGACCTGTACGAGGGCATGAGCCGCGAGGGCTCCCGCGTAGGGGCCATCCACGGGGACATGCCGCAGACCCGGAGGGAGAAGACCATTCGCGGGTTCAGGTCTAACAAGATGTCCATACTGATCGCCACGGACGTGGCAGCCAGGGGCCTGGACATCGACGACGTGGAATGCGTGGTGAACTACGACGCCCCCCTGGACCCGGAGACCTACGTCCATCGCATCGGGAGGACCGGCAGGGCGGGCAGGACGGGGGTGGCGTTCACGCTGGTGACCCCGCGCGAGGACCAGAGGGTCCCGTCCTACGAGGCCTTCACCGGGACCCCCGTCGAAAGGGTCACCCGCAAGATGATCCCGGGGATCACGATATCCAATCCGGAGCTCAAAGCCCTCCATCCGGCCAGAAAGGAGAAGCCGAAGCCGGCTGCGGAGCCTCGCAAGGTCCGCCGCGACGATTTCCGCGTGATTGCGGTGGACATACCGCGCTCCATGGGAGCGACCCGCACCGACGTGGCCGATTTCGTCGTCAAGACCTCCGGAGCGGGCAGGGACGCGGTCGGGCGCATCGGGATGAGCGAGGGCGCCGTGTTCGTCGAGGTCGCCCCCGAATGCGAGAGGGATATCCTCAAGGCGCTCAACGGCGCGTCCTTCCGCGGGCGGAAGGTCAAGGCCGCTCCCGCCCCCTCCAAAGTCAAGCACAAAGAGGGTAATTCCTGACTCGTCGTGCTTGCAGTCAAACCACTTAAATAATCGCTTAATGCTCGCGTCCGCATGATATTCGATAAGCTTGCAGATGCAATCGCGAATCATGCGAAGCTTATCGTCGTCCTTTGGGTCGTGGTGCTTGTATGTTCCGTGCCTCTAGCCTTGAAGGCCGGCGAGGTCATGAAGTACGATGTCAACGACATGGCGGCCACCGATTCCGAGTCCATGCAGGGCCTGGAGATCATGGGGGGCAATTTCTCCACCGCAGGGGCGGACGTGTCGGCGCTTCCGGTGCTGGTCAGCAAATACGGGACGCCTGAGGAGGAGGCGCTGATAGAGAGCTTCATATCCTTCCTGTCAGAGCACGGCGGCGAGTACGTCGACGAGAACGGCGTGCGCAAGCTGTCCCCCTCGTCCCCGTTCTTGTCCATGGGGCCGCAAACGAAGGAGGGCCTTCCCGGGGGTATAGTGCTCGGGGGCGCGGTGTACTCCAGCGATTATTCCGGCAACGTCGGCGACGACACCGAGAACCTGAGGGCGTTCATAGCCGAGAAGAAGGCGCAGTTCGCGTCCCAGGGCCCGGAGCAGGCGGCAATGGGCGACATCAAGGTCTATGTGACCGGCAGCCCCGCCATCGGATACGACCTCTCAGTGGGCTCCCTCGAGGACATCTCGAGAATAGACCCGTTCACCGTCCTTCTCATCCTCGTGCTGGTGGGGCTCTTCTTCAGGTCCTTCATGACCTCCGCCACCCCTCCGGTGACCATAGGCGTGGCCTTCGTGGTGGTCCTCGCCCTCATATTCGGGCTGGGGCAGGTGCTGAGCATCTTCTTCATAACGGAGATGATGCTGCTGGTGGCGATGATGGGCGCCGGATGCGACTACTGCATCTTCATCATCTCGCGTTACAGGGAGGGCCTGCGCTCCGGCCTGGGTCACGACAAGGCTCTGCACGAGGCCGTCAAGTGGGCGGGGGAGTCCATCGCCACTTCCGGCGCCTCGGTCATCATCGGGTTCGGCGTGATGTCGATCTGCTCGATAAGCCTGGTCTCCACGATGGGGATATGCCTGGCGCTGAGCATCCTGGTCGCGATGCTGGCCGCCCTCACGCTGATCCCGGCGATATTACAGCTGGTCCGCGACAAGATATTCTGGCCAACCCTGATGTCCGCCTTCGAGGAGGGCGGCAAGGCCACCAGGGGATGGTTCGCATGGTGCGGCAGGCTCGGAGAGAGGTATTTCGAGAAGTCGTCCAGGTTCACCCTCAAACACGCTAAGGCGATAGTCCTCGCGGCTGTTCTGGTTTCTATCCCCGCGGCGTACGTCGCGGTCACCGCCGAGACCAGCTACGATATGATAAGCTCGATGCAGACCGGCGAGTCCGGGGAAGGCATGGACCTCATAGGGGAATACGCCAACCAGGGCATGTTCATGCCCAACTACATCATATTCGAGTCGTCCGAGCCCCTGGGCATGGTGTACGACAATCCTCTGTCGTCGGAGCTGAAGATACTGGTGTGGACGGACGCCTTCCTGGACATGGACGTGGACGGTCTGTGTTCGTCCCTCACGTCCGATCCGAACGTGGCCAATGCCTCCGGGCCGTACGTCTGGTCACGCTACGTGGACATGGCGACGTCGCAGCTCCCGGTGGATGCCACGTACTCGGACATAGTCGACCGCGTCTTGGAGCTCACCCCCGAGGGCCTCTCCATGTACGTCGACGGGACCGTGAGGACGATGCGCTCACTGGGCATGTCCGACGAGCAGCTGGTGCTGGTCGCGGGGTCCACCATCGACTATCTGGCGAACACGCTCGGCAGGACCGTCGGAGGGCCGTTCATCGAAACTGGGACCGGCGAGATCGATTATTTCAAGGTCACGTACTCGACGGAGGCCGCCGCGATGGCCCCCGTGTCCATGGATAGCATCGACAGGGCCTCCTCGGAGGTATCCGCGTTCATGGATGCGGTCAACCTTAGGGCGGGGTCCGAGCTGATCGTCGACAAGTGGATAACCGGGACCGCGGCCGTCATGTACGACATATCCAAGGACGTGGGGGAGGAGTTCACAACTATAGAGATCCTCGTCGTGGTGTTCATAATCCTGCTGCTGTTCGTGGTCATGAGGTCGTACCTCATACCGTTCAGGTCCGTGTTCACGATCCTGATGAGCATATGCTGGACGCTGATGATGACGCACATCGTGTTCTCTGTCGTCCTGGGAGTGGACGTCACCTGGCTGATACCCCTCATCCTCCTGGTCATCTGCCTCGGGCTGGGGATGGACTACGACATCTTGCTGACAACGCGCATCAGGGAGAACGTCATAAAGAGCATGACCACCGACGACGCCATCCATCACGCCGTGACTCACACGGGGTCCGTGATCACCATCTGCGGGCTGATCATGGGAGGCGCGTTCGGGACCCTCATGCTGTCGTCCATGGTCATGATGCAGCAGTTCGGGTTCGCCTTGTGCTTCGCCATATTGTGCGATGCGCTCATCGTGCGCTCTTACATCGTCCCGGCCATAATGCACCTTTTCGGGGACTGGAATTGGAAGGGCCCGAAGTTCATGCAGAAGCGCATCGAATGACAAACCCTGCCTTCCGGGTTCCCCGGGAGGCGTTTCTCTTTTCAACCGTGGCATTGCGTATATATCTGAACAACCGCATTCATGCCTGGTGCGTCAATGAATATTGAAGTGTTGATGGCGTTCATCATTTATTTCGCCCTGGTGCTGGGCGTAGGATTCTATTTCTACAAGAGGTCCAGCAACATGGAGGATTACATCCTCGGCGGGCGTTCGATGAACCCCTATGTCACCGCCTTGTCCGCGCAGGCGTCGGATATGAGCAGTTGGCTTCTCATGGGTCTTCCCGGAGCCGTGCTCCTGATGGGTCTGGGGGAGGCCTGGATAGGGATAGGCCTCGCAGCAGGCTCCTATCTGTCCTGGCTGTTCGTGGCGAAGAGGCTGAGAAAGCATTCCGTGGTCGCCGGCAACTCTCTGACCGTCCCGGAGTTCTTCTCCAACCGTTACAAGGACAAGAAGGGCTATCTCAGGTTCATATGCGGCCTGATCATCCTGTTCTTCTTCGTGATCTACGTCGCATCCGGATTCAAGGGATGCGGAGTGACCCTCCAGACGATCTTCCCGGAGCTCAGCGTCGAGCTCGCGATGTGCATCGGCGGAGTGATAATCATCGCCTACACCTTCCTCGGAGGGTACAAGGCCGTCTGCTGGACCGACTTCTTCCAGGGGCTCCTCATGCTCGTGGCCGTGGTCGTAGTCCCGCTCGCGGCGATAGGCGCCCTGGGAGGATGGGGCGATCTGGAGGCCGGATGGGCAGAGGTCGGCGTGGAGCAGTTCACCAACCTCTTCTGGGACAACGGAAGCGCCTTGGGATTCATCGCGATCCTATCGCTGCTGGCATGGGCCTTCGGATACTTCGGGATGCCTCACATCGTGGTCAGGTACATGTCCATCAGGGATCCCGAGGAGGTCAAGGTCTCCCGCAGGGTCTCCCTGGTCTGGATCGTCATAGCGCTCTCCGCGGCCATCCTGGTCGGAATGGTCGGGAGGGTGTACGTCGGAGAGGCCGAGGTGATGTCGGACGGCTTCAACGCCGAGCACATCTTCCTCAGGATGGCCGGGGACCTGTTCGCGCCCATCATCGCCGGACTGTTCTTCGCAGCCGTCATGGCCGCCATCATGTCCACCGCGGACTCGCAGCTCCTGGTCGCGTCCTCGTCCATCACGAACGACATCCTCGGAAAGTACGAGAAGTACAACGACCCGCGCAAGCTCATGTGGGTCTCCAGGATCGTCGTCGTCGTGGTGGCGGTCCTCGCCCTGGTGCTGGCCCTCTTCGGAGGCAACAACATCATGGGCCTGGTGTCCTACGCCTGGGCGGGATTCGGGGCGGCCTTCGGTCCGCTCATGATCCTGTCCCTGTACTGGAAGAGGATGAACCTGCAGGGCGCCATCGCGTCCGTGTTCACCGGATTCCTGACGGTCATTCTATGGAACACGTTCCTGACCGCCAGCACCGGCGTGTACGAGCTGCTGCCTGGGTTCATATTCGCCGCTGTCGCAGGCGTGCTGGTGTCCTTGGCGACTCCCGCTCCCTCCGAGGAGATCCAGAAGGAGTTCGACGAGGCTCAGAGCTACGTCGAGCAGCGCTGAAACCATCAAGGCCCTCCGGGGCCTTTCCTCCCTGTCATCATGGCTTTTTCCGATTACTCCTCCTTGGAAGGGGAGCATGCGGCCGAATCATCGGTCAGGGGCTCCAGGTTCATCGGCATCTCCATGCCATGTCCGGACGAGGCCTCCGTCTCGTCCAACCTGGGCCGCGTGGCCTCCATGTATCCTCAGGCTACCCATTACTGCTATGCGGTCGTCTTCGGAGGCTCGGACCCCGTCGAGAGGTTCAGCGACAATGGGGAGCCATCAGGGACCGCCGGAAGGCCGATATTGGCCGTCCTGCGGGGCTCCGGGCTCTCCGATGCCATGATAGTGGTGGTCCGCTATTTCGGCGGCACCCTGCTGGGAACCGGAGGGCTGGTCAAGGCGTACACGTCTTCCGCGGAGGCGGCGCTGGAAGGCGCCAGGACCGTCGTCCGCAGGGCCTGCGCCGAGTTCTCCCTCGGTTTGGACTATGCTTCCTTCAACTCGTTCCAGTCCAGATTCTCGGACATCCTGGTCGGCCGTCCCGAGTGCGAGTTCTCCGAGAAGGTTTCTGTGAAGGCCAGGGTGCCTGTGCAGAAGGCGGACGAGTTCTCCGAGAGGATCGTGTCCATGACGGGTGGGAAAGTCCGCGCATTCCGCGGAAAGGACCTGTATCTCCGACAGAAACATCATTTAAACCCGTCCCATACGGGCCCTCATGCTCTTGAAAGCCCAGGCCATCGCCAAATCGTTCGGACCGGTCAAAGTCCTTACAGATGTCAGCCTCCAGATCAACGAAGGGGACGCCATCGGACTGATAGGGGTCAACGGCGCCGGGAAGAGCACGTTTCTGAAGATAATCCTAGGCGAGCTGAAGCCAGACACCGGGGAGCTTACGAGGAACACGGAGAGGATCGGGTATCTGGAGCAGTTCGCCGAGTCCTCCTCCGAGTACACCGTGCGCGACGTCCTCGGGAGGCCCTACGGCCACATAGAGAACCTGAAGCGTCGCATCGCGGAGATCGACGCGCTGATGGCGGCGGGCGGGGACATCGACTGGAACGCTCTGGCCGAGGAGAGCGCGTCCCTGGAGTCCCAGCTGGAGAAGTCGGACGTCGAGGACGAGGGGAACCTCAGGGCGGCGCTGGAGAAGGTCGGGCTCTCGGCGGACATGATGGACAGGACCATGGACTCCCTCTCCGGAGGGGAGAGGACCAAGGTCATGCTGTCCCGCATCGTGGTCCAGGCCGACGACTGCGACCTCCTGGTGATGGACGAGCCCACGTCCCATCTGGACATCAATACCGTGGAATGGCTGGAGGACTATCTTCTCAAGACGCATTGCGCCCTGCTCGTCATAAGCCATGACAGATACTTCCTGGACAAGATCGCCACCCGCATGCTGGAGATATCCAACGGGAAGTCGCGCGAATACAAGGGCAACTACTCCGACTTCATCATGAAGAAGATGCTGGACCTGGACAGGATGGAGAAAGAGTACAGGAAGTACGCGTCCCAGAAGAAGAGGCAGGAGGAGATCGCGAGGGAGCTCCACAAGGACCAGTGGTACGCGACCACCCACAAGACCAGGGAGAAGATGATCGAGCGGATGGAGGAGAAGCAGAAGCCCGAGGAAAGCAGGGAGATAACGGTAAGAATTCAAGCTGCCCACAAGTCCGGCAAAAACGTCCTCACGACGAAGGACCTGTCCGTCTCCCTGGGCGGGAAGAAGATATTGGAGCACGTGGACCTGGACGTCCATAAAGGCGACAAGATCGGCATCTTCGGGTCCAACGGCGAAGGGAAGACCACCCTCGTGAGGGCGTTGCTGGAGCAGATACCATCGGAGGGCGAGCTTTGGATGGCGCCGGGGGCCTAGATCGGCTACTATTCCCAGCACCATGACCGCCTGGACATGAAGCTCACGGCCGAGGAGCAGCTCCTGCAGCTCATCGGCAAGGAGAGGAGGGGCGAGGCCCGCTCCCTCTTGGCAAGGTTCCTGTTGACAGGCGAGGACGTGGAGCGCCCGATCTCCACCCTGTCCGGGGGGCAGAGGGCCAGGGTGGCCATGTGCATGCTCCTCCTGGACGAGACCAACCTCCTGGTCCTGGACGAGCCCACCAACTACTTGGACATACCGGCGAAGCACGCCATAGAGGAGGCCCTGAACGAGTACGACGGCACCATAATGACCGTGACCCACGACAGGTACTTCCTGGACACCGTCTGCACGAGCATGATCGAGGTGTCCGGCGGGAGGGTGAGGACGTTCGCAGGCACGTACTCGGAGATGAAAGGGAGGCCCAACGTCAGGGAGGTGGTGATGGACGCCGACGAGTACAAGGTCCTGTCGCCGTTCACGAACTGGGTCAACGGGCGCAAGTACGCCAAAGGGGACCGGGTGCTGATCACCCCTGCCGAGCAGAAGAGCTTCGAATGGGCTCTGGATCAGGGGAAGCTCAAGAAGACGGGCGGCCGCCAGCGCAAGAAGGTGGACGTGGCGGACCAGAAGAAGAAGGCGCGACCCCTCTGATTTTTTCGCCTTCCCAATATATTAAATAAATATCAAGAGCGCCATAGGGGTACCCGGTGATGCACATCCGACGCTTAGGCGCCGGCAGCGTAGCCGATAGGCGGGTCCCCGAAAGGCCTCCCGCCGGGAGCACCCGGACGCCTTAGGTCCGGTTCATAGGAGCAGATGTTCTATGGAGTTCGTAAAGACAAATGAATTCAAGGGCAAGGGAAAATACCTTGCCATCGTCGCTGTCCTGGCTATGGTGATGTCATGCGTCGCCGTCAGCCTTCCCGCGGACGCAGATCCACCGGTAGTGGATGGTAAGATCCTCTACATCCACGGTACCCTCGACTCCGGGATAGACGGCGGCGTGGACCAGATCATCATCGTTGACGACGACCTGGTCATCGACGGAGCTAACAAGCACGTCATGGCGAACAACGACTTCATCGTCAATGAAGGAGTGACCCTTACACTCAAGGAAGGCTCGTTCGTCGATATCCAGTCCGGAAAGGCCGAGATCTACGGGAACGTGATCTGCGAAGGCGGCTCCACCGAGGCGCCCACCTTCACCGTCCGCAACGGAGCCAGCGTCGACATCAAAGGAGACGTCGACGTGAACGGCCTGTACGGATTCTGCACCGAGACCGGGGCCGCCGTCACCCTCGACGGAAGCCTCGACATCGCCGAGTCCGGTTCCGCGTACATCAGCGGGCTCACCATCAACAATGGCAGCAACCTCGATATCAGGACCAAGGGAGATGTGAAGACCTACATCCAGAGCATCACCGCCGAGTCCGGTTCCAACTTCAACCTCGCCGGAGAGATTCTCTTCGATGGAATCACCATCAAGGACGGAGCCGTCTTCACCATCGCCGAGGAGGGTGTCGTCCATCCCGGCACGCTCACGTCCAGCCTGATCAACAACATGGGCAACATGGTCGTGAACGGGGAGTTCATCGGGGCCATCGACAACTCGAAGGTCGTCGTCGCCGATTCTGACATCGAATGCACGTACATCGTCGTCATGCGCGACGGGTCCACCTTCGACGTCAAGAAGGATGCCTCAGCCACGTTCTCCACCGTGGAGGACCCCGTCATCGACCTCGTCATCATGGCTGTTCACGGGCTTATGGTCAGTGCCGACTCCGACTTTGTCGGCGTCAAGGTCGCCGGAACCCCCGCGACGAGCGCCGAGGACGGAGGCGCCATGATGGTCATGGGCAACGTCCTCTTCAACGAGGACATGGAGTTCCCCAAGGATGTCGCCGTCAATCTGGGCGAGACCGGGGTCCTCAACGTGTCGTCATACGTCACGATGATCGACAACACGGAGACCGCGCCTATCACCGGCGTTGGAACCCTGACCGTCACCGGGACCGTCAAGACCGCGGTGCGCCTGGTCATCCAGTCCGCCACCGAGCCCGGAATCCACCTGAACGCCGTGTACTACATGAAGGACAACTATCATTACTACACGACCATCGACAAGGCCCTCGCCGCCAATCCTGATTACATAAAGGTGTACGGTGACATCATCTTCGACTCCGACACGGTCATCCCCAACGGCATGATCGTCGACATGACCGAGGCGAACTCCATCACGATCTCCAACAAGGCGACCGTGACCGTCGAGGACGGAGGAGTGTTCGAGAACGGAAACGTCCCCATCGACGTCCAGGGCACCCTGATCCTTCAGAACACCCCCACCAGCAAGACCAACGTCGACATAGTCGAGAGCGACGTCAAGGTGGAGTCTGGAATCGCCACCAAGTTCACCAACCTCAAGAGGGCGTTGGCCGAGGCGCAGCCCGGGGACGTCATATTCGTCAAGAGGGCCCATGTCTATATCTCCGAGGACACCGTCATTCCCGAGGGAGTCACCCTCAAGATCGGGTCCGGGCACATCGTGGAGCTCATCGACGGCGCTAAGCTGACCGTCAACGGCACCCTCGACGCCCATCCTGGAGTCTACACTATAACTAACGGGACCACCGTCGTCAACGGGCTCTTCATTTTCGACGAGTCTTTCGACGCATACTTCTCGAAGATCGCCGGAGCCTACTACACTCTCGACGGGGTCAACGCCATATCCTCCCTCGGATACATCCCCGGGAAGGAGAGCCGCATTGGCGATATCATCTTCATGAACGGCGCCAACACCGCCGGGGACGTCTCCTTCACCGGAGGCGACAACAAGATGATCGACTTCATGCCCGACAGCTCTCTCGAGGCCGGAACGGTCTCCATCGACAAGTTCAGATTCGATGCCGTCTACGCCGACTCCGTCACCGGAGAGATCGTGGCTGGAACCGGCGCCGTCGCCTTCAACTCCGCCAAGGGATTCGTCATTTCTGAGGAGTCTGGAAAGGCCTGGATGCACAGTACCGTCTCCCCCGCTGCGAGCGGCGCTTCTGCGACGTTCTCTGGAAACTGCACCGTCGAATCCGACTTCGAGCCTGGCGTCACCATCGCTTTCGAGGATGATGCGAACGTCGATTTCACCAATGATATCGTGTTCTACCAGGACCGTGTCACCATACCCGCCGGAGCGGTCGTGGTCGCCGAGAAGAGCTTGACCGCCAAGGACGTTGCCGTCGGAGGCACCCTCTACGGAAGGACGATCACCGCCGACTCCATCAACGTTGCGAAGGACGGGAGCGTCGGAAACATCGAGTCCGTGGTCTTGAACGCGGGCAGCCTGACCGTCGATGGACTGGTCTTCGGAGGAAACGGATCTCAGCTGAATCTCGGAACCATCGATTCCACTACTGGAAAGATCGCCCTCGGAGACAATTGCGCCATAACCGTCGAATCCGACGTCAACTCCCTACAGGGGATCGAGGCAGGAGACGGCTTCACCCTCAAGGCGAAGAACATTAAGATCGCCAACGGAAGCCTCAAGGATTCCGCCTCCATGACCGCCGAGAACAACCTCGACCTCGGCGCCGTGACCTTCGGCAACAACGCCTCCATCAAGGCCGCCTCCGCCACCGTCAAGGACCTCGTCCTCGGCGACGGATCCTCCGACATCGTGGCCGGGGACCTCTATGTCACTGGCGACACCGTGTTCGGAAACGGATGCGTTCTCAATGTCGACAACATGTACGTCACGGGCAACCTCGTCCTGTCCTCCGGAATCAAGGCCGTCGTCAACGGCGTCCTCGACGTCTCCGGAAGCCTGAAGACCGTCCAGGACAGCGATGTCAACGCGAAGGACTCCTTCACCGTCAAGAAGGACGTCAACGTCACCGGAGACCTCGACCTCAGCGTCATCAACCTCGTGAGCATCTCCGGAGACCTCAACGTCGCCGGAAACGCCACCATGGGCTCCTTCTCCACGAGCACCGCCTCCGGAGGAAGCTTCGTGTACGGCAACACCGGCGTCGCCTCCACCGGAGTGCTGACCATACCCGAGAAGACCATCTGGGCATGCTTCAAGGACCTCACCGTCGACGGAAAGCTCATCGTCGGCAAGAACTCCACCGCGGCTATCGGATCCAGCTTCTCCGAGGAGAACGGAACCGTCGCCATCGCGGGCAGCGCCGAGACCGCCGAGGGATCCTTGTTCACGGCCACCAACCTCGTGCTCCCTGGAACGTTCACCAACAGCGGAAACGTCATCATCGGGGCGCTCGACTCCAGCGGCACCTCCACCATCGACGGTACCGTCAACGCCAAGGCCGGGACCTTCACCATGTACCGCACCGTGTACGTGACCGGAGACATCCTCACCGACAAGGGCAAGTTCGTCGCCAGCAAGATCTACGCCGGCGTCAACGAGAGCATTTTCGGAAACGCCGTGGCCCCCGCCACCGCCGTGCCCACCCTGGGATCCGGAGTCACCCTCACCACCTCGGGAGTCGCCTACGTGTCCCCCGCGGTCAGGACCACTGGATGCTTCGACGGCTTCAAGCACACCGACTACTACAAGGGCAACGACCACTACCTGACTGTCTTTGCCAACCCGTCCGCATACTCCGACTGGGCCGACGGCAAGTACCGCACCATCGACAGCATCTACGCCGCCGCCGACGACGCCTACGTCAACGGATGGAGGGCGACCAAGGAGGTCAAGAACGTCGAGGAGGCCGCGAAGGCCAGGGTCACCTCGCCCTACGGAACATACGACACCGTCTGGATGAACAGCGTCTACGAGATCTACAACTTCAAGCTGTACGCTGCAGACGAGACCGCCACGCCCATGATCGGAAAGCTCGAGAACGGCACCTTCACCCCCCTGACCCTCTACAAGTCGGGCCTGAACTGCTACGAGTCCCCGGTCAACCTCAAGGCCTGCACCTACCGCGTCCAGATGACCTATGCCGACGGCCACCAGGAGCAGTACATCGACAACCCCATGGTCGTCAACGGCGTGCCTCAGTCCAACTACGACGTCACCTTCGGAGGAAACCCTGACAACAAGGAGCAGGTGGACTACCTGATCCAGTTCAGCTTCTCCGAGGACGAGCCGCCTGTGGTCGTGGACAACTCGATGAGCCTGACCGACATCCTCCTGATCGTGCTCGTGATACTGATCATCGTGGTCGTAATCGTGCTGATCCTGAGGGCTAGGCGTTCATGACGATGAAAAACAACCCGCTCGGAAACGATTGAGAATCGAATAACAGACATCTGCTCTGGCGGTCCTTCGGGGCCGCCTAACCAACCCTAATGAAACAGGGGCCCGGAGGTAAAGGGCCCGGGCCCCTTCTTTTCGCACCGTAACCGTCATAGTCAAGGTCGCCTTCGAGGTCGCATGCGCGTTTTCTCCGCCGACAGGTCAGGCGCCGGACATTTCTTCATGGAGATTGCCTCATCCATGGGCTTGGATGCCGATCTGTGCGGTCCATCCATTGAGGGTCCC
>JAEEGK010022360.1_pt1 | contig 13291 bp, 13 predicted proteins | sample 8958771 | NCBI WGS metagenome assembly JAEEGK01 (sample SAMN16246547, study PRJNA631951) | gut metagenome | biome: gut microbiome; feature: rumen; material: SC-attached | host: Bos | place: Iran: Karaj | collected 2018-10 | reverse complement strand
TTGAGCCTATGGAGGCAAAACTAGTCGGAATGGAACCTGGACAGGAATTCAAGTTTATGATTCCTAAAGACGAGGCATACGGCGATATAGATGAGGATTTGTTCATCGGATTCCCGAAATCGGAGTTCATAGATGAGACTGGCGTTGAAGATATGCCAGAGGAAGGTGACATTGTTCCAATGGAGGACGAAGATGGCATTATTATGAATGCGGTTGTCAATGAAATTACTGATGATCATGTAATTTTGGACTTCAATCCGATATATGCTGGCGAAGACCTGTATTTCATAGGTAAGGTTGTAGATGTAAGGAACGCAAAATGAAGTTTGAAGGCGGACACGAGAAAATATTGGAGCAGATGCGAGAAATCGCAATGAAGCATCCCGAAAAGTTTCGGATTGTAGAAACTAATGTGGATGCCGATGTTCAGCTTGAATTCTACGCAATGATGCAGGAAGCAGGAAAATCCGATGTTAATGAGGATTTGTCTGCTATTTTTGCACGGCTTTCCGATTGTACCGATTTGGAAGATCGCAAGCGAATGCTCGTGTCGCTGGCTTGTACTGGCGAGATAGAGGCTTACAGGTTTCTGGAAAAGTATCTCGAATCTTGCGATGATGACATTAGGAAGTGGGCGATGCTTGCATATCAGCAGTGCCAGATGTTTCTCGAGTCGTCGTTGCTCGATGAGTCGAAGATATATGTAGCATCGGGACTTGGTGGCAAGGATCATCGCTTGAGGTATATATTTGTGCTTGGCGGTGTTTCGAAAGAGCCGTATACCGATTTTCAGAAAAAGGTAATTGCTAACGAAACGAAATATTACCTCGAGAAATGCGATTCGGTGGAAGAATCCATACAATACGATGGCAATTATGCTATATGTACGGCGTTAATTCCTATTTACGAGGATGTTGTGGCTTTGGTGCAGAGCATAATTGATGAGGTAAACCAGTATGGCGGTTTTGTAAAACATAGCATATTCATTACCAACGAGAAGCCTGTAGGTAAGAATGTGCTCGACAAAATGTTTGATTCTGATGAAGACGGTAAAAATAGATGATTCGTGGTACGAACGGCTAAAGGATGAATTTTCGAGCGAGTATTTTTCTCAGCTGAAGAGTTTTCTCGTTGCCGAAAAGCAGCAATATGTGGTTTTTCCTCCTGGATGTCAGATTTTTAATGCATTCGACACAACTCCTTTCGACAAGGTGAAGGTTGTAATTCTCGGTCAGGATCCGTATCATACGCCAGGGTTTGCTCATGGATTGTGCTTTTCTGTCCAATATGGAGTGCAGATTCCAAAATCCTTGCAGAACATTTACAAGGAACTAAATAGCGACATTGGTTTCCAGATTCCAAATCATGGTAACCTTACGCATTGGGCAGAGCAAGGCGTATTCCTTCTCAACGCAACACTTACTGTCCGCGCACATCAGGCAGGTTCGCACCAGAATAAGGGATGGGAGAGGTTTACCGACAAGGTGATTTCTATACTCAACGAGCAGAAAAATAATCTTGTTTTCCTGTTGTGGGGAAACTATGCAAAGGCTAAATCATCGCTTATCGACCATAATCGGCATCTTGTGCTTACTGCAGCTCATCCATCGCCATTGAGCGCACATAGCGGATTCTTCGGATGCAAGCATTTCTCGCAAACAAATAACTATTTGAAAGCGCATAGCATTGCTCCGATTGACTGGAGTCTCGAGAATGTGTAATATTTAAAAGGCAAACAGGCTAAAAGGCGGAAAGTCGAACAGGCAAATATAATCTGGCTGTTAGCCTGCAAGCCTGTCAGACTTTTAGACATAAACACTAAAATCGTAAATCAAAAATCGAAAATCGTAAATTTTATTGTACTTTTGCATTTCTATGCTAAGGGCTATAAGAAATATCATAATCGCAGTAGTTGACTGGTTTTACAAGCCTTTCCGCAGGTTTATACCACAGACAATATTCAGGTATGGATTTACTGGTGGAATGAACACTCTGCTTGATATTTTCCTATATTATATACTTTACAATTACGCATTTGGTGCAAGCAATGTGGATTTGGGCTTTGTTGTGATTTCTCCGCATATTGCAGCATTCATAACAGAATTCCCGATAACATTCACCATAGGTTTCCTTTTGGCAAAATATATAACTTTCACCGCATCTACATTGCAGGGATACCGGCAATTGTTCCGCTACGGATTGACGGTGTGCGGTTCAATATTGCTCAATTACTTGTTGCTTAAATTGTTCAACGAGGTTGTTTTCGTTGATGCTGACTTCATTGGATTTTGGGGATGTTCGTTCTTCGGAATGACAAACAAGGAAATTGCAGCAATGCTCTCGAAGATAATAACTATGGTGATTGTAATAGTTTACAGTTACTTTATGCAGATGTACTTTAGTTTCTCGCGCCGGCAGAGGGACGAAGTCGCAAAAATTGAAGAATAAATTTTATGCAGGATATTTTTAGGTTAATTTCCCAAGGAACAGGTATTTCAGAAAGACAGGTATCCAACACTGTTGCTTTGCTCGATGACGGTTGTACCATTCCTTTCATTTCTCGTTATCGCAAGGAACGTACTGGCGGACTTGATGAAACGCAGATTGAATTGATTTATAAGCAGTACGAGCATTTCAAGGAGGTGATTGCTCGCAAAAAATCAATACTCGAATCCATCGCAAAGCAAGAAAAGCTTACGCCAGAACTCGAGCGTGCCATAAACGAGTCGTGGGATATGAACGACTTGGAGGACTTGTATCTTCCGTATAAGCCTAAGCGCAGAACTCGTGCTGCTGTTGCTCGCGAAAAGGGACTTGAACCGTTGGCAAAACTAATTTTTGCTCAGAAATCAGTTGATGTTTATGCCGAAGCAAAGAAATACCTGAACGATGATGTAAAGTCGGTGGAAGATGCGATAGCTGGTGCAAGCGACATAAATGCCGAGGTTATCAGTGAGGACAAGTCGGCACGAGAGCGTGTACGCCGTTTGTTTGCACAGGAGGCTGTTATTTCGTCAAAAGTGGTGAAATCAAAGGCTGATGAAGCCGAAAAGTATCGCGATTATTTTGATTTTAGTCAAAAACTTTCCACTTGTCCATCTCATAGGATTTTGGCAATGCGCCGTGGCGAAAGCGAGGGCTTCTTGCGTGTGGATATTTCTCCCATTGAGGAACATTCGCTCAAGCAGTTGAAATATTTGTTCATTCATGGCAAGGGACAATGCTCCGATTTGCTTGCCGAAACTATTTCTGATGCATATTCAAGGTTGATAAAGCCATCCATTGAGAATGAGTTTGCCGCATCGAGCAAGGAACTGGCTGATGTTGCCGCCATTGAGGTTTTTGCCGCAAATCTGCGACAATTGCTTATGACTCCGCCACTTGGCAAAAAACGAATTTTGGGCATTGACCCTGGTTATCGTACAGGTTGCAAGTTGGTTTGCATTGATACCGAAGGAAATTTGCTCCACAACGACAATATTTATCCGCATAAGCCGCAGGAACAGACGGCAATGGCAATGAAAAAACTGTCATCAATGGTTTCTGCGTATAAGATTGATGCTATAGCTATTGGTAACGGAACAGCTAGCCGTGAGACCGAATATTTTGTAAAGCGCATACATTTCGACCGACCAGTGCAGGTTTTCGTAGTTAGCGAGGATGGAGCATCTGTATATTCGGCATCATCGGTGGCGAGGGAGGAATTTCCGCAGTATGATGTTACAGTTCGTGGGGCGGTTTCAATCGCTCGAAGGCTTATGGATCCGCTTGCCGAACTTGTGAAAATCGAGCCGAAGTCGATAGGAGTGGGGCAGTATCAGCACGATGTTGACCAGAAACTGCTAAAGGATAGTCTCGACCGCGTTGTGGTAAGCGTAGTGAATAATGTCGGCGTTAACCTGAATACTGCAACCAAGCATTTGTTGAATTATGTTTCGGGACTTGGTCCTGTGCTTGCGCAGAATATTGTTGATTACCGCAAGGAGCATGGCGCGTTTACCAATCGCCGACAGCTGATGGATGTAACTCGTCTCGGAAGCAAGGCTTTCGAGCAGTGCGCAGGTTTCCTTCGTATTCCTGATGGTGACAATCCGCTCGACAATACCGCTGTTCATCCCGAATCGTATGGAATTGTTGCAAAAATGGCAAAGGATTGCAAGGTTACGACTGAAAAACTTGTCGAAACTCCAGAAATTCTTGATGGCATTGACTTGTCAAAATATGTGACCGACCAGATTGGTATGCCAAGTCTTACGGATATTGTAACCGAACTGAAGAAAAAAGGCAGAAATCCGCGTGGTCAGGTGAAGGTGCTCGAGTTCGACAAGAGCATACATCGCATTGATGACTTGGAAGAAGGTATGATTTTGCCCGGAATTGTTACAAATATTACCAATTTTGGTGCTTTTGTCGATTTCGGAATCAAAGAAAATGGACTCGTGCATGTTTCGCAGATTTCCGAAAAGCGCATAGAGTCGCCAACCGATGTGCTGAAACTTCACCAGTATGTGAAGGTCAAGGTCGTGTCGGTGGATATGGAAAGGAAACGCATCCAACTCAGCATGAAAGGAGTGGAGCAGGACTTGTAATTTGCCAATGTTAAAATGTTTTTATTGAAAATAAATTTGTGCTAATTTTGCCGATATAACAGACATTTATGTGTGGAATTGCAGGAATATATTCGTTTGGTGGTAAAGAACTTGACAATAAGATAAAGTCGGCTGTTGATGCCTTGTATAGTAGAGGTCCCGACAGCAATGGCTTCTTCGTTAGCGACAATGTTGCGCTTGGACATACGCGTTTGTCGATTATCGACACCTCGGATGCTGGAAGTCAGCCTTTTTTTGATGCATCGGGAAACTTTGTGCTGGTGTTCAACGGCGAGTTCTACAATCATAACGATTTCCGTGAGGAATTGATTGCCGATGGCGTGAAATTTCAGTCGAAGTCTGATACCGAAGTTCTTTTGTATCTGCTGATTAAGTACGGCAGTAAGGCAATTGAAAAACTGAACGGTTGTTTTGCCTTTGCTTTTTATGACATAAATAAAAAGGAGTGTCTTGTGGTGCGCGACAGAATGGGCATAAATCCGGTTGTCGTGTATTCCGATTCTGAAAAGATAATGTTCGCATCTGAAATGAAAGCCTTGATAGCCATGGGTATTCCGCGCCAAATTGACAACGAGGCTCTTGCAACATATTTCCAGCTAAACTATATTCCTACAAATCAGGGAATTTTCAAGAATACACGGAAATTAAGTCCAGGTTCATTCCTGCGCATAACGCAAAATGGTGTAGAGGAACATACATATTATAAGATTCCAAATCGCAGGGAAGTGCAGATTGACGATGATTATGAAACTGCCAAAAAGAGGCTTCGTGAATTGTTGTCGGCATCTGTACAACGAAGGTTGATTGCCGATGTGCCTTTGGGATGTTTTCTTAGCGGAGGTATTGATTCATCAATAGTTACTGGACTTGCCTCACAGTTTACGCAAAAGCTGAATACTTTTTCGGTTGGTTTTTCCGACAACAAGTATTTCGATGAGACCGACTGCGCAGAAATCATTGCCAAGCGTTTCAATACCAACCATACGGCATTCAAAATCAGCAGCAAGGATTTGCTTGACAACATTTCGCATACTCTCGACTATATAGATGAGCCTTTTGCCGATTCATCTGCGCTTGCTGTTGACATTTTGAGCAAACTTACGCGATCAAAGGTTACTGTTGCCCTTAGTGGCGATGGCGCTGATGAACTATTTTCTGGCTACAACAAGCACTCTGCGCATTTGCGCGTGATGAATGCAGGTATCAAGGAAAAGGCGGTTGCTGCGTTTGCGCCTTTGTGGAAGATTATGCCGAAGTCGCGTAACTCCAAGGTTTCTAACACTTTCCGTCAGCTCGACAGGTTCGCATCCGGTTACAATCTTTCCGATGCAGAACGCTATTGGCGGTGGGCAAGCATTGGCGATGGCGACTATGTGTCGCGACTGTTGAAGCCAAAATATGATGAGGCAAAACTAGATGAGCGCAAGTCTTTGTATTTGGATAGCAGTTTTGCCGATATGAACGATGTGCTTTATGCCGACATGCACCTTGTGCTTCAAGGCGATATGCTTACAAAGGTTGACCTCATGTCGATGGCAAACAGTCTTGAGGTTCGCGTGCCATTCCTCGACCATACGGTTGTGGATTATGTATCGTGTTTGCCGTCTTCATACAAGATTGATGCGCATTCGCGCAAGAAGATTCTTCGTGAAACTTTTGCAGATTTCTTTCCTGCAGAACTTTTGAATCGTAGAAAGCATGGCTTTGAGGTGCCTTTGCTTAAATGGTTCAACAATGAACTTTACGACTTGATAGAGAACGATTTGCTGTCGAAGAAGTTTGTCGATGAGCAGGGTATTTTCAACTATGTAGAAATTGCCGACCTGAAAAGCAGGCTACATTCTACCAATGTCTGTGATGCCACGGCAAAGGTTTGGGCGCTTGTTGTGTTCCAATGGTGGTGGAAGAAATGGAATTTATAAACTCACCAATAAATATTTTTGGGTTATCTTTGCGCCTTCTTACAAACGCTTTCAAATGAAGATAGGAAAGATATATTTTGAAACCTACGGCTGTCAGATGAATGTCGCCGATTCAGAAATGGTTGCGGCAATAATGAAGGCTGATGGGTATGAAACTACGGATGATGTTCTGTCGGCTGATGTGGTGATAATAAACACCTGTTCGGTTCGCGACAATGCAGAAAGGAAGATTTGGAATCGCCTCGACTACATGAAAGGTCTGAAGCATCGCAACAAAGGATTGAAGGTTGGTGTCATTGGCTGTATGGCTCAACGAGTTGGCGACAAGTTGTTCGATAGTGGAGCAGTTGATTTCGTGGCTGGTCCAGATGCTTACAGGCATATTCCTGAACTTGTGCGCGAAACTGACATTAAACCGGTGGTTGATACAGAATTTGATATTGCGGAAACATACGCAGGCATAGAACCTTTGCGCCTTGATAGCGAAAGCATTTCGGGATTTGTGTCGATTACTCGCGGATGCAACAATTTTTGCTCGTATTGCATAGTGCCTTATACTCGTGGTCGCGAGCGTAGTCGTAGTGCCGATGATATTTTGCGTGAGTCGGAAAACTTGATGAAGCAGGGCTACAAGGAGATAACTTTGCTAGGGCAGAATGTGAACTCGTATCGTTTTGGCGATATGGATTTCCCTAAACTGCTTGAAACCGTGGCAAAGCATATTCCAGAAATGAGGGTTCGTTTCACGACATCTCATCCAAAGGATATTTCTGATGAACTTTTGGAGACAATTGCTCGTAACAGCAATATTTGCAATCATATACATTTGCCAGTACAGTCGGGTAGCAATGTTGTGCTCGAACGCATGAACCGCAAATATACACGCGAATGGTATTTGGATAGGATTGCCGCCATACGCCGCATTATTCCCGACAGCGGACTTTCTACTGATATTTTCTGCGGATTTTGTGGAGAAACCGAGGCCGATTATATGCAGACAGTTGACTTGATGGAAACTGTAGGTTTCGATTCCGCCTTTTTGTTCAAGTATTCAAATCGTCCTGGCACATTTGCATCAAAAAATCTTGTTGACGATGTTCCAGAAGAGGAGAAGGTGGCTAGGCTTGCAAGGCTTATTGAGATACAAAATCGTATTTCGTTGGAGCGTAACAAGTGCGATATAGGCAAGGAGTTCGAGGTGCTTGTCGAGGGCGAGTCGAAGCGCTCTAGTGAAATGTTTTGTGGACGAACACAGCAAAACAAGATGGTTGTGTTTGACAAAAAGGCATATAAAAAGGGCGATTATGTAAAAGTGAAGATAACTGAAGCCAGTTCGGCGACATTAAAAGGAATTGTTATTCAATAAATTACAACTGCTTGTTTTGTTCATATAATTTGGTAAATAAAAATTGGAATAAAAATTTGTAGTCAAAAATATTTTGCGTATTTTTACAACCGAAAAATATAAATTAGAAAGGACTGTATTATGCAAGTAAAGAAATCACCAAAAGCTGATCTTGATAGATTCAGAATCATCTTTTTAGAAATAGGTGCAGTAGTGGCATTGGCTGCATGTCTCGTTGCTTTTGAATGGTCATCTGAAGACGCTTCACTTGGCGCTCTTGGCGATTTGACAATTGACGAGGTTATAGAAGAAGAAATCGACAATACGATACAGGAAGAACAAGAACCTGAAGAACCAGAACCAGAACCGGAACCAGAACCGGAACAGATTATCGAGGAACTTGTTATCGTTGAAGACGATGTAAAGGTTGACGATATTAATATTAACTCAGAAGCAGATGAAAAGACTCAGACTCAGATCCACATTGTTGAGACCATCGAAGTTGAGGAGGAGGAAGAAGTTGAACCTGTTGCATTTGCTGCTGTAGAAAACAAGCCTGAATATCCTGGTGGCGATATGGCTCTCATGAAATATTTGGCAGAAAATACCAAGTACCCTGCAATAGCAAAGGAAAACGGTGTTTCTGGTAGAGTATTCGTTCAGTTCGTAATCGACAAGACTGGTGCTGTTACAAAGGTAAAGGTTCTCCGTGGTGTCGACCCAGCACTTGATGCAGAAGCAGTAAGAGTTGTAAAGGCAATGCCTTCATGGAAGCCTGGATCACAGCGTGGTAAGGCAGTTCCTGTAACTTATCAGGTGCCTATCAATTTTAAGTTGAACTAAAGTTTATAAGGTTAATATTTTGCCCTGTCATACGGCAGGGCTTTTTTTTGAACTTAAATAGGATAATTATGAAAATTAAATCGTTGCTATTATATTTATTAATAGGTATGGTTTTCCCTGCTTTCGTATATGCGCAGGACAAACAGAATGGTAATGCCGTAACTGGCGATGACGCTGAATATTCGTTTGAACAGTTGGAGCAAAAACCAGAGTTCCCCGATGGGAATGCAGGTCTAGGTAAATATTTGTCGGAAAATATCAAATATCCGAAGAAAGCCATGAAGAAAAATATAACAGGAAAGGTTTTTGTACAGTTTGTCATCGACAAGACTGGTAAGGTTATAGATGTGACCGTGCCTAGAGGAGTTGACAAATCGCTAGACAAGGAAGCTATTCGTGTTGTGAAGGCAATGCCCAACTGGAAACCGGGAATGAAAGATGGACAGCCTGTGAAGGTAAAATATACGATTCCTATTAATTTTAAATTATAGCTCAATGTTTGAATGTCAGGAAGAAGAATTTGAGAGGGCTGTCCTTGTTGGAATTGTAAATCGCCAGCAGACGCGAGAGCAGGTGGATGAGTATCTTGCTGAACTTGAGTTTCTTGCAAGTACAGCAGGCGTTTTGCCAGTGAAAAAGTTCGTGCAGAATGTCGATACACCAAACAGAAGGACTTACGTAGGAACTGGAAAGTTGGAGGAAATTCTGCAATATATTCAGGAGAATGAGATTTTTCTCGTAATATTTGATGATGAGTTGCAGCCCACTCAGTTGAGAAACATTGAGCGTGAACTGAAAGTCAAAGTACTTGACCGAACTAATCTTATTCTTGACATTTTCGCCCAGAATGCACGGACAGCCCATGCTAAAGCGCAAGTTGAATTAGCTCAGTACCAGTATCTTTTGCCGCGTCTGGCAGGTATGTGGACACACTTGGAGCGTCAGCGCGGTGGTATTGGAATGCGTGGCCCTGGTGAAACGCAGATAGAAATTGACCGCCGAATTGTGCTTGACAAGATTGCAAAGTTGAAACTCGATTTGCAGAAGATTGACCGCAATATGATACAGCAGCGCAAGAATCGTACTGGCATTGTCAGGGTTTCGCTTGTCGGATATACCAATGTTGGCAAGTCAACCATAATGAATCTCATAAGCAAGTCGGATGTGCTGGCGCAGAACAAGTTGTTTGCGACTCTCGACACTACGGTGCGCAAGGTTGTGATAAACAATCTGCCATTTCTGCTAAGTGATACGGTTGGTTTTATCCGTAAGTTGCCGACAACGCTTATTGAATCCTTCAAGTCAACACTTGACGAAGCTCGCGAATCCGATTTGATAGTGCATGTTGTAGATGTTTCGCATCCTTGCTTTATGGAGCAGATGGAGGTCGTTGAGCAGACACTCAAGGATATTGGAATAATAAACAAACCGATATTGGTGGTCTTCAACAAGATAGATGCGTTTACATACATCAAGAAAGACGAGGATGACCTAACGCCTATGAAGCGCGAAAACTATTCGCTGGATGACTTGAAAGAAATGTATTTTGCAAAGAATGATGATTGTGTTTTCGTGTCGGCAAAGGATATGCAGAATATTGATGAGTTCAAGGAGAAACTGTTCGAAATGGTAAAGAAAATCCATTTTGACAGGTATCCTTACAATACGATATAGAAAGTATTATACAATGCCGTAAATGAGTACATTCCTGTTGATATTAATTGTTTCGGTTGTACTTGTTGCATTGTGTTTTGTCGCGATTGGGGTGCAGGTCTTTTTCGGAAAACGCAAGAAGTTTCCAGAAACCGAAATCAGTAATAATGCCGAGATGCGAAAACGGAACATTAAATGTTCGCGTTGTGATGAATTTGAGCGTTGTGCGTTGAAGGATGCAAAAGATTGTTGAGACTAAACAACCAACGCCATAATTTAAAAAATCGTAAATAATCCTTACATTTGCGTGTAAATTTTTTTGCAATGGAAGAAGAAAAATACATAGTGCGTTACCTTGTTATTCGTTTCAGTAGCATTGGTGACATTGTGCTTACAACGCCGGTTGTGCGATGCTTGAAACAGCAGGTTGAGAATGCTGAGGTTCATTTCCTTACAAAACCAGCAAATGCTGGAATTTTGGAGCCGAATCCGTATATTGACGAGGTGCATGTGCTTAAAGATACCTATGCAGAAACCATTGACGAGTTGCGCGAAATTCCTTTCGATTATGTGATTGACTTGCAGAAGAATCTTCGTTCCAAGCGCATAATCAACAAGTTGAAGATTTTGGATTTTACGTTTCCTAAGTTGAACTTTAAGAAATGGCTTGCAACATCGTGCTTCAAGATTAACAAGTTGCCAGATATTCATATTGTTGACAGATATATGACTGCTACGCGCTTGTTCGATGTTCACAACGATGGAAAAGGACTTGACTATTTCATTCCACAAGCGGAGGAAGTTGACACGAAGTCGGCTTTTGGACTAGAGGCTGGCACATACGTGGCTTACGCTATAGGAGGGCAACATGCAACAAAGCGGATGCCCAAGGAGTTGATTTCCAAGTTGTGTGGCAAGGTAAATTCCTTTGTTGTTCTGCTTGGCGGAAATTCTGATGTTGAGGCCGCGGAATACATTTGTGCCGAGAATGAAAACTGCATAAATCTTTGCGGAATATTTTCTTTGTCGCAGTCGGCATCTGTGGTTAGGCAGGCAAAGTTTGTGATTACGCACGACACTGGACTTATGCATATCGCGGCGGCGTTCAAGAAGGATGTCGTATCGATTTGGGGCAATACGATTCCGCAGTTCGGCATGACACCGTATATGGCAGGGGAGAAGTCCAAGATATTTGAGGTCAAGGATTTGAAGTGCCGTCCGTGTTCTAAGCTGGGTTACGAGAAGTGTCCGCGCAAGCATTTCCGCTGTATGAGCGAGCAAAATATAGATGAAATTGTAGAATATTGTAATAGCATGTACACCTAAAGTCATTTCGGAAGCCAGACTGAACACGCGATACGAAAGTGGAGCGTTGTGAAGACGGCTATCCGAAATCTCATAAAGTGTGTTATTTAATTATTAAATAGGTATAAAGATGAAATTTCAGTACAGGACGCAGGGAACCTGCTCGGAGATGATTGAGTTTGAAATTGTTGATGGAAAGTTGCACAATGTTCAGTTTTACGGTGGTTGCCATGGAAATTTGCAAGGGATTGGCAAACTCGTTGAGGGAATGGAAGCAAAAGAGGTAATTGCAAAGCTTGGTGGAATCCGATGTGGCTACAAGGATACATCATGTCCCGACCAGTTGAGCAAGGCGATAGGTGTGGCGTTGACGAAAAAGTGATAAAAATGAAAAAAATGCTTTGTAGCATAAAAATTATAATTAAATTTGTCATCGTTAATTTTTAGACTAATTAAAAGCCGATGGGCCTGATGGCATATAACTGGGCATATATAATATGAAGAGAATTTTACTTATTGTTGTGTCTGTTCTTGTTGCGGCAACAATGTTTGCACAAAGTGCAGCTAAGAGCGAAATCCAAAGCTTGGATATGAATGCAAGAGTGGAAAGAGGTACTCGCGATGCTACAAATTGGGGTACATTTACTAATTTTACAGCTACTGACATGAATGGTGTAGAACACAACATTCAGAGTTATTTGGATCAGGGTAAATATGTAGCAATTGATTTCTTCTGCGCATGGTGCCCCCCGTGCTGGCAGTACCACCAAAGCGGGATTTTCGAAAATCTGTATGAAACTTACGGACAGGGAGGTTCTGGAGAATTCGTAGTCCTGTTAGTAGAAGACGAAACAACTAATACTGCAGCTCAAATAACAGGAACAAGTACCAATCAGCAACATTCTGGGTATTCACAGGGCGATTTCACTAACAATGGAACCAATCCTGTTCCAATTATTGATGCAACAACAAGTCTTTCAAACCATGTTTCATTGTATGAAGGTTATGTTCCATCGGTATATTTGATATGCCCATCAGGTTATGCATACGACATATATGACAATCAGTTTGGTTCGGCTGCTGCAATATACAACTTTGCAACATCGACATGTCCAACAGAAACATCAGCACCATATGTTGACATAAATGTTCCCAGTGTTATAGAGGTTGGCCAGTCAGCTCGCTTTACAGCAAGTGTCTTTAGCGTAACTAACGATTATACTTATGCTTGGACTTTTGAAGGTGGCACACCAGAAACAGCAACTACGGCTTCTGCAAGTGTAGTATGGAATACTTTAGGTGAACATAATGTATCTCTGACAGTAACAAACGCAAACGGATCAAAGACAGCAAATGTTACAATAAATGTAGTGGATTGTGATCTCGGAATTTCCGAATTCCCATTTGCTGAAAGTTTTGAGTCTGGTATAGGTTGCTGGACATATAGAAGTATGAATACGCAGAATGCATCAGGTTTAGGTATATGTGAATTTACCAACGGTACGCATGGCTTCAAATTTAGCAGTTATAATAGTGGCGCAAGCAATTACAACCAATATTTGTTTTCTCCTTTGCTAAATCATAATGGAGAGTTGGATCTTTCGTTCGATTAT
>JAEEGK010022356.1_pt1 | contig 13292 bp, 11 predicted proteins | sample 8958771 | NCBI WGS metagenome assembly JAEEGK01 (sample SAMN16246547, study PRJNA631951) | gut metagenome | biome: gut microbiome; feature: rumen; material: SC-attached | host: Bos | place: Iran: Karaj | collected 2018-10 | reverse complement strand
ACAATCTCCACCGCTCACGTTGAGTACGAGACAGAGAAGAGACATTATGCACACGTTGACTGCCCCGGCCATGCTGACTACGTTAAGAACATGATCACCGGTGCAGCTCAGATGGACGGCGCTATCCTCGTTGTTGCTGCTACAGACGGTGTTATGGCACAGACAAAGGAGCACATCCTCCTTTCACGTCAGGTTGGTGTTCCGAAGATCGTTGTATTCCTTAACAAGTGTGATATGGTTGACGATGATGAGCTTATCGAGCTCGTTGAGATGGAGATCACAGAACAACTTGAGGAGTACGGATTCAATGATTGTCCTATCGTTCGCGGTTCAGCTCTTAAGGCTCTTGAAGATCCCAACTGCGAGTGGGGTGACAAGATCCTTGAACTCATGAAGACCGTTGATGATTACTTCCCCGATCCCGTTCGTGAGACAGATAAGCCTTTCCTTATGCCTGTTGAGGACGTATTCTCCATCACAGGTCGTGGTACAGTTGCTACAGGCCGTGTTGAACGTGGTGTTGTTCATGTCGGCGACGAAGTTGAGATCGTTGGTGTTAAGGAAGAGACACGTAAGGTTGTTGTTACCGGTGTCGAGATGTTCCGTAAGCTCCTTGATGAGGGCCAGGCAGGTGATAACATCGGTTGCCTCCTTCGTGGTGTAAACAGAACAGATATCGAAAGAGGACAGGTTCTTGTTAAGCCCGGCTCAGTACATTGCCATAAGAAATTCAAGGCTCAGGTTTACGTTCTTACAAAGGACGAGGGTGGACGTCATACACCTTTCTTCAACAATTACAGACCTCAGTTCTACTTCAGAACAACTGACGTTACAGGTGTTACAGAGCTTCCTGCAGGCACAGAGATGTGTATGCCCGGCGATAACATCGAGATGACGATCGAGCTCATCCATCCCATCGCTATGGAGCAGGGACTTGGCTTCGCTATCCGTGAGGGTGGTAGAACGGTTGGTTCAGGTAAGGTTATCGAGATCATCGAATAATTTAATACCTAAAGCAGAGATGCATTATCCCGCCGGCGGACCCATTGGTCTGTCCGGCGGTTTTTTCACGGAAAATAAAATTGATATCAACCGTAATCTCGCTTATAATACTTTAGAGTAGGGTCTCTCTGAGATCTGTGAACTGACGGAAAGGAATCATAAACGTTTCGACTGATATGAACATAGAAATTGACGGATATAACATAAATTACAAGATAACCGGAAGTGGGGACAAAACTGTCGTTGTACTGCAGGGCTGGGGAACAGGTCTTGAAACATACGATATTGTCGCTGAATGCATTAAAGAAGATTACAGAGTAGTCCAATTTGATCTTCCGGGTTTCGGAAGAAGCGATGAGCCGAGGCAAGCCTGGAATGTCGACTCTTTCGCTGATTTTTTCTGTGATTTTATGAAGGTTCTCAATATAGAGTCGACAATTCTTGTGGGACATTCGTACGGAGGAAGAGTGATCATCAAGCTTGCTGCAAGGAAAAGTCTTCCGTTTGTTATAGAAAAGATAATCCTGATAGACAGTGCCGGGATCGTGCCGAAAAGATCGTTTGGCAAAAGACTGAAGATCAGGAAATACAAGATATTGAAGAAGATTTTTAACTTTAAGGTTATATATGCGTTGTTTCCGGAAGTTATCGATGACTGGCGAATCAGACAGGGTTCGACCGATTACAGAAACGCCACTCCTGTGATGAGGCAATGCATGGTAATGGCTGTAAATGAGGATCTGACAAAGCTTCTGCCGGAGGTTTGGCAGGAGACGCTTCTGATCTGGGGAGACAAGGACACGGCGACACCCATAGGTGACGCAAGGATCATGGAAGAAAAAATGCCGAATGCGGGACTGGCGATACTCGAAGGAACAGGTCATTTCTCTTTCCTTGAAAAGCCGCAGGTTTTCAAAAATATAATGAGATCATATCTCCGGGTAGGTGTATAAGATGTTGATTAGGACGATAATAGCGGCTTTGCTGTCCGTTTATGTTATGTTTTTGACCATGAGACACAACATGCACATGTTTCAGCTCAACGGATACAAAAACGATGAACACATCCGCTGGATAAAGAAGAATCTGAGACAGCAGTGGTTGCTCGGATTCGGACTGGTGCTCGGGATAATAAGACTTTTTCTTCCGTTACTCGCGGTTGATGTGATCATATATGTGACATTGCTCCTCGACATAGCGGTTTACAGAGCGCTTCACAGGCTGAATAACAAAAAGAAGCTTGTTTATACCGCGCGAGTAAAGCGCATGCTGGCAACTATCCTTACAATCTCTTTGGCGACAGTGTGTGTTACGGTTTGTATTTGCGGTATCGATGTCCTTACCGGCGTCCTCATGATACTTGTTTCGACGCAGCTGATTTTGAATCTCTCGGCCAATATTATCAATCATCCGGTCGAAGCGCTTATAAAGAATCACTTTATAAACGATGCGAAAAGAAGGCTTGAAGAACGCCCGGATCTGACTGTCATAGGGATCACGGGAAGCTACGGAAAGACGAGCATGAAATTCTACCTGAAGACTCTTCTTCAGGGGAAATATAACGTACTTGTCACGCCCGGAAACTTTAACACACCCTTGGGAATAACAAGAACGGTCAGGGAGCACTTAAGCCCGGGTCATGAGATCTTTCTCTGTGAAATGGGCGCAAGGCGTGTCGGAGAAATAAAAGAGCTCTGCGATTTAGCTCATCCCGATCATGGGATCATCACTTCGGTCGGACCGCAGCACCTCGAGACATTCTTAAGTATCGAAAATGTCTTGAAGACCAAATTTGAGCTTGCCGATGCATTACCGGAAAACGGAATGATCTTCCTGAACGGTGATAACGACTTCATAATGGAAAAGTCTGTGGAATATGGAAGGAAAACACTTTATTTTTCGCAGATACAGGGTGAAGGATATTACGCGAAGGATGTGACAGTCTCGGAGTTTGGTACGGATTTTACCGTAGTATCACCGGAAGGAGAACAAGAGCGCTTTCAGATGAAGCTGATCGGAGCTCACAACGTCATAAACGTAGTGGGAGCCATTGCCGTGGCAAACAGACTGGGGATGACGCTTAAGGAGCTGCGCATTCCCGTAAGACGTATCAGACCCGTCGAACACAGGATGCAGATGAGGGAACACGGATCGGTTACGATAATCGACGATGCATATAATTCAAATCCCGTGGGATCAAAGGCTGCGGTTGAAACGCTCGCAATGTTCAAGGGGATCAGGATTCTCATAACGCCCGGAATGGTCGAGCTTGGAGACAGAGAGGATGAATTTAATTACAAATTCGGAACTTATGCCGCGGATTGCTGCGATTATATTCTGCTGGTAGGGAAAAAACGTGTGGAATCCATATATAACGGCGTTATAAGCAAGGGATTCCCTAAAGAAAAATGCCTGATATACAATAATCTTGAGAATGCTATGGCATATGCATATGCCATAAAGGGGCAGGAGCATAAATACATTTTGCTCGAAAACGATCTGCCCGACAATTATTGAAAAGCCGCTAAAGAGAAATTTGGTGCTTCGGTCAAGTATAGGACGAGGAATCAGCGGCAAAAACCGGCCGCTAAAGAGGAGGAGAAAAGTGAAAACCAGAGTTGCAATGATCTTCGGCGGAAAGAGCGTCGAGCATGAAGTATCGGTAATAACGGGTATTCAGGCCATAATGAGCATGAATACCGATAAATACGACGTAATACCCGTGTATATGACAAAGAAAAATGAGATGTACGTCGGGGAAGACATAGGAAAGATCGAATCGTACAGGGATATCGACGGGTTATTAAAAAGATCGCATAGAGTCATCATGATAAATAACGGTGAAAATGTGGAGCTTATATCTTTTCCGCCCAAAAAGTTCGGGAAAAACACGGAGATTGCGATCGATGTGGCGTTCCCACTCGTACACGGGACAAATGTCGAGGACGGAGCGTTTCAGGGATTCTTAAAGACACTTGGGATTCCTTTCGTGGGCTGTGATGTGACGGCTTCCGCGATAGGAATGGACAAATATATCATGAAGGCAGTCCTTAAGGAAAACGATGTTCCGGTGCTCGACGCTAAGGTGTTCAGGCTTTCGGACTACGAGGATGTGGACGGTCTTGTCGGGAAGATTGAGAATTCTTTTGGTTATCCCGTGATCGTAAAGCCTCTGAACCTTGGGTCGAGTGTTGGGATAAATGTAGCTAAGTCGAGGGTTGAACTTGTCGGCGCGATAGACGATGCATTCAGATATGCGACAAAGATCATAGTCGAGCATGCGATAACAAACCTGCGTGAGATCAACTGTTCCGTACTCGGTGACGAGAACGAAGCGATTGCATCCGAATGTGAAGAACCGATGCACACGGAAGACATCCTCAGCTACGAGGATAAATATGTGAGCAATGCAAAAGGCAGCGGTCAGAAAGGGATGGCAAGCGTTGCACGTAAGATCCCCGCAGACCTTACGCCCCAAAAGCGGGAAGAAGTGAGAGAACTTGCAGTAAAGGCATTTAAGATGCTCGGATGTAACGGAGTGTCGCGAATCGATTTTATGATCGATGAGGATAACGGCAAGCTGTATTTTAATGAGATCAATACCATACCGGGATCTCTGGCGTTCTACCTTTGGGAGCCGGTCGGAATTCCTTATAAGGAGCTTCTCGACAGGATGATCGGGCTTGCGCTGAAGCGCGTCCGTACCGAGGAGAGCATTACTTTCACGTTTGACACAAACATCTTGAATTCAGCGAGCTTTGGAGGACAAAAAGGAGGAAAGTTGCAGTGAAACCCATACCTGAGCGGGACGAGCCCGGGTATTATGAATCGACCCGGTTTGTGGAATCGCCTTTTTTGCAGATAAACGACGATGATCTGCTTTTGGTGCAGATGCAATATCCGCTTATGAACATGAAAAACGCCGAAAGCAGGTGCATGGTCCGAAAAGAAGTATATGACAGGCTCAGGGAAGCCGCAAGTGCGTTGCCTGAGGGATATAGGTTAAAGATACTGGACGCATGGAGGCCTTTTGCGCTCCAAATGGAGCTTTATGAAGTATATTCGAGAGACATCATAAGGATATTTGAACTTGAGGACTGCCCGGAGGAGCAGCAAAAAGCAGTTATAAGAAAATTTGTTTCGGATCCGGTTCCGAACAGGGAAGTTCCGCCCGTACATACAACCGGCGGAGCGGTCGATGTGACCATTATCGATGAGAGCGGAAAAGAACTGGCGATGGGGTCGTTGTTTGATGAATTTTCGGACAGAACATATACCGCATTTTTTGAGAACGAGAAGGATAAGGAGATCAGAAATAACAGAAGACTGTTATACCGGGTTATGACAGATGCGGGATTCACCAATCTCCCGTCCGAATGGTGGCATTATGATTACGGAGACAGGTTCTGGGGGTTTTATAACAAGCTTCCGGCCATATACGGTGGAGTGTTCGAAATCTGATACATCATATCGTAAACTTTGGACCGATGACATTATATTTTATCGAAAGACGCCGTCCAGCCCCGGGGCTTAGCCGTGGGGAGTGTAAAGAGAATCCGTACAAAGAGGAAAAAAGCATGTCAAAGAAAAACAACATTATGTCTAAGGAAGAACTGAAGAAAAAAGGTAAAAATGTGTACAGAAGAGACATCAATAAGGGGTATATAATCTTGTACCTGGTTGTCTGTATTCTGGTGATCGTCGGAGAGGTATGTCTCTATTTATCAGGCGATAATTATTCGTTAGTCGAATTCTTAAAGGATATACTCGGAAACCTTATGGGAGTTCTTGCGGCCTTCCTGATCTTTGATATCGTGCATGAAAAAATCACGAAGGATTCGTACGCCAGTGAGATTTCGGAACAGATCCTCGATACAATGATGTATCATCCTGAAGCATTGGAACTCTATGAGAACGATCAGAAAAAGGTGTTTGTCAATGCATTTATCGGTTCTATCGTGAGCGACCCCGACGCGGTCGATATGATCAATAATCACCTGAACAATTATTTGCTGACAGATAAGGATTTGTCCGAAAGAAAAGATATATCGGAAAAGGATTGCAGGATAAGAACCGCCTTTTCCTACAGCTTCATTCTGGAGACCGAAAGAACCGTTGCATTCGGGCAGTTAAGGGCACCGATAGTCGATGGCATCGATCCGTACTTTTATGTTCAGGAGGAGATCGATTACAATGTCAAATATCTTGCGCCAAAGGGTAATTACACGGACCGTTCCGAGGTGAAGATCGGATTTATTTATGATAATGCTGCGCTTGACAGATTCCTTCGAGGGAACAAAAGTGAGGAGAACGATGAATTATTGAAGAATTGCCTCTTTAGGGAAAGCCTTGACATAGAGGATTCCGACAAGGAAATGTTCTTTGAGATGTCCAAGGATAAAGAAGCATTAACCGCACTTGTAAAAAAGATGTTCCGTCCCAATCTGATGATCGACAGGATAAAAGGAGAGATTTCAGATGTCAGAGTCATCCCCGAAAGCGGTATCCTTGTGACGTTTCATGTGGGTCACGATGTTGAAGCGACAGAACATTACATAAAGATCGTATTCCACATTCCCAAAAGGTGGAATTCGGAGGTTGAAGTGGCGCTTGTTGAACCTACCAAGGGTCCCAGGATTTCCATGAGCTACAACGAGGATGCCATGGATGTTGAAATGTATTCGTTCTTAAACAAGGGAGAATCCTCGGCGTATGAAAACACATCGGAGACCGAAAACGGTGTTTACAGCATTACGCTTGGAGAAGAATGGGTATTTCCGATCAGCGGTGTGATCTTTTCGGTGAAACGGGACAGAAGATTTTACGAATTGATCACGCAAAGGATCCCGCGCATAACCCCGTAATAGCGGTGCATGCGTTCGTCTGTAAGCGAACAGAACGCACGATAATCGTCCTTAAGGATAAAAGAGCGAAGCTCGGATGCGCTGATTGGGATTTCGGCGCGATCGAGCTTTACAAGGGAAAGATCCGGCTTATCGGGGAACCAAAGGTGGTATTTTCTTTCGTTGCCGCAAACGATCGCGCAAATGTCTTCACCGATGGCTTCGCGACCCGTCTTGAGCAGATAATCGCCCCATGCGCTCACATCGCCGACACCGATATCGGGAAGAGGGGCGATCGTTATCCTGTCACCGTATAGTTCGCGGATCATGGATTCGCGCAGTTCGTACGTGAAAGGATTGCGCACGGTCCCGGATTTGTTGCTCGAACCTACAAAAACAAGAACCTTGCGGCAGTTTTTGAGAGCTGTGTCTATGAGAGCCTGATGACCCTTATGAAGTCCCTGAAAACGACCAAGGACGAGTCCGTTGTCATACATATGCGTTATGTCCTGATTGAGCTTAATAATCCTTTGCCTGAGCTTCGCGGGCAAGTCTGAATGCAACCGATTCCCTTAAATGCTTTAAGTACACATCATCGTCGCACATTGCCTTGCCGTCGCTGTCCGAAAGCTTTGCGACGGGACGACCGTTGACGTATTGAAGCTTAATGATGATATTAAGCGGCTCAGCGGGAGTGTCGTTTGAAATAAAGGTTCCGATACCGAACGCAACCTTTGCTTTGTCTTTGAAATAGTCGTAGAGAGTTTGCGCCGTATTGAAATCAAGGCTGTCGGAGAAGAGAAGAGTTTTGGTCTTCGGATCGACACCGTAGCTTTTGTAGTGAGCGATGAGCTTCTCGCCCCAGACATAAGGATCGCCCGAATCATGACGCACACCGGTATAGTTATTGACCATGCTTCTGTTGAAATCCTTGAGGAAAAGATCTGTCGTTATGGTGTCCGTCAAGGCGGTGCCGTTATCTCCCTGGTATTCCTCGTACCAGTCCTTCATTGCATAGTGATTCGTGTATGCGAGAGGGATCGAATCGATTCCCTGATACATTTGGACATATTCGTGTGCGTAGGTTCCGATCGGGGTAAGATTGTATTTCCATGCGAAATAAACATTTGATGTGCCGACCATGTTCTGAGTTTTCTGGGAGAGCTCGCGGATCGCGTATTCCTCAAATTCGGTCGAAAGTCTTCTTCGTGCGCCGAATTCGGCAAAGCGGAATGTGTAAATTCCGTTCCTGAAGCTTTCGATTTTTCCGGCAAGCTTTTCTTTGGCGCCTGCGAGAAGCTCATCATAATCATATTTCATACGGAAGTATGTCTCGTTGATGATCTCGAGCAGATAGATCTCGAACTGCATGGCAGAAAAGAGGGGACCCTTTATGATGACGGAAAGCTCGCCGTCTTTGCTGAGGGAGGTGGTAACGTAGTCTCTTATGGGGTGCCAAAGCCTCAAAAATTCAACGTAATCATCCTTGATGAAGCGGATGCTCCTGAGATATCCGAGCTCCTCCGGCGTGAGTCGAAGGGAGCACAGATGATCGATCTGCGCATTTATCTCGTCGAGCATTTCCTGAGTAAACACAATACCGTTGTTACGGCACTTGAAGTGATATTCCCCGACAAGGCTTGTGTGCTTGTGAAAAATGACCTGATTCATATTGAATTTGTAGAGGTCTGTGTCAAGAAGCGAGAATATCATCGGCTTGAATTTCATTTCGATATTTCTCCTTTTCATATATGGTGGCGAACAGTCTTACCCGAACGCCCGCTGTTGATGGTTTCCGTATCAGGCATGTCACTTTATCCGGTACAGACCGGGATCGTATGCCGGCATAAGCTCGATCTTGTGAAGATTGGCAACATGCTTTCTGTCTATGATCGCTTTTGTTTCGGGGTCGTCAATTTCACCTGTGCGGATATATCTGTCGAGTACCGCGTATGTGAATCCCATGCGTTCTTCGTCACTTTGACCGCTCATCCCGTCCTCGGGAACCTTTTCGACGAACATATCGGGAAGATTAAGCTCACGACCTATCATACGTACTTCTGTTTTTGTAAATCCGGAGAGTACGGAGAAATCACCGGCGCTGTCGCCGAACTTTGTGGAATAACCGATGTAGTCCTCGGAAAGGTTGCAGGTGTTGACGACTCTGCCGCCGTAAAGAGCACACACTCCGTACAATGTGGTCATTCTGAGGCGGGCGGGAGTGTTCGTCCTGTAGACATCGGAGTCGAGAGGGTTAGTGGCGAGGCTTTCTCCGATAACCGAAGTGATCGCCTTCATGGCGCTTTCGATATTGACAACATGATACTTGATTCCCAGGTGTTCGACGAGCTTATGACTCACATCGATGTCGTGCTGGTTGCCGCAGGGCATAAGCACACCTATAACGCGTTCCTTACCCAGTGCTTTAACAAGAAGTGCTGCGGTCACAGAAGAATCTGTTCCGCCCGAAATACCGATGATCGCTTTGGCGTCGGAACCGAAAGAAAAATAGTCCCGAATCCATTTGACGATCCCGTCTGACATTTTGTCCATAAACGTTCTCTTTTCGAATTTTTTATCTCGTGGGATGCATACAAGGAAAGACCGGATGTCCTGTCTTCCCTCATAAAAGTTATATACTTATGTAAAATTATATTCCCCATGGAAAAAATATGCAAGTCCGTGCCTTTTGTTTGTGTTAAGAGCAGTTATGTAGTAAAATCGTATTGAGTGGGGATAAAGCCGTATGGATGAAGGTGGATTGATGCGTATAATTCTTAAGGGTGAGTTAACCCCTTTTCAGCTGTATTTTTGCGTATCGTCGGATTAACGGAAAATCGGAGTGATTATGGTTGAATATGAACTGATTGGGACAGAAAAGGCCGGGGAAGTGATTGCGGTCGAAGACGGCAGAAAGGTCGGAAGCCTTTCGTTTGAGGTTTACGACGATGTCTGTATTATTTCATTTATCTATGTTGATGCCTCTGTTCGCAGACGCGGGATCGGCACTATGCTGATGTTAAAGATGTATAATGCATTGTTCCTTGACGATGAAACGGAAGAGGTTTCTGTAATTCTGCCTCATGAGGATGAGGCTCTTGAAGCTTTTCTTGGGAAAATGGCGTTTGAAAGGGATCACTCCTTTGCGGATTGCTATTCCTTTATACTCAGTGATGTGCTGGAAAGTCCTCTGATAAAAAGGATTGAAGATCTTCCACGGGAAAAAGCACTTCCAATAAAAGAAATCCGTTCTCCGGGAGTTATTTCATCTCTCAAAGAGGCACTTGAGCAATCCGGCTTTGAGTGCGACATCAGGCGTCTGTATTCTGAATTCGACTCCGAATGCAGCATGGTCTTTTTGAAAGACGGGAGAGTTTGCGGATTTACGATCATCAATCCCGTGATTGAAAACAAGGTGATGATCTCGTTTATGTATATTGAACCCGAATACAGAGGTTATGTGGCGGGGCTGATCAAGTCGACCGCGCTTGCGATCGAAAAGAAATACACAAGAGACTGTGGTGTCAGCGCACTTATTGCCGGCGACGAGGGATTGTCACTCATAACGAAGCTGGTCGGTGATGAGAGGCTCGAAAAAAAAGAAGTCATAAAATATTACACATTGATATCTTCAAAGTAAGCAGTCACAGTGCGGACTTGTGCGTAACAAGCCTCGCTGCGTCGGGCTGTATCGGTATGACCGATAAATACAGCTTGTTTGTTACCGAAAAGCCAAACAATCGGTTGCGGTAGGGAAGGAAGAGAATATGGGTTTTTCCGGAATGTTGTCGGGTGGATTAAAAGGAATGTCAAAAATGTCTTCGAAAGGTTCGGGACTCGGGTCGATGCTTTCATCGAGAGGAAGCGGTTCGGGTCTTGGTTCCATGCTTTCGTCAAAGGGCGGAAGTTCGGGACTTGGGTCCATGCTTTCGGGAGGCAGCGGACTCGGCTCACTCCTTTCGGGAGGAGGGGGACTCGGTTCCATGCTTTCGGGTGGAGGACTCGGTTCCATGCTTTCGGGCGGAGGGCTCGGTTCCATGCTTTCGGGCGGAGGGCTCGATTCACTTCTTTCGGGTAGTGGTCTCGGCTCGATTCTTCCCGGCGGCGAGGCTATTGAAAAGATGAAATCTATCGGCGGAAAGCTCATCCCCGGTATCGGTGCGGAAGGGCTGAAAATGCTCGGAAATATTAAGGACAGAGGGTTACATAAGATGCGCAGCGGAAAAAGCGAAGCAGATGTGCGGGAACCCGAACAGGATGTACAGGACACAGAGCCCGTAAGCGGCGCAAATGACGAGGAAGAGGAAATGCTTGCTTTGCAGAACCGCGAACTGGTGGATGCTCTTACAGGATGGTACGGAACGATAAATGGTATAAAAACATCATATGACCGGAAGCCTAAGAATCCGGATGAGGGAGACGGGGTCAGTGAGGCATGCAATCGCGCACTCTCCGATATTGCGGACATCATATCAATTGCAGGCGATAACTTTTCCGGAAAATATGTGGGAGTCGAACAAAGGATTGAAGCGTACAAGTTCGTCGGTGACCGCATAAAAAAGACATTGGAGAACCTCAAGGACAGCCTTTCCAACATACAAACGGACGGCGAGATCAACATTGACGGTTTCAAAAATGCCGTTGACAGGATGTCGCTGAATATCGACGGGGTAGCGGGAGCACTTTTTGACGAAGTCGTGAGCCTCAAATGGGCCACGGTCATCCGGATGAGTCTGATGGATTTTGAGGGAATTGCCGTCGAAAGCACGGAAGTAGCCGAAAGTGAAGAACAGGAAGAGAAAAAAGGAAGCATTGATGAGATAGTGACATGGGTCCGGGAGGGTGACCCTGATCACACGGAGATTTCACTGGCTGATTCTGTCAGATCCCAGCTTGATATCATTCAGACGGTTTGCGGGATGACGGGAGAACCGGAAGATTTTGAAAAGATGAAATTTACGGTAAAAACCGAGCAGAATGGTGAAACAACAACCCTTACCGTTACCAATGTGATCTTTAACGAAGAAGCGGAAGAAGACACACAGGGAGAAACGGGAGGAGTGCCTGAATACAATAAATTCTTTGAAATAGCCGCAAAATACGGTTTCGATTCACCTGCGTTAACCCAGGAAGCAACTAAAAATCTCAGGGATACGAGCGTATTCGCATTTGAAGAAGAGATAAAAGATATGAGCGATGACATGAAGGAAAAATGTATCTCTAAATTTATTCTTCTGAAATGCAGCGTTCAGGAACAGCAGGAAGAACAAGGACTCAACGATGAAACGATACAGAATTACCTCGGAAAGCTCTATGAGATAGATAAATCACTGGTTGTCTTTAAGGACGGGAAATATGCTCCGAGAATGGAAGCAACCACCGAGACGGACGGGAACATGGAAGCAAAGACCGATTCCGACAGAACCGAGGATGAAGATATCGAAACCGGTCCTGTGAGACTTGATAAGGCATTGACTGATTTGATCGGGAAAAAGCTGAAAATAAAATAACATGACAATAGGACGAATGAGATACAGCGGATCGATGTGAGGGAATGGGAAAGGAGCAGCGGCATATGGATGGGCAAGTAACAGCACAAGCCGGCAGCAGAGAACAGGAAGAGCAAAAACGCCGTGAAAGAGAACGTAATATGCAGGGCATTATCGAATCCGATCATAGGGCAACCCTTGATCTGGGGACGATAGATGAAGCAGACGAAGAAGAACGACTGAGAACCCGTAAGGGGGAATTGTCTGAGGAAGATCAGGCGCAGTTGAACGAGGGTTGGCGGATTACGAAATGGATTCGAAAAAGGAGAAAAACAAGAGCCAATACGAAACGTGACGAAGCACGACTTAAAGAAATAGAGGCACAGAAAAGAAACAGAAGCATCACTTCGGATCGTGCGGCAGAAAAAAGAAAGACCGATTATGTCAAGAGTCAGATGACAGGTTGGTCCGGTTCGTTTGGAAACATTTCTGAGGGACTGACATCTCCGGAAAGCGAAAGTGAGACACCGGAAACACGTCAGGAAAAGGAAAGAATTAAAAATGTGCTCGAAGAAATTAAGAAGGCGCTTGATGACATCGTGACAATCTGGGATGAGTCTTATTGGGCGAAGGCGACTCCTGAGAATCCTGCAAATAACGGAGGGATGGCACCGGAAAATCCTGAATCCGATTCTCAAAGAGGGATACCCGGGGGAACGACTTTGCTTGTGGTGCCGACCACAGGTTTGGACGCAACGGTGGGTGAAGAACGGGGTGCAACCGTTCGCTCCGAAGAAACCGGAACGCCGACCACGAACTCGCACGTGTCGGTGGGTGAAGAACAGAGTGCAACCGTTCACCCCGAAGAAACCGGAACGCCGACCACGAGCGATCGGGAGTGGACGCGTGTGGACTCCAGTCAAACAACATACTCCCGAGTGACGGGTACTGCTTGCAA
>JAEEGK010022352.1_pt1 | contig 13293 bp, 9 predicted proteins | sample 8958771 | NCBI WGS metagenome assembly JAEEGK01 (sample SAMN16246547, study PRJNA631951) | gut metagenome | biome: gut microbiome; feature: rumen; material: SC-attached | host: Bos | place: Iran: Karaj | collected 2018-10 | reverse complement strand
AGAGGAGTAGAACTCCTCTTTTAATTTGTGTTTTTTCTTAATTATTTCTTCTTTTGTTTGTTGCCGTTAATTGCTTCTCTAAATGCAGAGATTTCTTTAGAAGTACCGACAACATAGACTGTATCATCTGGGAGTAAGCTATCATTACCACCTGGGACGAATGACTTAGATCCACGACGGATTAAAACGATGTTAACACCATAGACATTTTTAGGATTCATATCCTTTAAGGTCATTGGTAAGAAACCAGGATTAATCATAATAGAAACAACAGAATACTTTGTGTCTAATTTGTAGTAGTCTTGGAAGTCTTCGTTACCAATACGGTTCGCTAAAGCAGTACCAGCGGTCTTTTGAGGAGAGATAACTTCAGTTGCACCAAGTTTCTTCATGATTGGGATATAGTAGTCATCATCAACACGGACGATGATGTTTTTAACACCTAATTCTCTAAGAATAACTGTGGTAAGAACACTAGCTTCTTGGTTATCACCAAAAGCGATGATAGCAGCGTCTACTTCTCCAATACCGAGTTCTTTTAATGCTTTTTCATCAGTTGAGTCTGCAATAAATGTGGTTGGTAAGTCGTTAGCGACTTCTTTTGCAATTTCTTCATTGTTATCTAAAGCGATAACATCCATTCCGTTGTCGACTAATTCTTTAACAACAGAACGACCGAATTGACCAAGTCCAATAACTGCGAATGATTTGTGTGCCATTGAGTGTACCTCCTATTAACCAATGATAACATCGGCTTCTACACGTTTGAAATGAATGTTTTCTTCGTTGTCTAAATCATTTTGGAAGATTTGGAACAATGTGATAGGACCTAATCTACCAAAGAACATTAAGATGATGATAGTGATTTTACTACCAACTTCTAACGCTGGAGTTAAGCCTGATGATAATCCAACAGTGCCAAAGGCAGAGAAGACTTCGAAGATAATGTTTTCACTAGTTGCAAGTGGTTTACCTTGTTCAAATGAAGCGACAAGGATAAATCCAACAACGATAGTGAGTAATGACAAGAAGACTAAAGACATAGCCTTTAGAATACTTGTTCTAGTATATTCACGCTTGAAAGCGGTAATACTCTTTCCTTGTAAGAATCTTACTAAACATAAGATGATAATGAAGACTGTGGTGGTTTTAATACCACCAGCAGTGGAGATTGGTGAGCCACCAATAAACATAAATAAGCAGCTGATAACTTTACCAGCGAGGGATAAATTATTTTCATCAAAATTAGCGAATCCAGCAGTTCTTAATGTGACACTTTGGAAGGCTGCTTCAAAGGTGTCGATGTTACCGCTGATAACGTCTGTGAATGTGAAAATAACAAATCCAGAAACGAGTAAGATACCAGTTGTCATTAAGACAATCTTAACGAAAGAATTCCATTGTTTTGGTTTCTTTCTAAGGATGACTAAATCGATGATTGTGATAAATGAAATACCACCGACAATGATTAACATCATGATGTATGAGCATAAATAGTAGTATGCCCATGTAGGCAAATTATAAATAATTGGATTTTCCGCGATTCTAATTAATGAATAGGCTCCAAAAATATCAAATCCAGCGTTATTGAAAGCTGAAATTGAAGTGAATGCAGAAGCCCATAATGCTTCTCCTGTTGAATAGCTTTCAACGTTTAAAAATACTGGTAAACCTAGCAAGAAACCCAATGTTTCGGTAATTAAGACGATAAAAATAACTCTCTTAACGAACTTAGAAACTCCAGCGATAGTGTTACTATTCACAGCTTGCGAAAGGAATAGACGATCTTTGAATTGGAGCTTCTTTTGGAATAGAGAAATGAAGAAGGTGAAAATGGTGATAAAACCAAGACCACCAATTTGAATCATAACCATAACAACGACTTGACCAAATAATGTTAGTTCTCCACCTAGCCCGTTTGCGTATGTTGATAAGCCAGTAACGCATGTCGCAGATGTGGCGATAAATATTGAGTCCATATATTGTCCCCATTGACCATCTTTGTGGGCAAATGGGAGGGTCAAAAGTACTGATCCAAATAAAATCACTCCTATAAAGGAGAGAATGACTAATAAGTATGGTGAAGTAATCTTTTTGTTGTTAGTTTTGTTTTTCATATAAAACTGCTTGTATTATACACTTAGCGGAATAAAAATCAAATCTGGCAAAGACTAAAAGTCTCCGTTAAATATCATAGCAAAATTGTAGCATGAGTTTTTCTTATATTCTCGTAGATAAAAAAGTTTTGATTTTTTGCGGAAAAATCGCGAAACATTAATTCTAAAAGAATTATGCATTTTGAATAATTTGCACGTCCGTAATTTTAATAAAAATTTTCTTGCATTCGTATATACGTATTTGATATTCTATTCAAGCATGTTGCCTTTACGCGTATGAGAGAGCGTAATTGCATATATGTAGTCTGTGGGAGAGTGGTGATTCACCCAATACTACCACAGCACGGACAAATCTTAAAAATAGGAGGGAAAGTCACGTGAGTAAAAAAATCGCGAAAGTCTTAAAGATGGAACTTCCTGGTGCAGAAGCAAAACCAGGACCAAAACTAGCATCCGCAGGCATTAACATGGCGAAGTTCTGTACCGACTTCAATGCTAAGACTGCTGATCGTCGTGGGGAAATCGTCCCAGTCATCATTACGGCTTATGAAGACAAATCTTGTGATTTTGTCATCAAAACATCTCCAGTTGCTCCATTACTTCTTAAAGCTGCTGGTATCCAAAAAGGTTCCGCTACAGGTGTTAAACAAACTGTCGGACACATTACAAGAGCACAACTCAAGCAAATCGCTGAGTACAAATTACCTGATTTAAACGCTAATGACATTGAAGCGGCTATGAAAATCGTTGAAGGTAGTGCTCGTAACATGGGAATCGTCGTCGACGACTAATGGAGGTCATTATGAAAAAGGGCAAGAAATATACTTCCGCTTTAGAAAAAGTGGACTCCACTAAGCTCTACACTGTTGAAGAAGCAGCCAAACTCGTTAAAGAGACATCAACTGTTAAATTCGACGCTACTGTAGACGTCTCATTCAAACTCAATGTCGATCCAAAACAAGCTGATCAGCAAATCAGAGGAACTCTCATCCTTCCAAACGGAAATGGTAAAACCAAAAAGGTCTTAGCCATTACTGATAAAACTGAAGACGCTAAAGCCGCAGGAGCAGATCTTGTTGGTGGTGCAGAAATGATCGAAAAAATCAGCGGTGGCTGGTTTGACTTCGATGTCATCGTCGCTACACCAAACATGATGCCTTTATTAGGTAAAGTCGCTCGTGTCCTTGGTCCAAAAGGCTTAATGCCAAACCCAAAGACCGGTACTGTCAATCCTGATATCGCTCGTGCTGTTAAAGAAATCAAAGCCGGTAAAGTGGAATACCGTGTTGACAAGGAAGCTAATATGCATGTTTCCATTGCCAGAGTAAGCTTTGAAGCAAAGAAGATTGAAGAAAACTTAACTGCCTTAGTTGACGCAATTATCAAGGCAAGACCAAATTCAGTCAAAGGTACATATGTCAAAAACGCTGTTATCCATACGACCATGGGACCAGCTATCCACTTCACATTTAACGGTCGTTAATTGAAAAAGATTCTAATATACCCAAGACAGTAACGGACGTGGAGTCTTAATAATGTTACCGAGGTGAAGAAAAATACATTTTATTCTCACTGTATATTGGAGCCTCAAAAACAAAAAACAAATTGAAAAGGAGGTCAAGAACATGAACAAAGATGTCTTAAGCGCAAAACAAGAGATCGTTTCTGAGATTGTTACTAAGGCAAAAGCAAGTTCTGCAATTATCGTTGCTGAATATCGTGGTCTCACCGTCGCTCAAATCCAAGAGTTAAGACGTGCATTAGCAGCCGAACACGCTTCTATGAACGTTTACAAGAACTCCTTAGTCGAAAGAGCAAGTGATGAACTCGGCTATGCTGATTTAAAACAAGTTCTCGATGGACCTAACGCTATCTTCTTCTCTGAGGAAGTTGGTTCAGGTGCCAAAGTTCTCGCAAAATATGCGAAAAGATATGGTGACTCTTTGAAAATCAAGGGTGGTATCTTCGAAGGCAAATTCGCTGATAAGAATGGTGTTATCGAAGTCTCCAAACTTCCAAACAAAGAGGGCATGCTTGCCATGTTACTATCGTGCTTACAAGCACCAGTCCGTCAATTTGCCTGTACAGTAAAGGCTGTTGCGGATGCAAAATAATGCCAATTTAGGAGGAAATTAAAAATGGCTAAATTAACAAAAGAAGAAATTATTGCCAGCTTAAAAGAAATGACTGTTCTCGAATTAAACGAATTAGTCAAAGCTGTTGAAGAAGAATTCGGTGTCACCGCTGCTGCACCAGTTGCAGTTGCTGCTGCACCAGCTGAAGAAGAAGAAGCAAAAGGACCAACAGAAGTTACCTTATTCTTAAAGAGCTGTGGTGCTCAAAAGGTCCAAGTTATCAAGGCTGTTCAAGCAATTACCGGTTTAGGCTTAATGGATGCAAAGAAATTAGTCGATTCCGCTCCAGTTGCTGTTAAAGAACACTTAAGCGAAGCTGAAGCCAACGCACACAAAGAAGCACTCGTTGCTGCTGGTGCTGAAGTCGAAGTTAAGTAATTCAGTTTACTTCTTCGTATTTACTCTGAGGTGTAAATGGGTCACTATTTTGACGAAAATCCTGAGATTAGCTCGCATATCCGCGAAATTAGTTTCACGCTTTTTGGTAAGGAATATACCTATTACACTGATAACGGAGTATTTTCTAAGTCTCGGATAGATGAGGGGTCTTATATCTTTCTTAAGGTATTACTACCCCTCTCATTAACCGGGAGAATATTAGATTTAGGGTGTGGTTATGGACCGATTGGTCTAACTATCGCTCAAAATTCTAAAGAGGCAAGAGTTGATCTTGCCGATATTAATTCGCGCGCACTCGCTCTAGCGTCAAGGAGCGGGGAACGGCTGAATTTAAATAATCGAGTCACCTTCCTTCATAGTGACATCTTCGAAAAGATTGAAGGACCATATGATTCAATTGTTGTGAATCCCCCAATACGAGCTGGTAAAGTCGTTACCTATCAAATGTATAGTGGGGCCAAGCAATTCTTAATTGATGGCGGTTCGCTATATGTGGTCATCCGAAAGAAACAAGGAGCCGAGAGCGCTTTCAAATATCTCGAAACAATATTTGAAAACGTTACCGTGCTTCACAAAGAAAAAGGCTATTGGATTATCAAGGCTACAAAAGTGAACTAGAAAAATTTTATTGAAAAAGGAGCCATTAGAATGTCTAGAAATATTACTGAACTTAGACAAATTAACAACAATCGCTATGATTACTCCAAAATTTCTGGTGACCTTCCTCTTCCAAATTTAGTGGAAATTCAAACAAAGAGTTACGCTGAATTCTTAGAGAAAGGATTAAATGAAGTTTTCCAAGAATCATTCCCAATTGAAAACTATGTCGGTACATTAACTATCGAATACTTATCAATTAGATTAGGCGAACCAAAACATTCTTACTTAGAATGCAAAGAAAAAGATTTAACTTATAACGTACCAATGTACATCACAGTACGTTTAATTCATAAAGAAACAGGCGAAATTCAAGAGAGCGAAGTCTTTATGGGCGATCTTCCACTTATGACAAGTAGTGGAACATTTATCGTTAATGGTGCTGAAAGAGTTATCGTTAGCCAACTCGTTAGATCTCCAGGTGCTTACTTATCCAAAGAATTCAAAGCTGGTAAATATTTATATGAAGCAGATTTAATTCCAGGAAGAGGTACATGGTTACAATTCGAAAGCGATGCGAAAGACTTATTATCAGTTCGTATTGACCGTCAAAGAAAGATTCATGCCACAACACTTTTAAGAGCCTTAGGTCTTGAAACAAGTGAAGACATTGAAAAACTCTTTGGTGAAAACGCTGCTTTAAAGAACACTCTTGAAAAAGAAGAGAGCAAGATTAAAACAAGCAAAGCTGCTCTCGTTGATATCTTTAGAAAGATGAAACCAGGTGAACCAGTTACCGAAGAAGGAACTGTTAACTTCTTAGTCCAAAGATTCTTTGATGAAAAGAGATATGACTTAGGAAGAGCTGGTAGATATAAATTTATTAAGAAATTAGGTATCTACAATCGTTTACCAGGCAGAATCCTCGCTGAAAATTTAGTTTCCGCTGAAGGTGAAATTAGATTTAAGAAAGGATATCAATTAACCAATGAAGATGTTGAAGCCTTAAGAAACGAAGAATTCTTCGAACAAGGTGCTCACCTCAAAGAAGTTAAGATTAACAAGAACCTTAACGACAATGGTAGAGTCAACATCGTCAAAGTTTATAACAACGATAAAGATAAGAAAGTATCCGTTATTATCGGTACTGACTTAAAGAATAATTCTACTTATGTAAACATTTGTGACATTATTGCCGTATTTTCATACTTCCTTAACGTCATGGATGGTTTCGGTGACACCGATGATATCGATCACTTAGGTAATAGAAGAATTAGATGTGTTGGTGAACTTATTCAAAACCAATTCCGTGTTGGTTTAGCTAAGATGCTCAAAACTGTCCAACAAAAGATGTCTATTTCTGATTTAGGCAATGTCAAACCAAAAGCCTTAATCAATCCACGTCCTTTAGTGGCCTCTATTAGAGAATTCTTTGCAAGTTCCCAATTATCCCAATTCATGGATCAAACCAACCCTCTTGCTGAATTAACAAACAAGAGAAGATTATCTGCTTTAGGTCCTGGTGGATTAACTAGAGACCGTGCTTCCACCGAAGTTCGTGACGTTCACGTTTCTCACTACGGACGTATTTGTCCAATTGAAACACCTGAAGGTCAAAACATCGGTCTTATTAACAACCTCGCCTCATACGCGAAAGTAAATGAATATGGATTTATAGAGACTCCATATCGTCCAGTTGATAAGAAAACACTTAGAGTTTTAAATAAAGCAGAAGATTCAGTGTATTTAACCGCTGATGAAGAATGGGACTATGTCATTGCCGAAGCAAACATCAACCTTTCTGATAAAGGTGAAATTTTAGATGATGTTGTTGTCGCCCGTCATAAAGGCGAAAACGTCTTAGCAAGAAAAGAAGATGTCGACTTTGTCGACGTTAGCCCAAAACAAGTTGTTTCGATTGCTGCTGGTAGCATTCCATTCCTTGAGAATGATGATACTATGCGTGCTCTTATGGGTTCCAACATGCAACGTCAAGCTTTACCACTCCTTAAGCCACACGCTCCACTTGTCGGAACAGGACTTGAACATCAAGTTGCTCGTGACTCTGGTCTTGCAGTTGTTGCTGCTCATGACGGTATTGTCACTTATACCGATAGCAGAACAATTGAAGTATTAGAAGAAGGTAAGAGTGAACCTGTCACATATCACTTACAAAAATTCGAAAGAAGTAACCAAGGTACTTGTATCAACCAAGTCTCCATCGTCAAAGTTGGCGATAGAGTGAAGAAAGGACAAATCATCGCTGATGGTCCTGCTATGCAAAATGGTGACCTCGCCCTTGGTCAAAACGTTACCATCGCCTTCATGACATGGAACGGTTATAACTATGAAGACGCTGTCATCATGTCAGAAAGACTTGTCAAAGATGACGTCTATACTTCAATTCATATTGAAAAATATGATTGTGAATGCCGTAGCATTCCAAAATTAGGTGATGAAGAAATCACCGCTGATGTACCAAACGTTTCAGCAGAAAACAAGGCTCACTTAGATAGCCGTGGTATCGTTGTTGTTGGTACTGAAGTTAAAGAAGGAGATATCCTTGTTGGTAAAGTCACTCCAAGAGGACAAACAGAACCAACTCCAGAAGAAAAACTCTTAATGGCTATCTTCGGAGAAAAGACCAACGAAGGCAAAGATGCTTCCTTACGTGTCCCACATGGTGGAGCAGGTATTGTTCTCGATGTTAAGATTCGTAAAAGAGAAGAAAAGGCCAAGGATAACATTCTCCCACCAGGAGTTAATGAAATCGTCACTGTCTACATCGTTCAAAAGAGAAAGATTAGTGAAGGTGATAAGATGTCTGGCCGTCACGGTAATAAGGGTGTTATTTCCCGTATCTTACCAGAATGTGATATGCCATTCTTACCAGATGGTACTCCAGTTGACATCATGCTCAACCCATTAGGCGTTCCATCTCGTATGAACATCGGTCAAATTCTTGAAGTCCATTTAGGTATGGCGTTAAAGAAACTTGGCTATAAGATTGCTACCCCAGTCTTTGATGGAATTACAAACGAAGAAATCTTCGAATTAATGAATCAAGCTGGTATGGCAAAAGACGGTAAAACCGTCTTATACGATGGCCGTACAGGTGAACCATTTGATGAAAGAATCAATGTTGGTGTCATGTATATGATTAAACTTGTCCACATGGTCGATGATAAATTACACGCCCGTGCGACAGGACCATATAGCTTAGTCACACAACAACCATTAGGTGGTAAAGCTCAAAACGGTGGTCAAAGATTTGGTGAAATGGAAGTTTGGGCTCTTGAAGCTTATGGCGCTGCCCACATCTTACAAGAAATTATCACCGTTAAGTCTGATGACCGTGTCGGTAGAAGAAAGACCTACGAAGCTATTATTAAGGATCAACCATTACCAAAAGCTGGTATCCCAGAAGCCTTCAAGGTTTTAGTTAAAGAATTACAATCCTTATCTATGGATGTCAAACTCCTTGATAACGAAGGTAATAATATTGATATGGACGCGCTCGCGAAAGAAGCTGACAAAGAAGAGAGAAAGATTAACACTGCTCTCCGTAATCTTGTCGGTGAAGAAAGCGGCAACGTTCAAACAGGTGTTGATGAGGATGTCTCAATGACCACCCTTGTCAATGGCGATTAATGAAAGGAGGATATAACAATGTTTGATGTAAAGAAATTATCTGCAATTAAAGTTGGCTTAGCCTCCCCAGAAACAATTAGAAAATGGTCTCATGGTGAAGTTTTAAAACCAGAAACCATTAACTATCGTAGTCAAAAACCAGAAATGCAAGGTTTATACTGCGAAAAGATCTTTGGTCCTAGCAAGGACTATGAATGTCACTGTGGTAGATATAAGAAAATTAGATACTCCGGTGTCGTTTGTGAAAAGTGTGGAGTTGAAGTTATCTCCAAAGAAGTTCGTAGAGAAAGAATGGGCCACATTGAACTTGCTTCTCCATGTACTCATATTTGGTACTTAAAGGGTATTCCATCAAGAATTGGTTTACTCCTTGATGTTTCTCCAAAACACTTAGAAGAAGTCGCTTACTACGCTGCTCATATCTGCTTAAACCCAGGTAAGAGTGAAATCCTCACTAAGAGTGAATTTATCAATGAGAAAAATGGCCGTGATGCCTTCATCCCGGTGATTAGAGAAATTCAAAAACATGGTGAAGAGTGGGGCTTAATGCCAGATAGTGATGATTACTTACGTTCTGAAGAACTCATCTCTAGACTTGAAAACCACAGCGAAGTCTTTGACTTTGAAACAAACTACAGATTCATTAGAAAATTCACAGGAGCTGAATTCTCTGAAGGTGCTGCCGCGATTAAACGCTTACTTGCTGATGTTGATTTAGACGCAGAAGCAGAAGAAATCAACCGCAAGATGAAAGGTACCTCCGCTTTAAATAGAACAAAGCTCACTAAGAGACTTGAAGTTATTGAAGCTTTCCGTCATAGCGACAATAAACCTGAATGGATGGTCTTGGATGTCATCCCAGTCATACCACCAGATTTAAGACCAATGCTTCAACTCGATGGAGGTAGATTTGCTACTTCCGACTTAAACGATTTATATCGTAGAGTTATTTCTCGTAACAACCGTTTAAAGAAATTAATCGATATGAATTCTCCTGCTGTTCTTCTTTTCAATGAAAAACGTATGCTTCAAGAAGCAGTTGACGCTTTAATTGATAACGGTAGAAGAAATAAGCCAGTTACTGGCCCAGGCGGAAGACCTCTTAAATCCTTAAGTAGTGGTCTTAAAGGTAAACAAGGTAGATTTAGACAAAACTTACTTGGTAAACGTGTCGACTATTCTGGTCGTTCCGTTATTGCTGTTGGACCATTCTTAAAGATGTACCAATGTGGTTTACCAAGAGAAATGGCTGTCCAATTACTCAGACCATTTATCGCATGCGAATTACTTAAAAGAGGTATCGCTAACGCCCACAAGCAAGCTGACAAGATTATCGATAGATATGATCCACAAGTTCTTGATATCGTTGAAGAAATTATCGGCAAACACCCAGTGTTACTTAACCGTGCTCCAACCTTACATAGACTTGGTATTCAAGCCTTCCAACCATGCTTAGTTGATGGAAGAGCCATCCGTTTACACCCACTCGTTTGTACAGGATTTAACGCTGACTTCGATGGTGACCAAATGGCGGTTCACGTGCCACTAAGCAAGGCTGCTCAAGAAGAAGCATTACACTTAATGCTTGCAAGTAATAACATCCTTGGTCCAAAAGATGGAAAACCAATCGTTACTCCATCTCAAGACATGGTTTTAGGTAACTATTACTTAACTCTTGAAAGCACAAAAGAAGACTTCTTAAAGAAAGCTGATGCGATTAGAAGTGTCAACCCAGAATACGCTGAAAGATTAGAATTATATGCTGCATCTGAAGGTAAAGTATTCAGAAGCGTTGATGATGTCTTACTCGCATATCAAACTAGACAAATCCACTTACATAACCGTATTGCCATTATCGGCCGTGCGTTAACTAAGAAAGGATTTACCGAAGAAATGAATAGAAGTTACTTAATCACCTCTGTTGGTAAAGTAATCTTCAACCAAATCTTCCCAAGTGATTTCCCATATTTGAATGCTGTTAATAGCGAAAATATCTCCCACGATTTACCAGAGTACTTTGTACCAATGGGAACAGATATTAAAGCTTATATCGCTGCTCAACCAATCAGAACCCCAGTTAAGAAGGGTGACCTTGGTAAAATCATTAACGAAATTTTCCAACGTTATGATAGAAAAGGAAATCCAAAGACCAGCGCTGTCCTTGATAAGATGAAAGATCAAGGCTTCCAATACGCAACAGTGGCTGGATTTACCATTTCCATCGACGATATTCATATCGTTGAAGGTAAACAACAAATCTTAGATGAAGGTGATAAGAAAGTCGCTGAAATCGAAGAAATGTACGATCTCGGTATGTTAACTGATGAAGAAAGACACAACAGCATTGTTGAAGTCTGGAACGATGTTAACGCTACTGTCCGTAATAAACTTACTGCCCAAGTCCAAAAAGACCCACGTAACCCAATCTTCATGATGTCTGATTCTGGTGCTCGTGGTAACATCTCTAACATTACCCAATTAGCAGGTATGAGAGGACTTATGGGTAATACCTCTGGTGGAACAATCGAATTACCAGTTAAACGTTGTTTCCGTGAAGGTATGACCGTTTCTGAATTCTTTATTGCGACCCACGGTGCTCGTAAAGGTGGTACCGATACAGCCTTAAAGACTGCTGACTCAGGTTACTTAACAAGAAGACTTGTTGACGTTTCTCAAGACGTTATCGTTAGAGAAGTCGATTGTGGAACTGACCACGGCTTTGTTGTTAAAGAAATTAGAGATACAGCAAGAAACGCAGTTGTCGTTAAATTATATGACCGTTTAGTTGGTAGATACGCTCTTAATGATGTCGTTAATCCAAAGACTGGCGAAGTCATTGTTAAAGGCAACACAATGATTAACGAAGAAAGCGCCAAAGCAATTATTGACGCTGGCATTACCGAAGTTGAAATCAGAAGCTTATTTGGTTGTGAAACCAAAGATGGTGTCTGTGTCCACTGTTATGGACGTAACTTAGCTACTGGTAGAGAAGTTAAAGTCGGTGAAGCTGTTGGTATTATGGCTGCTCAATCCATTGGTGAACCAGGTACTCAATTAACCATGAGAACCTTCCACACTGGTGGTGTTGCTGGTAGCGATATTACTCAAGGTTTACCTCGTGTCCAAGAATTATTTGAAGCACGTAATCCTAAAGGTGAAGCCCTCATTTCCGAAATCCCAGGTGAAATTACCAAGATTGAAGAAAAGAATGGCTGCTACCTCGTTACTGTTAGAAATGATTTAGAAGAAAAGACATATACCACAAGCTTCGGTGCTAAACTCCGTGTTAAGAAGGGCGATATGGTCACCAATGGTGGAAAGATCACCGAAGGTGCTATCGATCCTAAGAAACTTCTTGAAGTTAGCGATGTTAAAGCGGTTGAAAGATACATCGTTAAAGAAGTTCAAAAAGTCTATTCTTCACAATCTATCGGTATTTCTGATAAACACATCGAAGTTATCGTTAGACAAATGTTAAGAAAAGTCTTCGTCATCGACGCAGGTGATACTGACTTAATCGCCGGTACACGTGTATCCTTAAATACATTTACTGCTAAGAATAACGAAGCCATTATCGCTGGCAAACGTCCAGCCGTCTTCTCACCTCTTATCTTAGGTATTACTAAGGCTGCTCTTGAAACTGATAGCTTCTTATCAGCGGCGTCCTTCCAAGAAACCACAAGAGTCCTTACCGATGCTGCTATTAAGGGTAAGACAGACTACTTACATGGTTTAAAAGAAAACGTCATTACAGGTCACTTAATTCCTGCTGGTAGAGGATTACTCTCCGAAGAAGAAAGCGAAGAATTACTCAAAGACTTCTCCGTTGAAAAGACCATGCATGATGTTAAAGACAAATACGTCGAAGACCATGACCGTGCAATTAACGAAATTCACGAAAAGATTAGCCGCAAATCTGAAGAAATCCGTTAATTCTATATCAAAAACAAACCTCCTGAATAAAATCGGGAGGTTTTTGCTTTTCATTTATAGATAAATAAAAAAACTTATATATACTATTAACTATGGATATTACAACTGCAATTATTACTTTATCGGTTGGCTCTGCTGTATTTATTACCGGAATGAATATGATGTCTTCGGGATTAAAGAAAGCAACCGGAAAATCTCTTAAAAGAATATTTAAAAAGACAGAGAGCAATTCTTTTGCTTGCTTTGGAATAGGAGCAGGAGTTACTGCTTTAATCCAATCTAGTGCAGCGACATGCGTTTTAGCGGTTGGCTTTATTAACGCGGGCGTTATGAGTTTATTCCAAGGAATGAATATCATGCTTGGTTCGTTTGTAGGAACAACTATAACAGGCTTATTAGTTTCTTTATCTTCTTTTAATATTTCTATTTGGTTTACATTGCTTGCTTTTATTGGAGTAGTG
>JAEEGK010022350.1_pt1 | contig 13294 bp, 13 predicted proteins | sample 8958771 | NCBI WGS metagenome assembly JAEEGK01 (sample SAMN16246547, study PRJNA631951) | gut metagenome | biome: gut microbiome; feature: rumen; material: SC-attached | host: Bos | place: Iran: Karaj | collected 2018-10 | reverse complement strand
CGCGCCAAATAAACGCGGACCGCAAAGCGGTCCGCTTTTATTTGACCCTCCCTTCGCAGGATTCGAACCCCGAAAGGGCGTACGCCGTTAAGAAAAAGCCAAAGTCTTGGCTTTTTTAGGCGTATGCCGATGCAGACGCGTCTGCGGCTGCCGAGGAAGGGAGACCCTTATCAACGCATCTGTGAGGGGAAATCTCGTTTTTCGCCCTGAGGGATCGAACCCCGAAAGGGGTTGATCTGCGGCGGCGTTGTTCGCCGTTTTGAACATCCCGGCGTATGTTCAAAAAGCAGATCAACGGGCGGCCTCCCAAGCGTCAGCGCAGGGAAGTCCGCCCCGGGCAATACCTTTTTCAGCTTTATGCCGAGGCAGACGCGTCTGCGGCTGCCGAGGAAGGGAGATCCTTATCAGCGCATCTGTGAGGGGATAACTCACTTTTCGTCCAGCGGGATCGAACCGCCGATACGTTCCTTATGCTCTTGTTTTTTGCTTCGATACTTGTTATAATATCTTTTGTACCAAAAAAATCATAAAAAATCGTATTTTTTTCAAAAATAACGGAACCAAAGCCCCGTCTCGTGCGTTATATAAATGAAGCGGGCAATAGGGGCTTGTCCTTCAGGAGGGTCGATTGCAGATGCCCGAACGGGATTTCGACACAATATATGAGAATTATTCCAGGCTCGTATATTGGGCGGCGTATCGGGTCCTATCCGACAGGGAGCAAACAGAGGACGTTACCCAAAACGTTTTTATGACGGTGCTCCACAGCATGGACCAGATAGCGCCCATGAGCGACGCGCAGCTCAAGGGCTGGCTTTACCGCGTTTCGGTAAACGCCGCGCTTGATTTCAAGCGCCGTCAAAGCAAGGAAGTTCTCTCCGACGAACCCGTCGGCGCCGAGGTCGCAGACGCCGGAGCAACTCCGGAGGATGAAGCCGCGCTGAACGATACGCGCGCCGCCGTGCGCGAAGTATTGAACGGCATGGACGATATTTACCGCGAACCTCTCGTTATGTACTATTTTTCCGAGATGAGCGTTCTTGAGATAGCCGATGCGCTCGGCGTTTCGGAGGGGACCGTCAAATCGAGGATGAATCGGGGAAGAAAAATAATGGCGCAGCGTTTGCGCGCAAAAGGGATCGGATATGAAGGATAATATCAAAGAACTGAATTTGGAAAACGAGCTTCCTCCAGAGGAGTCCGCTGCAATAGACCGTCTTCTTTCGGACTTTGCCGAAGCCGAAAACAGCGAGGTCGATTATGCTTCGATGCTCGCCTCCATCAAGGCGAAGGCAAGGAAGGAGAACATTTCGGTATTCCCTGCCGCCGGAAAGAAGCGCGGCACGGCAAGGCGCGTGCTGACAGGCGTCGGCGCGGCGGCGGCAGTGTTCGTCGTTGGACTTGCTGCGTTTGCCGTTATCAGGGCGCTGCCCTTCCCCGGCTCGAACGGTAAGACCGCCGCGGGCGATATCATCTCCCAGAGCGACAAAGTGATCGAGACCGAGCAGCCTTCCGGTAATAACGTGCTGCCCGATCCCAGCAAAACAAATCCCGGCGAAAAGACCGGCAAGAACGATTCCTCCTCCCCTGCCGAGCCCGCCAATACCGCGGAGCCCGTCAACTCCGAGGACGTTTCCGAAATACTGCCCACCATGTTCCCCGTAAAAGGCGGATTCGCGGGATTTGTAAAGCTCACCAGGTTTACCGCGGCTCCCAGCTGCTCCGCGCAGCTCGTTCCCGATCTGCTTCCCGAGTTCATGGAATTCAAGCTCAGCGAGGCTGAGATCTTCGCCTCCGCTTACGGCGCCGATGAAAACGTAGAGTACTCTTACTCCTGCCGTGTCATCGACGAAGCCGATACCGAGCTTGACGTCGGCGTCGCCCGGTTCATTGAGACCGATGGCAATTGCCTGAATTACCTCTGGCGCGTGAACGAGGAGCTTTATCTCGAAGTCAATTTCCAGGGTTTCTCTCGCGAGGCCGCCGAAGAGCTGCTCCTCAGCATAGCGCTCTGCGATCTGGAGGGCCTTCCCTACACCCCCGCCCCCACGGAGGAGGCGGCGTGATCCAAAAATAACACAAGGCGGTTCGGTCGATCCGAACCGCCTTTTTCATGCTTACGAGCCTTATCTGATATCCGAGCCGATCTGTTCCTTGTCGAGCCTTTTCAAAAGCTCCTCGAACGGGCAGACGACCCTCTCGATAGAGGGGTGGAAATAGAAAGTGCAGGAGCGCTCGTCGAAATTGAACTCGTTTCCGTCCTCGCTCCAGAGTATGATGCGCTTATTGCTCCTTGTGGCGATCGCCATGCCGAGCTCCGTATGCGTGCCGGAGCCGCCGGGCAGAAGCACCACCACGAGCTCCGCGTCGCGCACGGCGCGCAGCTCGTTGAACGCGACCTCGCTCATGCGGACGTCGCCCTCGCGGCGGATATCGCCGTGCACGGTCCAATCATAGGTATGCTCGTGACCGCGTGATTTGAGCACCTCCGCCAGCGCGGCGGCGCGTTCGCCGTTTCTAATGCTCGTTGCGATATAAAACCTCATTTACTGATCTTCCCTTCCTCCCAATGCTTGCGGCACAGACCGATGTATTTATCGTCTGCACCGAGCACGACCTGCTCGCCGACGCGGGTAATGCCGCCCTTGCCGTCGAGCCTGGCGTTCATTATCGCCTTTTTGCCGCACCAGCAAATCGTTTTGATCTCTTCAATTGTATCCGCCATTGCCATGAGCCATTTGGAGCCCTCGAAAAACTCGCCCCTGAAATCGGTCCTCAATCCATAGCAGATAACGGGCACGTTGTATTTATCCACGAGCTCGATCAGAAGGAAAACCTCGTCCTTCGTCAAAAACTGCGCCTCGTCGACGATCACGCAGTCATACTCGTGCGCGCGGATCCTGTCAAGCGGCATTTCGTGGAAAAGCACGCACTCGTCCGTTAAGCCGCAGCGGGACTTGATCGTCCTTACGCCGTCCCTTGTGTCGACGGCGGGCTTGACGAGCAGCGCCTTCTGCCCGCGCTCGCCGTAATTGTACTTGACCATTATCGCCTGCGCGGTTTTGGAAGAGCTCATCGCGCCATATCTGAAATAGAGCTTAGCCATATCGACCTCCGGATCCGTTTGCCTTAAAAGATATTATATCACACCGCCGCCCAAATTGCAACCGCACGCCCGACAGCGGAAATGAACAAGCGCCGGCAGCGAAAAGGAGCGAGCAAATGCTCGCTCCGATAAACTGCTTTTTTACCTCATTCCCTTGTCGTAAGGAATGCCCTCCGCCTTGGGAGCTCTGGACTTCTTCGAGGTGAACGCCAGAACTATGAGTGAGATAAGGTACGGGAGCATGCGGTAAAGGTTGGGGTTCAGTATCTTGCCCCAGGTAGGATCATCGGAAAGCAACTTCAGGAGGAATTTGCCGTCACTGTTGATGTCTATCGAGCTGTAGCCGGCGGCAAGACACGAGAACATACCGAAAAGCATCGCGGCGAGCACGATGTTCAACGGCTTCCAGTTGCCGAATATCATAACGGCCAAGGCAAGGAAGCCGAAGCCTGCGACGTCGCCGTTCGACGTGCAGTTTGAAGTGGTCATCGCATACACGAATCCGCCCATGCCGGCAAGCGCGCCGGAGATCGCAACGCCCGAATAGCGCATCTTTGCAACGTTGATGCCCAGCGAATCCGCCGCTTGCGGATTCTCGCCGCAGGCGCGCAGCCTTAAACCGAACTTGGTCTTATACAGCAGTATGGAGCAGATAATGAACAGCAGTATGCATACGTAAGTCGCGATATAGGTCTTGTTTATGAACGTGTTTACAAAGAAGCCGTTCGATTCTCCCAAACCGAAGAACGACTTCTTCAGCATGAAGATCGCGGGCGCGTCAACGCCGTTGAGCTCCAGTCTCTCCTGATTAGTGAACGTCTTGATGAGGAAAAGCACGAGCGCGGGGGCGAGCATGTTGAGCGAGGTACCGCTTATGGTCTGATCCGCCTTGAGGTTGATCGCGGCAAAGCCCAGCAGCATCGCGAACACGGAACCGAGCAGCGCCGACGTCAGCATTGCGAGCACCTCAAAGAGCTGCATCTGGAACCAGTTGGTGTTCTCTGCGACGTATACGAACACGCCGTACTGCAGACAGAGCCTTACGAACAGCACGCCGATGAACGCGCCGAATATCATTATGCCCTCAAGCGCGAGATTGATTATACCGCTGCGCTCCGCGAAAACGCCGGCAAGCGCCACTATCATAAGAGGAATTGCATACAATAATGTTTGTTGGATCAGGTAAGTCATTATTCAGCGCCCTCCTTTCCCGTTTTGAGTTCTTCGGGCAAGGCTTTTTCTTTGTCCTTCCCCTTGGGTTTCGGCGGAGCCGCCTTCTTGTTCAGCTGCTTTTCCTCGGACTTCTTGAACCAGTTTGTGAGCCAGCGTTTGATGAGCAGCGAGAATGCCGAAAGGTAGACGATTACCGCGATGATCACGCTCGTGATATGTTCGTTATAATTCGTAACGTTGCCGAGCTTCGTGCCTATTACCGACAGCGAGGACATGAACATGCCCGTGAAGATATTGGCTATCGGGTTGCAGGCGCCAAGCAGCGCGACGGCAATGCCGGTAAAGCCCTCTCCGGGGAGCGACTGATAAGCTGTGTCCCATTTGAAATCCGTTGTGCCGGAAAGCCAGTAGAGCGCGGCTCCCGCGCCGGCCAGAGCGCCTGCCAGAGCCATGGAGAGCACGATATTGCGCTTATCCTTGATGCCGGCGTAACGCGCGGCATGACGGTTGGAACCGCAGGCCTTCAGCTCATAACCGAGCGTGGTCTTTGAAAGGATTATGTAAATGATCACGGCAATGATTATCGCTATTATAATACCGCCGTTGACCTGCTGCGAGCCGGGGAACAATTTATCAAGCCCCATCCTGGAGGTCATGACGCCGTTATGCTCCGTCTTCCATATTAAAGAAGTCATGCCGTATTCATTGCGCTGCAGATTGCTGAGGCTGAACACCCAGGTGACCATTTTGGCGGCGAGCCAGTTGGTCATGATGCACGCCAGGACCTCGTTTATGTTGAGGAACGCCTTCAGCATGCCGGGGATCGCGCCCCACAGCGCGCCGGCAAGGATCCCGCCGAGGAACGCCAGCGTCCAAACCAACCAAGCGGGAACGACCGTTGTGGGGATGCAAAGCGCGATGAACAGCGTTGCGGTAGTGCCGGCAAGATACTGACCCGAAGCGCCGATGTTGAACAGGCCGGTCTTATAAGCAAGCGATACCGAAAGACCGGTCATGATGATGGGCACGGCGCGGAACAGCATATCGCCTATATTGGTCGAAGTGAAGTTGAATATGCCGAACAGCACAAGGTTAATGCCGTTGCCTATATCCCGCGAGGAGATATTCTTATCTGCCAGACCGACGATGATTATTACTATAACGCCGGCGATAAGTCCGATGATTATCGAGATCAGCGTTGAAAATACGCTCTTCGTGCCGTCTTTATTGAGGAATCCCTTCAGCTTCATCAGGCGGTCACCCCCTTATCCTGTCTCTTCGCGCCTGCCATGTACAGACCGAGCTCCTCTGCCGTGGTCCCTTTGGGATCGAGCTCGCCGACTATCTCGCCCTCGTACATTACGAGTATTCGGTCGGAAAGGTTCATTACCTCCTCCAGCTCAAGCGATACGAGCAGCACCGCCTTACCCTCATCGCGCTCCTTTACGAGCTGCGAATGGATGAACTCTATCGCGCCGACGTCGAGTCCTCGGGTCGGCTGTACGGCGACGATCAGCGGCATATCACGGTCGAGCTCTCGGGCGACGATCGCCTTCTGCTGGTTGCCGCCGGACATGCTCCTCGCCTTCGTCACGGGGCCCTGACCGCTCCTCACGTCGAACTTTTTGATAAGGTCTTCTGTGTATTTACGTATTTCCGCGAACTTGATGAAGCCAAGCTTCTGGAACCTCTGCTCCTTATAGCGCTGAAGCACCATGTTCTGTTCCAGCGTGAAATCGAGCACAAGCCCGTGCTTATGCCTGTCCTCCGGGATATGGCTCATGCCGGTCTGACTGCGCCTGAGGATGGAAGCCCTCGAGATATCATGCCCGCAAAGGGTGATCTTACCGGAAGTCGCCTTTTCAAGCCCAGTCAGCGCGTGTACGAATTCCGTCTGACCGTTGCCGTCTATACCCGCTATGCAGAGTATCTCTCCCGCGTGCACGGAAAGGGATACGTTCTTTACCGCGTTGTTCTTGTGCAGCTTGGACGGAACTGTGAGGTTCTCTATCTTAAGCACCGCATCGCCGGGATCGGCTTCGTCCTTGTCGACGACGAGCTGAACGGGACGACCTACCATCATACGGGAAAGCTCCGCCTTGTCGGTATCCTTTGTTTCGACGGTGCCGACGTACTTGCCCTTGCGCAAAACGGTAACACGGTCGGACACCTCCATTATCTCGTTGAGCTTATGGGAGATGAACAGTATGCTCTTCCCTTCCGCCTTGAGGTTCCTCATGATCTGCATGAGCTCTGCGATCTCCTGCGGGGTGAGCACCGCCGTAGGCTCGTCGAAAATAAGAATATCGTTGTCGCGGTAGAGCATCTTAAGGATCTCGACGCGCTGCTGCATGCCGACGGTGATATCCTCTACCTTGGCGTCCATATCGATGCTTAGACCGTATTTTTCGGAGAGCGCTGCAACCTTTTTCCGTGCTTCCTTCTTTTGAATAAAGCCGAGCTTGGTATCCTCCGCCCCGAGGATTATGTTATCGAGAACGGTAAACACCTCGATAAGCTTGAAGTGCTGATGCACCATGCCTATGTTGAGCGCGGTAGCGTCGTTTGGGTCCTTTATATGGACGACCTGCCCGTTTTTGCGTATTTCGCCCTTTTCCGGCTGATATAAGCCGAAAAGCACGCTCATAAGGGTGGATTTACCTGCGCCGTTCTCTCCGAGCAGTGCGTGTATCTCGCCCTTCTTAAGCTGCAGCGTGATATCATCGTTTGCCTTTATACCGGGGAATTCCTTGGTGATATGCAGCATTTCGATAACATACGGGGCATTTTGTACCGTCTGTTGCTCCATAGCTTGCCCTCCTGTTGCGAAGAATAATTATACCCATTAATTATATATGGAAACAGTCTAAAAAGCAATATGATTCAACAAAATCGGCAAATAAAAACCTTGCGCGATCGTACGCAAAAAAATAATGCAGAGGCTCGGAAGAGCCCCTGCATAAGGGTTTTCGATTCAATTAGCTGACGGTGATCTTTACGTGCTCGCCCGCATCGTAGGTGGCCATATCCTCAGGATAATCGGGGCTGATCTCGACCGTGCCGGCCTTGATCTGCTCGAAGAGAGCGTTGTAGTCTTCAACGGTCCAGTTCTTGAGAGACCAGGTCTCGGTGGGAAGACCAACCGCGTTGTCTTTAGCGCCGAGGCTGGTGCCATTGCCGCCGATCTCGTCCCACTTGCCGTCATAGAACTTACCGATAGCCCATACAACGGAAGTGGAGAGGCCCTTCATAGCGGAGGTAACAACGGTAGCGGATTCATTGCTCTGGTCAACGTCAACGCCGACGACCTTCTTATCGTTGGCGGAAGCCGCCGCGGAGATGGAAGAGAACATGGAGCCGCCGCAGGCGAAGATGATCTCGGTGCCGTTCTCATACCAGCCGGCAGCCATAGCCTGCAGTTCGGGAGATGCGGAGAAGGTGGAGCCATACTGCCAGGAGTAGTTGATCTCGATGTCAACGCCCTTAGCCTCAGCAGCAGCCTTGGCACCCTGCACATAGCCGAAGCCGTAACGGCAGCAAGCGGGGTTGCCGCCACCGCCACCACCACAGAAGCCCAGCTTGGTGTAGCCTTCCATGACTACGGCGTAACCGGCAAGATAACCGGCCTGCTCCTCCTGATAAGCGATACCGGCAACGTTCTTGAGAACGGGGCCGTTTTCGCCGTCGGTGAGGGGCCAACCATCGATGAAGATGAAGTTGACTTCGGGATAAGCCTTAGCAGCCTGAGTAAGCGCGGTGGCCTGCATGAAGCCGGCGCAGACGACGACCTTGGCGCCGCCTTCAACGGCAGCCTTCATCGCCTCATAACGATCGGCGTCGGTTGCGTTTTCGCCGTTAGCGGGCTGATAGTACTTAGCGGTCTTGTTGTTCGCATCGGCGTACTGCTTGCAGCCTTCCCATGTGCCCTGGTTGAAGGACTTATCCATGAGCTGACCTACGTCGGTAACGAACGCGATCTCAGCGGTTTCGCCGGTCGTCTTGCAGGCGGCAAGCATGCCGATCGCCATGACAAGGACGAGCGTAAGAGCTAAAAACTTTTTCATATTTTCCTCCTATAAAATTCCCGTACAGTCGAATGACCATACTTTGGTAGTGTATTGATTATAGCAGATATTACCGAAAAAATAAAGCCCCGAAGTGGTTATATTTCAAAAAAAATTGCGCTAATACGCCTGATTTCCCGGATTTGAGCCGCCATTAAGCCCGGTTTTACATTCTTTTTACACCTTTTCGGTTGAAAAAACCCGGACTATTATTTATAATATGGTAAGGTTTTTTAAGGAGAGCAGGCTATGTTCGGTTACATAAGACCTTTTATCCCGGAGCTTAAGGTAAAGGACAAGGAGCTTTATCAGGCGTATTACTGCGGCCTTTGCAGGGCGCTCAGGAAATACGGCATGACCTCCCGCATGACGCTCACTTACGATGCGACGTTCGCCGCGATACTCCTTTCGTCCGTGCTCAACGACGAACCCGAGCTCGTCCCCCACGGCTGCCCGGCGCATCCCGCCCGCGGCAGGATATCCACCGTAAAGCCCGACGGCGTGCTCGATTACTGCGCCGCGGTATCCGTGCTGCTCGCCAAGCATAAGCTTTTGGATGACGCCCACGACGGAAGACCCCTGAGGCGGATGGGCGTGCCGCTCATCGGCACGGGCATAAGGCGCGCGGAGAAGAAATACCCCGAAGCCGCGCGTATACTTAAAGAGGGAATGGAACGCCTCTATGGGCTCGAAAGAGCTAAGGAGGGCGATCCCGATGCGGCGCCGCTCCTCTTCGGCGGGATACTCGGCGACATTTTCGCCGCCTGCCCCGGTATAACTGCGGAAGCCGCGCCGATACTTACGGAGCTCGGGCGGAAAGCGGGCGGTTTCGTTTACATCGCCGACGCATGGGACGACCGTGCGGACGACGAAAAGAAGGGGCAGTACAATATCTTCGTGCTCTCGAAGCCCGCCGCCCCGCGTGAGATGTGTTCCGCGATGCTGGATATGTACATCAATTCCGCGGTGCTCGCTTACGACCTGATGGATCTCAAGCTCAACAAGTCCCTGCTCGACAACGTCATGTACATGGGGCTTGGCGTGCGTGCGGCGGAGGTGCTGCACGGCGAGGGCAAATCGAAGAAACGCGCCAAAAACAAGGAGGAAAATGCATGAATCCCTATGAGGTTCTCGGAGTATCTCCCTCCGCTTCGCCCGAGGAGATCCGCTCCGCCTATATGGCGCTGGTAAAAAAATACCACCCCGACCGCTATCAGGACTCCGAACTGAAAAAGCAGGCCGAGGATAAGATGAAGAAGATCAACGCCGCTTACGATATGCTCACCAAGGAGCCGAAGCAGGGGCAATCCTACGGACCGGGCTACGGTCAGGGCGCCTACGGCGGTTACGGGCAGAGCGGCGGTCAAAGCTCCTACGGCGGTTACGGGCAGAGCGGCGGTCAAAGCTCCTACGGCGGCTACCGCGGTCAGTATTCCGCCGAGTTCAACAAAGTCCGCTCGTTCATAAACAACGGCGAGATCGACGCTGCGGCGGCGCTTCTGAACGCGATACCCTTAAGGAACGCCGAATGGAACTACCTCTACGGAATGTGCTGCTATAGGAGCGGTCAGTACGGCAAGGCATACGAATACGTATCGCGCGCCTGCCAGATGGACCCCTCGAACACGGAATATTCGCGCGCGTACGGCTCCATGAGGGGCGCCGGAAGCACCTCGTCCTCCTGGTCCGCCGACGGCGAAACGCTGCGCTACTGCGGGATATGCTCCACTCTGCTCTGCGTAAACGCGCTGATGGGGCTGTGCTGCAAATGACGACTCCGGCGTGAACCGCCGGGAAAGGAAGTACCCGATCCATGAAGAGACTGCCCCCCGCCCTTATGGCGGCTGCCGTGGGCATGAGCGCGGCGGTATCGCTGCTCATGCTTTTTGCCGCGGGCGTAACGCGCTTCGTGCCGCTTTCGGCTCTTTGCCTCTTCACAGCCGCGGTGATGACGTGGGTCCCGCTGAAGGAGGAGCACGGCTTCCTTTTCGCGTTCATCGAGTACGTTCTCGTCTCCGTCATAGCGATCGTAATCTCGCGCCGAAGCCTTTACACATATCTTTACGCGCTTGTTTTCGGCAGCTACGGCATCGTCCGCCTGTTCCTGAATATGCGCCTCGGCGATAAAACGATGTCCGTTCTTTTGAGGCTGCTGTGGCTCAATCTTCTCGCCGCGGTCGGTCTCGCGTTTGCCGAATTCGTGCTGCGCTACGATCCCATGGTCGCGACGACGCTGCCCGTCTGGGCGCTGATACTCATAATGGAGGCCTCCTTCGGGGCGTTCATGCTGCTTTACCGCTTTGCCACCGGGTTCTTCGACTCGGCGCTGAGGAACGTAATACTGCCGAGAAGGTAAACGAAAAGCCGCGAAGGACGCATTCACTTAAGGAGATGCAGGTTTTCAGCCTGAAAAAAGTCAACGTATAAAAAGATATCCGGGGATAGCTCATATCCCCGGATTTTCTTTTTTATATCGGCTGAAAACCGCGAAGCGTCTCAAAAGAGGAGATTTTTGCGCCATGCAAGGCGAAAAGCGGAAAAATACTTGGAAAGTCTTTTGAGCATTTTCAACGCAGCAGGGCGCTAAAAAGATACCTTTTGAGGCTGCATATCGTTAAGTGAATGCGCCCAAGGTGCTCTTCGCGGCTTTTTTATTTTTGTTCACTTGAGCGCGTAATCGCAAACGATCTCGGCGTTTATGAGCGAATAATTATCCGTCCACGGCACGGAGCCCACGTTTATTGCGCTCCACTGTTCCTGTGAGCCCTCGTAAAGCACGGTGGTGAACGCGGGGCACTCGCTTATGACGTTTTTGCCGATGCTCTTTACCGAAGCCGGAATGTACACCGATTCGAGCGCGGGGCAGTTGTTGAAGAGCTTTGCGGGCAGGCTCTTTACAGAGGGGGGTATGAGCACCTGTTTAAGCTCCTCGCACCCGTCGAAAGCCTTCGTTCCGAAGCCCACGACGGTATTGTTCCCAACCGTGCGGGGGAGCTTCAGCACCTCCTCGCTGCCGGTATAGCGGGTCAGATCCGCGGTGCCGTCCTCATAGATGGAGAAATAATAATCCTCCACCCGGCGCGTTTCCACAACGATATGCTTGTGCCTCGCGCAGCCGGTCAGACACGGCAAAGCCCCCGCGAGCAGCAGACATGCAAGAAATACAACTATCGTCTTTTTCAAAGCATCGATCTTCATATCTGTTTTATACACCAAAAACGACTTGCCGTCAACCTCATTTTTTCCGTCCTGTCCGCAGAGCGGCGCGTTCGCGTCATGCGGCGCGCTGTTTTTGCAATATAATCTCTTAAAAAATCTCCTTCCCTATTGCAAAAGAGGAGATACTGTGCTATATTGAAAAAAACAGAACAGCGTCTTATCGAGAGTGGCTGAGGGAACGGCCCTGTGATGCCACGGCAACCTGCCCAAGCGTGTTATCCATGCGCGGACAAGGTGCCAATTCCGGCGGGGAGACCCGTAAAGATGAGCGTTGCGGCATTTAATGGCGGCGCTCCAAAAAGCGCTTTTTTGTTTAATTAAATATTCAAAGGAGTTTTTGCTATGGAACGCAGGAATCGTTTATTCACATCCGAATCCGTTACGGAAGGGCATCCCGACAAGGTTTGCGACAATATCGCCGACGCCGTGCTCGACGAAATGCTTACGAACGATCCGTCCTCCCGCGTGGCTTGCGAGGTCGCGGCGACGACCGGCATGGTCGTCGTTATGGGCGAGGTGACCACCGACTGCTACGTGGACATCCCCAAGCTCGTCCGCGACGTGGTGCTCGATATCGGCTATGACAAGCCGGAGTACGGCTTCGACGGGCATTCCCTCGCCGTGATAAGCGCCATCAACGGGCAGTCCGCGGATATCGCGATGGGCGTTGACAAGAGCCTTGAGGCGAAGCAGGGCGAGGCGGATCCCCTCGACATCGGCGCGGGCGACCAGGGCATGATGTTCGGCTTTGCCTGCGACGAAACGCCCGAGCTGATGCCCGCCCCCATCTATTATGCCCATAAGCTCACCAGACGGCTGGCCGAGGTCCGCAAGTCCGGCCTGCTGCCCTGGGTCCGGCCCGACGGGAAGGGCCAGGTCTCCGTGGAGTACGCGGAGGATGGTTCTGTTGCCCGCATCGACACGGTGGTCGTTTCCACCCAGCACGATCCCGCCATCGGCCTGGAAGAGCTGCGCCGCGAGGTGATCGAGAAGGTCATCAAGGCCGCCCTTCCCGCCGGGCTGCTGGATGAGAAGACCCGCATGCTGGTGAACCCCACCGGCCGCTTCGTCATCGGCGGCCCCGTGGGCGATTCCGGGCTGACGGGCCGCAAGATCATCGTGGATACCTACGGCGGTATGGCCAGCCACGGCGGCGGCGCCTTTTCGGGGAAGGACCCCACGAAGGTGGACCGCAGCGCCGCCTATATGGCCCGTTACATCGCCAAGAACGTCGTGGCCGCCGGGCTGGCGAAGAAGTGCCAGATCGAGGTGGCCTACGCCATCGGCGTGGCTTCCCCGGTCTCGATCTTAGTGGACAGCTACGGCACCGGCGCTGTCAGCGAGGAGAAGCTGGCTGAGATCATCCGGGAAAACTTCGACCTGCGCCCCGCCAGCATCATCAGCGGGCTGGACCTGCGCCGCCCCATCTATCGGCAGACGGCGGCCTACGGCCACTTTGGCCGCAGCGACCTGGATCTGCCCTGGGAGAAGACGGATAAGGCCGAGACGCTGAAGAAGTATCTGGTATGAGCGAGGAAAAACTGCTGGACGAGGGCCGCATCGAGGGCAAAAACGCGGTCATGGAGGCCCTGAAGGCGGGCCGCGCCATCGACAAGGTCTATATCGCCAAGGGCGAGGGGGACAAGGCTCTGCGCTTCATCGCCTCCAAGGCCAAAGCGGCGGGAGCCGTCATTTCGGAGGTGGACCGCCGAAAGCTGGACCAGATGAGCCA
>JAEEGK010022349.1_pt1 | contig 13294 bp, 1 predicted proteins | sample 8958771 | NCBI WGS metagenome assembly JAEEGK01 (sample SAMN16246547, study PRJNA631951) | gut metagenome | biome: gut microbiome; feature: rumen; material: SC-attached | host: Bos | place: Iran: Karaj | collected 2018-10 | reverse complement strand
TATAAGATTTTAATCTTTGAATAAAATTAAAAATATAAAGATTGCACAATAATTAAATTAATAATTGATTATAAATCAAACAAAAAATATCAATATAAATTAAAACAATGAAGTCAAGAAATATATTTTTCATCTTAGTATTTTTTTCTCTTTTTTTGAGCTCTTTTATCCACGCTGAAGAGACATGCCCAGCGGGCATGCGTAAAACCTATGTGGAACACACTAATATGAATCAATATGGTTCAGCTCGTAAATGGCTACCCAGTGTTTGCTTTTTCCAATTTCCAGGTTCTCTCTTTTTTTCCAGAAAAGTATTAATAGAACCAAGATTTGAAGTACACCTAAAAGCTGCTGTTGATGCTATAATTCCTGTAGAAAATGTAGGAGAGCAAAAAATTTATGGATTTACTATGGTAGTCTCTGGATATAAAAACACTATAAGTGGATTAGAAGGAAGATCTGTAACTGGAAATCCTTATGATCAGAAATTTACTGATATTGGATATAATGGCTTTACCAATGCTTTGATTATTGAATTCGATTTTGTACGAGATTATTATGACCCTGATACAAGCAGTTTTTCGATAAGATATTGTGGAACTAGTTGCAGCATGTACGATAACAGTGCTATTGTTAGTAAAGGCCTATCCCAACAGAGATATACAGCAGGACAAAAAAATAGTTGGGATTTCAGACTAGTATATGCAGACAAGACTTTTTATTTATATTCTGGCCCAAATGTAGTTTTGCATCAGATGTCCATTGATCTAGAAGCCACTTTAGGAACTAATATTGCTTTTGTTGGATTTACTGGATTTATGGAGAGTAACAGAGGAGAAATTAATATTTTCGGATCATTTATTTGTGAAGATAATTATTTACTCTCCAAAATGAAAGGAGCATTTTATGAGAGTGGAAAAACTTATTCAGAAAAAACTTATGAGCCAGGCCAAACAATAAATTATGCGTTTAATTTCATCAACAATCAAAACAAATTAGTGCCTCATACCTATGGCTATGGAATTTGGGACTACTCGTTCTTCATTACCCAGGATTGTGGTACCAAAGGTTCCTATTCTATTACAAAAAGTGATAACTATACTTTAATATTAAGTATACAAGCTTGCACAAAAGTAGGAAAACATTCTATTAATATAAATGAAGATTTAAAAGGTGCCGCTCCATTGAATTATTATACCGTAGTACCAGGGCCATTAAATAAAATTAATTTAGTAGGACATGATGGAGTCATTGGCACTGTTCCGTTAAAATCTAACACCGATTCTTTCTTTTTAAATTTTGGAACTAGCAACTCAGGTGACTTTATTTTTAAGTATGATTTAAATATAATTCTAGATTTGTCCATTACAGATGCTTATGGAAATGCTGTTACTGTATCAAATCCTACTTCCCTTTTCACTTTAAAAAAAGTTAATAGTGATGGCTCTACCACAAATGTGAATGATAAAATTTTAAAATATACTATGGCAAAAAATGGAGATTATTATCAAATAACTTTAGTTGCTAATCAAACTGGAACTTTCCAAATAGATAAAAATGAATACATGGAAAGGCCAATTAAATTTAAAGTAATACCAGATGAGCCAAGTTCAACCAAATCTTATTGTTCTTTAGTGGATTATTCAGCTAATCCAACTGTTAAAAAGGGAACAAAACTGAAATATAAATGCTTCTTGATTGATCAATATGGCAATGATATAACATTAGAAACATTTATACCTAATTCAAAATATGACTTTACCTGTGAAATAGATAAAACATGGCCTTCTACTGCAAGAATTATTCCAATATTGAATAATGGTAATTCAAATGACAATTATTATATGTGCGAATATACAACTTCAGTATTAGGTAATTTTGCTTTTAACGGATATTTAAGGTTAAAAAAAACAAGAGCATTAACTAAAATCACTGCAAAAATAAATCAATTTTATGTTAGAGGATATGCTAATACTTACATAATTAAAAAAATTTATAATCCAAGCACCAATAAATGGATTGATATTGGTACTACTGAAGATACAAAAATCCAATATAAAACTGATTCCTCCAGTTTAGTTACTGCTTTAGATTTTGCAGAAGCTGATGGTAGTATATTAATATCAGAATATGTTAATTATCCGGATGATTTTAAAATAACTGATTTAACTTGTGAATTATATAGTCCTCATGATACCAACTTCAAATTTGTTCAACCTTCAATTAGGACAGTTTCTATGGGTGGTAGATCTTATATAGGTATTTATGTATATGATGTCTCTAATACAGGAAGAGTAATAGTAAAATCAAATTTTGAATATTATTTAAAATTCAAATATCTTCAAAATAGTGAAAAATCAGCCGCTGCTCAATATATTCCAAACATAAGTCCATATATAACTTGCTTCCATCCTTTAGACTTAACTAAAACAAAAATATCTATCCCTGATTCAGTTGAACTTTTGATTAAAGCAGATGAAGCAAAAATAGGATCAATTACATTGAGTACAACAGATGGTAATTTGTACAATTATGATATAGGAATTGACAATTTTTCATTCAAATTGGAAATAAGTGTTGATATTCAATTTAGATTGGTCGCTTTGTCAATTGAAGGAACTTATGATGTATATGCTAAATCTAATGAAGAATATCAAGGAGATGCCCAAATAATAATTAAAAACCAAGTAGTAAAAACAATAAGAATACAATCAGGTCCTCCTCAAGCATGCTATATTAATTGGTTGGATTCAAAATCATTCTCACAAGTAAAAACAGAGGGAAAAGAACTCTACTTTAATTATATAGGTAATTTATATGATGGAAATCTTTTGATTCAATATAAGCTTTTAGATAAATATAATAACACTATTGCTAACAGTGAATATTATACAAAATATGATGATATTTCTTCAGAGGAATACGGAACTGATAAAACATACTTTACTATAGAATATAATAAAGATACAACTTCATATAAATTCACAGATAATATACCTTATGAAGATAAAATACATGGATGGGTATTTACTACCAGAGAAAGAACTTGTAATTATAAATACTATGTTAGATATGATGGAAAATACGGAGGATCTCCTCTAGAGATTAAGAATTCTTATTTCAATATTATAAATAATAATATAGATATTAACAAAGAAGCTTATGTCGAAGTTATTTACAAGGATAAAAACAATCAACTTTTAGGCCTTCAAAAAGGAAAATTAAATGATTTGATATCAGTAACTGAGGTAAGTGCTTATAAAGATGGCAAAAAACAAGTAATATTAAATTATGAATCTATTACATCTAATTATGCTTTGAGATATAAAGCAACTTTCACTGATTCAGGAGTATTTACAATTGTAACTACTTATAATAAAGCTGAATTAAATTATGAAAATACCAATAAATTAACAGTTATAGATACTATATATAGTTTAGCTCATAGCAATTTGAAAATGATTGTTGATTCTATTATTGACATGACTACTGATGTAAGAGTAACTATTGAAAATACCCTTTATGAGCCAATTTTTAAATTATATTTCTATACAAAAGAAAACAAGAAAACAACTTATGATAAAAATATTAATTTTAGTTTACGTATACCTGTTGGAAAAACAGATGAAATTAAATTACAACAAAATAAAAATAATGACCAATTTGTTGAATTTACTTTCCCAAAAGATGAATTAGATTACTTCCATATATTATCAAAAGGAAATTATAATTTGGAACTTTCTGATGGAAAAGAAACATTGATATATCAATTATATTTAATTTCTGATAATAGTACTGATCATTCGAATGATAGAAATTATAATATAGATTTCACAGAAGTAAGTCCCACTTCAATAAATGGAGTCGCTGGAAAATTTTATACGATTAATGTTGAATTTAGAGGAACAGATTCATTAAGATGGAACGGAAATATTGAATTATCCGATTTTAAAGCCGCATATACGCAATCATTTAAAAATACAAAAGAATTTGATATTAAAATAGAAAAAGGATCTAAATCAGGGCAAGTTGCTATAATTATAAATCAAACTATTATAACAAATAATGAACCAAATATAATATCATTTAAATATAAGGGTGTAGACATTTCTAAAAAAGTTTCTTTAACTATTAAATGTGGTGAATTAAAAAATTTAATTTTAATTAATGGACCTACTCTTGGTGATGTTACAAATCCTCCAAAAATAATTTTCAAACCTGTAGATTCATATAATAATTTATATTCTGATTTATTCGCATCAACAGTCACACAATCAGAATTAGATGCTATAACAGTAGGAACATCGAAAGATAATATAGCCTTAACTTCAAAAAATACTGTTTCAGATGGACAATATTTGAATGTGCAATATATTTCAAAAGTTTCAACTGATGTGATAGTAACTTCTGAATATTCGAAAAATTCATATGAATATAGAATATATAGTGGCCCTATTGATAAAGATATATCTTATGCTGAAATAAAATCATCAACAACAAATGTAGGAGAAGAATATGTTTTATTGATTTCTCCTAAAGATATTTATAATAATTATATTGACGGATTAAATGAAGATGATGTAAAGCAGTTTAAAGTAATATATAAAACAGTTGATGGAACTTTTGAAAAAGATGTTGATACTTGCTACTTAGTCGAAAGATCATCATCTGCTGATATTAGAATTTTATGGGAAGAAGGAAGAACTTTAAATAATTATACAAATATTGAATGTAAGGCAAATATAACTAAAGCTGGATTTTTACAATTTGTTGTTAAATATAAAGATAATATTATATCTTGTAAAAATCAATGCACATTTATGGTTATTCCTACAAGCATATACTTCAAAAATATTAAAACATTATATACAAATAAAAATACATATTTAACTACTACTGAAGCTAATACTGTTGAAATTATAACTATTCCTATATTTGAAGTTTCTTTCTATGATTATTATCATAATCAATTAGATGAATTTTTTGTAAACAATATTCCCATTAGTGCAACTTTAGTTGGAACAGAAGTTAAATTATGCTCATCTAATAATGGAAAAACTAAATCAATTACCGTATGCCCATCATCAAATGGAGATGATAACGAAAACATATGGAAATATTTAACAAATGGAGAAAATTATAGACTTAATATTCAAAATATTAATACTAAAGAAATCATAGGATACCCGATTACTTTAACTGGAGGAAGTTCAGATGGTTCATCAGATCCTGTTGACCTTACTAAAACTAACTTTGATAAAACTGAATTAAATTTAATAGCAGGTGAAGAAGATAAAGTTACTATAACATTAATGACAGCTAATTATGAAAGAAAAAATTATTGGTATCCTGAACCTAATGAAAAAATAAAAATGACATTTGCTTATGATTCAGCTACTTGTACTTCAAATGCCGAGAAAGCTGATCTTCCAGGAAAATATTATTTAAAAGTGACTTGTACAAAAGCAACTACATTTAATAGAATTTCTATAATCATAGGTGATACAACATTAGATCAAAAAATTACTTTAACAGTAAAGAGCAATGTTGCTTATTCCTTAGAAGTTAAAAATACAAACCAATTTATTGTTTCATCAGATAAATATACATGGACTAAAAATCCAAGCAATGATGATACTATTACATTCTCTTATTTATTCAAAGATAAATATCAAAATATATTAACAGATGATATTAGAGAATTAAACCAATATACCATTACCTCAGAAACATTTAGTTCAAATAAGCAATATTATGATATATCAAAGCCTGATGATACTCATAGTTATACATTCACTGATAAAATTACACAAGTTATTACAAAGCATACTTGGAATATAATAATATCAGAAAGCAATAGAAAATATTCATTCATATACACTAAAATACCAGGAGTTCCTGACTATTCTAAATCATATTGGACAATAGATAAAGATTCTTATATATTAAAAGAAACATCAACTATAAATGTTTATTTAGTAGATAAACTAGGAGTTAATTTGGGTACAGAAAGTGAAAGATTGAATAACGAAAAAGGTAGTGTTACTGTTGTAGCAAATAAAGAAAATGATATTTCTTATACCTATAATTCTCTTACTTCTACATATATTAAATATATACATGCTTTCGAAGATATTGGAACTTATAAAATTTCTGTTAAATATAAAGGAAAATTAATAGGCCAAGAAAAAAATATTATTATCAATTATCAAACAATCGATTTAAAATCAAGTAAATTATATTATAATATAGACAATAAAAATGATAATCCAATGTCGATATCAACTCAAACAAATATTAATAACTTAAATTATTATCCATATTATAAATTCTATTTTTATACAGTTGATGGAACAAAGATAACTCTTTATGATAAAGATGCAACAATGTCATGTGCTATGACCTATGGAAGTGTTTCATGGAAAATGGAAATAACTAAATTAGATGAATATATCAAATTAACATATACTTCTGGATTCGAAGAAAAATTCCCTAAATTACCTATGGGATTATATTATATTGAGATTAGTTATAAAAATGAAATTTCAAAATATCCTATATATTTATTAGGAGAAATGGATGTATCACCCTCTAATGACTATGATTTATCAAAAATATATATAAAGCCTAATGAAATCGAAGCTTTGGCTGGAGAAGAAAAAGAAGTAGAAATCGAATTTAGAGCTTCTGATGGATTGAGATGGAATTATGAAGTAAATTTATTATCTTTTGGAGTAAGTAATTCATATGGATTAAAAGATCCTTCAATACAAATTAGAGTAGGAAAAGGAGAAAAAAATGGACAAATTAAATTATACGTAACACAAACTGTAGCTACTACTGGAAAAGATAATAATATTTTACAGTTAACATATGCTTCTAAAACTATACCTCAAACTATTTCATTGATAGTAAAATCATCGACATTAAAATCAATTAAATATATTTCTGGAATTGAAGATGGTACTGTTGTTAGTCCTCCTATTGGTAAATTTATTCCTTATGATGAATATGGAAATATATGCACTCAAGTTTTCGATAAATCTGAATATTCTCAAGAAAAATTAAATCAATTAACAGCAGGCGCTTCAGTTGATGGATATGATGTCACAAAAAATATTTATGTCGGAGATGGATATTTATATGTTCAATATGGATGCCAAAAAATAACTACTATAAAAATAACTTCAGAATACTTTACTGAAACTTATACATATAAATTATTAAGTGGGCCTATTGATTCAGAAACTTCTTATGCTCAAATTGTCGATAACAAAGGGGTAATTGCTGGAGATATTTCTACACTTAATATATATCCAAAGGATAAATATGGAAACGATGTTTCATCCATAATTCAAACAGATTTATCCGATTTCGAAGCTCATTATAATGTTGATGGAAGCTCTTCTGTAACTATAATGAATAATTGCAAAATAGTTGAAGGAAGTAAAATTTATATAACTTGCCCAACCACTATAACTAAATCAGGAGATGTAAAATTCGGAGTGGATTATAATGATAAAGTGGTAAAATGTACTAATTGCGAATTTAAAATTAATCCAAATACATTAGATTTCTCTAAAACTAAAGTAGTAAATAAAAATACAAATAAAGAAATGTCTAAAACGACAATTAATGTAGTAAGTGTTAGAGCAAATCCATTATTTGAACTTAGTTTTTATGATAAATATATGAATGCAATTATTGATAAATCTGAAATAGAGAAATTGAATGCTAATACAAAAATTGAAATTACCGATGTTAAATTATGCGTTACAAATAGCAATTTAATTAAATTATCTCAGCTTTGTGAATCAACAGAAGAAGATGAAAATGAACAAAAATGGAATTATGTTCCTAATGGAGAAAATTATCAATTGGTTGTTTATACAAGCACAGAAAGTTTAATTTATCCTGTTCAAATCACTGGAGGATATAGCGATGGAAGCTCTGGCCCAATAGATGTATCTAAAACATATATAAATCCAACTGAATTAACTTTAACAGCTGGAGTTGAAGGGTCTGTAGACTTAGAAATAAGAACAGAAAGTAATATTAGGAAGAATTATTGGTTCGAAAATATTGCTGCACATTTAGGACTTAAATTCCAGGATAATGATCATAATTGTGTAAATACAATAATAGAAGGAGCAAAACCGGGCCAATATATCTTAAAATTCACTTGCACCAAAACGAAGGATTTATTAAATGCTGTTGTAACTCTTGAAAATACTGAGGTTCCAACAAAAATTAATATTAAAGTAATTCCTAATGAGCCTGCTTCTTCAAAATTATTTTACATGGATGGAACTAAAATCGAAGGAAAAGAATTAGAAAGTGTTTCAGTAGAAAGTAAATTACAATTAATAAATGAATTATATGATAAATATGGTAACATTATAACAAATATTAACTTTGATTTATCAATACTAAAGATTAAAATAGCTCCATCAGTAACTGTTAAAAATTATGAATATAGTGCAGAAACTGTGGCTCAAAATACGGGAAAAGTTATTATTACTCTTAGATCAACATATGCTGGAGAACATATTTTAGTCGGAGCTTTATTGCCATTGGAAAGTTATACAATTAAATTTACTCACGGTGTCGCAAATGCTGATAATAGTATTTTAGAAGTAAGTCAAAAAGAAGCTTTGGCTGGACAAACGGTTGAGATTTATATTACTCCATATGATAAATATTTCAATTTAATTGATGCAAAAGAATATTTAAATGCTTCTCCTTATCAAGTGAAATATACAAATAATGGTGATGCAACAAAAGTTATAATGCAAGCATACACTATAAAAGCTGTGAATAATATAAATGTACTTTCATATCCTGGAGCTTTTTATGTAAGAGGATATACTAATTTCTATGGATATATAGATACTGCTCCAATTAAATGTGTATCATGTCGTATTGATATACAAAGCACAGATATTAAATTTGATAATACTTTAGTAATGAGATATGAATTATCTAAAAATGATTACGAACTACTTAAAAATGGAATTACAGAGAAAAATACTAAAGAAGAGCCAATATATAGATTATATCCAAGAGATGAATATTCTAATACTATAGATTTTATTCCCGATGATAAACTTAATAATTATCAAGCACAATTAATAGCTCAAAATGAAGATATTACTTATGATCTCCTATTGAATAATAAAGGAAAGACTAAACAACAATATGCAGAATTCGTAAAAAATGATAAGCCTGATTTAACTTATACTTATGCTACTTTAACAAAAGGATTTTATACTTTACTCTTTACTGATGGTAGTAAAAATTTAAATTATAATATATCTCTTTTGGGAGATGAATATGGAGGTTCAAATGAAGAAGCTGATTATGAAAAGACACATATTAACGAACAAAATTTGAATTTCCTTGCTGGAGAAAGCGGATATATAGTTTTAGAAATAAGAACACATAAAAATGTCAGAAAGAAGTATTGGAATTATGATATTAAAGTTGAATCATGTGATGAAAAAGATACAACTTTCAGTGCAGTTTCGAATAAAGCTGGTCTTATAGGAGTATTCCAAATAACAATTACAACCCAAAAGGCAAATACTTATCCTAAATTGGTAAAATGCCCTCTTAAAATATATATCAATAATACATTAGTTCAAAGTTTGAGTCCTGAGATGGAAGTTTCTCCAAATGCAGTTGTAAAGACAACAATATTAGATAAGTATTATAAGCCAAATTCTGATACTGAATTAAAAGAGGGAAATTCAGATTCTAACTATATTTTCGAATTATCTTCATTTGATCAATATAATAACTTAGCCAAAACTGTTCAAGAAACTATAGGTCTAAAAGTGTCTTTGAAAGGAGAAGAAATTACAAAAGTTACTTCAGAAACAAATATTGAAACAGGATATAGAAAATATTCAGTTACTGCAACTAAATCCGGCACTTATATAGTGAGTACTTCAAAATCAGGTCCTCAAGGAATTTATCTTAGAAAAGAAGCTAGTTTCTTAATAGGAGCAGGTAATATAGATTTAACTAAGACTATAATTAAAGAAAAAGCTACTCCTATTCAAGCTGGAGATAAGCCTGTAATAAGTATTTCTGCTTATGATCAATATGGAAATGCATTAGATTATGATAATTATATGAATAGTTTCACTGCTGTATTTATTGATACAAATAATAATAAATTCGAATCCACACCTAACTATGATTCAAATTCAAAGAAAGTATATTATACATCAGATAAAGAAATTACTATTGCTGGTGAAATAAAAGTTGAAGTATTATATAATAAGGAAAATAAAATAGATACTTCAAATATAATTATAGAAGTAATTCCAGGAGACCCTTATCCTCCATATTCAATCCTTTCTCAAGAAATAAATACAGGAGAATACGCTCAATATTACAATCAAAATAAAATAGAAATAGATACAACTAAAGCACTTGTATTAAATATGACATTATATGATAAATATAAAAATTATGTCAATATGCTTCCAGCAGCAGCTAAAGTATTAAATCCTATAATGTCAGGAAATAAAATGAAAGAAATAAAATTTAATGTTATAAAAAATACAGGAAACTTTGATTTAGATTTTAATGGAAATGCTGAATATAGTCGTATCTATAGAGTTTTAGTAAAAGGTATCTATGACTTAACATTATCAGTTCAAACTAATTTAGGAGAATCTAAATTTGCATATAAACTCGAAGTTGTCGTTGGTGATGAACTTCATGGAAATGGTGATATAGTTATATCAAAATGTGTTTTAAGCCCATCGAAAGTAAGTTTCATAGCAGGTAATTATCAAAAATTCACTTTGGAATTAAGAACCGAAGAAGGTTTATTATATAATGATGATATTGATACAAATAAAGTTTTGAAAATATATAAAGAAAGTACTGATGATTCATTCCAATATTCTGTGGTCAAAGCCGGAGAATCTTATGGTATTTATACTATTACTATATATTCAGAAAAAAAAGGGAACAACAAATTAAATGTTGAATTGAATAGCCAAAAATTAACTCCAGTAGAATATACTGTTACACCTGATCCAATTCCAGATAAAAATAATACAAAAATATCTTTAAGACCAAATGATGAAGTCGGCGATGGAGAATTACAATATATAAGATTCTCTTTATATGATAAATTTGATAATTCAATAGAAAAAAGTGATAATATAATAGATATAAATTATTTCACTTTATTAGATAACGAAACGATGTCGGCCTATTCTTCATTTAATTTCGAATCAAATACTGAATTACGAATAGCATTTATGACAAAATATCCTCCTAAAAAAATGATATTAAATCTTTTTTATAATAATGGGGAAACTTCAGTTTATATTTTTGAAAATAATATAGAAATAACTATTAAACCAAATATTGACTATGGCAGCACTTCAATTGTTTCATCAAATAAAGAAAAAATAAATGCAGGCGATTTCCTTGATATGTGGCTATATACTGTTGATAAAAATGGAAATTGTTTAGATAATGAAGATTATTCTTCTCAATTTAAAATTGAAGTCAAAGGTCCTTTGGATACTTCTAAGCAATATGTAACCACCTACCAAGTTACAAAAACTAAAATATCTGATAAGGATAGTTTAGAATGCAATAATGAATATAATATAGTTACAAAAGAAGAGCATAGATATAAATATGCTGGAAATTATCTTATTAAAGTATATGCTAGAAATAATTTAATTGCCCAATATAATCAGGTATGTTATCCTTTAGGATATTCTCTTGAAGGTTTCAATTTGAAATATAGCTTCAATCCAAATGAAATTTCTATTTTAGATTCTCCTTCATTCACAATAACAGGAACAGATAAATATGGAAATGAAGTAAATGAACCTTTATATGAACATATAAACATTAAATTTACTCAAAATGATGAAAATACCGAATTTAAAACTAATAAAAAACTGGAAACAGCTAAAGGTACTTTGAATTATGAAATAAGTATTCATAAAGTAGGAGGTCATAAGCTTCATATTTTATATCAGAATCAAGAAGTTCCATTCGTCAATACAAATGAACCACTCCCTACATTTAATATATTAACTGGTCCATGCTATGCAGAAGATAATACTCATTTTGATTTAAATCCTTTGAATGATACTGAAGTAAATTTGAAAACGCATTTCACATTCTATTGTTATGATTATTATGGAAATAAAATTAATAAAGGTGGTGAAACTTTCAAAGCTACTGCAAATTATGAAAATCCAGATATACAGGGAATTGTACCTTTGGATGATCCTGTGGTAATAGATAATGGAGATGGTTCATATGATGTCGAATTTACTCCTACAATGAAAGGAACTTATAAAATCAACCTTTTAGTAAGAAAAGAAAAATATGGTGAAATGGTAGTATACGAATTAAAAGAATTCTCATGCTCCGGAATCAAAAATATAGCTTGTCCAAATAAAAAATTATGCGTTTCTAATATTCTTGATTGTATAGGAACAAAAGGCAATTGCACAATTGATAAACCTTTTTATTGTAAAGTTAATGATATATTCACTTGCACAAAATCGCAAATAGATTGTGATTGTCCTAAAGGATATATTAAATGTCCCATAATGAAATATTGTGTTCCTGAACTTAGAACAGATATGTGCCCTAAATTTAAGAGCAATGTTGCTATGTGTATGAGAAATAAAATGATCTATAATTATGATGGTATTTGCAGAAAAGAAGATTCTGGTCCTAATCAAAGAGTTTGCCCAATAGGAAAAGTACTTTGTGCAGACCTTTCTTGTAGGGATAGTTATGATGAATGTGTAGAAACACCAGTTTTATCTGGTCTTGCTCAAAGATGTATTGGGCAACAAATTGTAAACTCTGCTGATGATTGTCCTTCAAGTATTACTTGCCCCTCTAAAGATCAAGTAGTTTGTCCTACTGATGAATGCGTTGATAATGAAATTGAATGCCCTGGGCTGACTAAATGCAATGTAAACTATCCATATTTATGCCAAAATGATGTTTGCGCAGAAAGTTATGAAGCATGTGCTCAAACCATATCTTGTGGAGAAAATAAATTATTATGTCCTGATAGTATTTGCAGAGAGACTTGCTAAAAAACCTATTAAAAATATTATATATAATGAAATACTTTTGTTGTTTTGAAACTATATAATTGAAATTAAAAATAGTAAAAATAAGGTAAATATCTCAAAATTTATATATTATAAAACATTTATTATTATTTTAGTGTTAATTTTTTATTAAAATAAACAATTGAATCAACATTTTGTAAAAATAAATTTTA